>Ga0209033_1000302_pt1 | contig 28180 bp, 27 predicted proteins | sample LauGreFa1BDMLBDN_2_FD_188218 | JGI IMG/M metagenome (GOLD analysis project Ga0209033, IMG submission 188218) | Freshwater lake microbial communities from Lake Michigan, USA - Fa13.BD.MLB.DN (SPAdes) (version 2) | ecosystem: Environmental > Aquatic > Freshwater > Lake | place: Lake Michigan, USA...
GAAAGGCGGCCAATTGGCCATTGCCACCGTGATGACAGTGACGCTTTCAACCGATCACCGTGCGGTTGATGGTGCACTCGGCGCCGAACTGATCCAGACCTTCAAAAAGCTGATCGAAAACCCACTGGCAATGCTGGCTTGAGTATTGTCGTAACGCGTCTTTTTGCAGTGTAGTGAGAGAACGAAAATGTCCGGCACATACGATATTTTGATCATCGGCGGAGGCCCGGGCGGGTACGTGACAGCCATTCGTGCGGCACAACTTGGCTTTAAAACCGCTTTGATTGAACGCGAACACCTTGGCGGCATTTGCCTGAATTGGGGCTGTATTCCGACCAAGGCACTGTTGCGCTCGGCGGAAATCTATCATTACGCCACCCACGCCAAAGATTATGGCCTCACCTTGAACGGTTCGATGGGCTTTGATATCGCGGATATCGTCAAAAGGTCGCGCGGCGTCTCCAGCCAGTTAAATGGCGGCGTCGGTTTCTTGCTGAAGAAAAACAAGGTCGAATTGATCTGGGGTGAAGCAACCATCACCAAGCCGGGCGAAGTGATGGTGAAAGCCTCGACAAAATCGGTCGCCGGCCCGCCCATCGATGCACCAAAGGGAGCATTGGCGATAGGCACCTACACCGCAAAAAACATCATCGTCGCAACGGGTGCCCGCCCGCGCGCCTTGCCCGGTATCGAGCCGGACAAAAAACTGATCTGGACATATTTTGAAGCCATGGTGCCGCAAGCCATGCCGAAATCGCTGCTTGTCATGGGTTCGGGCGCCATCGGGATCGAATTCGCCTCGTTTTATCGCACAATGGGCGCTGACGTCACCGTTGTCGAAGTGATGCCACAAATTCTTCCCGTGGAAGACGCAGAGATTGCCGCACATGCGCGGAAGCGCTTCGAGAAACAAGGGATCAAGATCCTGACCGGCGCAAAGGTGACCGCGGTTGCGAAGGGAAGCGACTCGGTTACCGCAACGATTGTCGATGATAAGGGTGTTACTCAATCAATAACAGCTGACCGGATGATTTCAGCTGTCGGCGTTGTCGGCAATATCGAAGGTTTGGGGCTTGAAGCTCTCGGGGTTAAAATGGATCGTGGCTGCATCGTAACCGACGGTCTGGGGAATACAAATATACCCGGCATCTTCGCGATCGGCGATGTGGCCGGCCCGCCAATGTTGGCACATAAGGCCGAGCATGAGGGCGTTATCTGTATCGAAGGGATAAAAGGCCTTCATGTTCACCCGATGGACAAACTCAAAATACCGGGCTGCACCTATTGCCACCCGCAAATCGCGTCAGTCGGTTTGACCGAAGCAAAGGCAAAGGATGCCGGCTACGAGCTGAAAGTCGGTCGCTTCCCGTTCATGGGCAACGGCAAGGCCATCGCTCTCGGCGAACCTGACGGCCTCGTCAAAACCATTTTTGATGCCAAAACCGGCAAATTGCTCGGGGCCCATATGATCGGGGCGGAAGTGACCGAGCTCATTCAAGGGTTCGTCGTCGCCATGGGACTTGAAACGACCGAAGAAGAATTGATGCACACGGTCTTCCCTCATCCGACATTGTCTGAAATGATGCATGAAAGCGTTTTGGATGCCTATGGGCGCGCGATCCATATGTGATAGAATACCAATGCACGGTCTTCGGACTGCGGGTGAAAGAGTATAATGGCCACTGTAATCGATCTTTTGAACAATGATCCCCGAAAAATCTCGGTAGGCTCCGCACGCCATCCCGAAAAGGCCCATCGGCCCGATAATCCCATTCAGCGCAAACCTGACTGGATCAGAGTGAAGGCTCCTGGTTCTCCCGGCTGGGCAAGTACGCAAAAAATCGTCAAGGAACATGGTCTGATCACGGTTTGCGAGGAAGCAAGCTGCCCCAATATCGGCGAATGCTGGGACAAAAAGCACGCCACCTTCATGATCATGGGCGATACCTGCACACGCGCCTGCGCCTTCTGCAATGTCAAAACGGGTATGCCGGGTTCACTCGATCCGCATGAACCTGAAAAAATCGCCGACTCGGTTGCGAAACTTGGTCTCCACCATGTCGTCATTACCTCAGTGGATCGCGATGATCTCGCGGATGGCGGCGCGGAACATTTCGCCAAAGTAATCCGCGCGATCCGCGTGCGGTCTCCCGACACGACAATCGAAGTTTTGACTCCGGATTTCCTCCGCAAGGAAGGCGCGCTCGAAATCGTTGTTGCCGCACGACCGGACGTTTTCAACCATAATCTCGAGACAGTCGCCTCGAATTACCTGACGGTCCGCCCCGGTGCGCGCTATTTTCACTCGATCCGCTTGCTGCAGCGCGTGAAAGAATTGGATCCGGCGATCTTCACAAAATCCGGCATCATGGTCGGCCTTGGCGAGAAGCGAAACGAAGTTCTGCAATTGATGGATGATCTGCGCTCAGCGGACGTCGATTTCCTCACAATCGGCCAATACCTGCAACCCACAAAAAAGCATCATGCCGTGATCGAGTTCATCACGCCTGATGCGTTCAAGGGCTATGAGACCATCGCCTACACCAAGGGCTTCTTCCTCGTTTCCGCAACACCCCTGACGCGATCATCGCACCATGCCGGCGAGGATTTTGCGAAGCTGAAGGCGGCACGGTTAGCCAAAGCAGGGCGCTAAATGCCGGCGTTCCAATCGTCTCGCAGTGTCGGCTTCTCGCCTGACCAGATGTTTGATCTGGTCGCCGATGTCGAACATTATCCCGAATTTCTGCCTTTATGCGAAGGGCTGAAAATCAGGAAGCGCTTAACGCTTGAGGATGGGCGCGAGGTCCTGCTTGCGGATATGATAGTGGGCTATAAGGCAATCCGCGAGACATTCACGAGCCGCGTCACACTTGATCGCTCGACCCTGCGCATCGACGTCGAATATGTCGACGGGCCGTTCAGCCACATGGAAAATATCTGGCGTTTCAAGGCTGACGGCAACAATACAACCGTCGAGTTTTCGATCAACTACCAGTTCAAGAGCCGCATGCTCGGGCTATTAATGGGCGGCATGTTCGATCAGGCATTCCGCCGTTTCGCAGACGCGTTTGAAAAACGGGCCGCAAAGATCTATCGCTGATCCGAAATCGTCTTAATACTCATCGACAATTCGCCAGCGCGCTTTCGCTTCAGCCACCCGGTCCGCCGTATCCGCAAACATATATCCGCGCTCGAGAAGGCGCGAGGCATGATATTTATTGTAGAGAAAGGCCCAGACAATCGAGGCCAAAACCGCCATAATGCCGTAACTCCATGCCGCCAAAATCACGTAAATCACGACGCCGCCAATAAAGGTGAGATAATCCCCGCGAAAAAGCGCCGGAAAAAACCCGAAAAACAGCGTCGTCCATGAAAACCCGAAATAGGCTGTGCGCGTCAACCCACTATCGCGGTGCCTCAGAATGACAGGGCGTGGCATGTTACTGATCTCGCTCCCCGACGACTTGTCTGAGTAAGTCCAGCGCTGTCAAAACCGAGCGAATTCGCACCATTTCCCGACCCAAATCACCGAACCTTCGCTCGATGTGCTGCGTTTGCGAGCCTTTTTTTGCACATGCAAAATGGACAAGTCCGACCGGCTTCAAAACCGAGCCGCCACCAGGTCCTGCAACGCCCGTAATGGAAATCGAGACATTTGCGTGCGAATTGCGAAGTGCTCCCTCGGCCATGGCACGCGCCACAGCCTCGCTAACCGCCCCATGTTCCGCGATGAGGGCAGGGGGAACACCCAGCATTTCCGCTTTCGCATCATTCGAATAGGTGACAAAGCCCCGTTCAAGTACCGCAGATGAACCAGAGATCGCAGTCAAAGCGGCAGAGACCATCCCGCCTGTACAGGATTCCGCTGTTGTGATTTTCAGCCCGAGCCGCGTGTAAGTTTCGATAATCTCGAGCGCCGAACGAGAAATATCCTCGGCTGACATCGCATTCAATCCACGGGTGGAAGCAGCAAGGTGGCTACGGCGTGTGCCGCAATCCCTTCACCACGGCCCGTAAAGCCAAGCTGCTCGGTTGTTGTCGCTTTCACGCCAACGCGCTCGACAGAAATGCCTGCAATCGCTGCTATCCTGTGCCGCATAGCGTCACGCACTGGCCCGATCTTCGGGGCCTCGCAGATAATCGTCAGATCAAGATGACTGATACGTCCGCCGCGGAGCCTCACCCTCTCGGCGGCAAATGCGAGAAACTGGTCAGATGAAGCACCCTTCCAGCGCGGATCACTCGGAGGAAAATGGGATCCGATATCGCCAGATGATAGCGCGCCAAGAACAGCATCTGTCAACGCATGAAGAGCAACATCAGCATCGGAATGGCCGGCGAGTTTTCGTGAAAACGGAATTTCTATCCCGCCAAGCATGACATGGTCGCCCGGCGCAAAAGCATGAACATCATAGCCAAACCCGACACGGTTTTCGAGAAATCCGATGAGCCGCTGCTGGGCAGTTACAATATCGTCCGGCGTGGTAATTTTCAGATTATCAATGTCGCCTTCGAAAACATGCACGTTATGACCCGCCCATTCGGCAATTGCCGCATCATCGGTAAAATCAAGGTTCAGAAGACTTGCCGCACGCCGATGCGCATCGATCAAGAGATCAAAACGGAAGGCCTGCGGCGTTTGTACGGCTCTTAGATCGCGCCTCGGCGGTGTATCGACAACATGCCCAGACGGATCAATCTGTTTGATTGTATCGGTCACCGCAACGCCGGGGATCGCCGCTCCATAACGGAAAGCAGCTTCAATTCCTCGCCTCACAAGCGCGAGACTGCTGAAAGGTCGGGCCGCGTCGTGAACAATGACAAGCTGAGGGCTTGGTGCCAGTTTGGCAAGTGCCTCAAGTCCGGCATGGCCGGAGGCTTGTCGTGTCAGACCTCCATAAGCAGGTGGAAGCAAGCGGAGTCGTGTTTGCTCGTCGAGTTCGGTAATGACTTCGTCATAAAGCTTTTGGTCGTCCGGGTGGATCACGCACAAAATACGGTTGACGCGCGGGTCCGCCGCCATTGCTCTGATGCTCATTCCCAGTATCGTTTCACTCACCAATCTGAGATATTGTTTGGGACGATCAATCCCCGCGCGCAGGCCTCGGCCCGCTGCAACCAATAGTGCGGCAACGTCAGCGCGATCAGAAGGATGTGTTGTAACGCTCATGACAGTCGTTTGGCTTTTTTATCTCGCTACGTCAAACCAAACTCGTCAAAAAAGAAGAAGAAATTTTATCATTGACGCAGAGATGTTGATCGACTTGTCACAATTGGCGGAGAAGGGTAAAAGGTAGGCAGAATTTATTTCTGCCTTAAAAATGTGCAAGTCATGACATTGGCCATTGGCGATATCATTTTATCCGGACGGGTTGTTCTGGCTCCGATGTCGGGAGTAACGGATCATGGCATGCGCCGGATTGCCCGGCGGTTTGGTGCATCGCTCGTCGTTTCGGAGATGGTTGCGTCAGACTCGTTTGTCAATGGACATGAGGAGACCCGGCTTCGGGCAGAAGGAACCGGCATTAATCCGCACGTTGTGCAGCTTGCCGGACGCGATCCGTTCTGGATGTCCGAAGCTGCGCGTTTGGCGGAAGCCTCGGGCGCTGCAATCATCGACATAAACATGGGGTGTCCGGCAAAAAAAGTGACCGGTGGCTATGCAGGGTCCGCTTTGATGCGTGACCTTGAACTCGCTCTGAAACTCGTTGATGCAACGGTTTCCGCCGTCAAAGTCCCGGTTACCGTCAAAATGCGTCTCGGATGGGACGAGGCAACGCTGAATGCACCTGAACTAGCACGGCGGTGCGAGGCAGCTGGTGTCAAGCTTGTCACGATCCACGGCAGGACGCGTTGCCAGTTTTATAAGGGGGCCGCTGATTGGACAGCGATTTCCGCGGTCAAGCGTGCCGTAAAAATACCTGTCATTGCAAACGGTGATTGTAGTTCGCTTGAAACCGCTCGTGCCATGTTGTTCCGATCAGGCGCAGATGGAGTCATGATCGGTCGTGCGGCGATGGGACAACCCTGGTTGGTTGGAATGATTGCGCGAGGCCTGAACGACCACCCCATGATCTTGCCGTCACTCAACGAGAGACGGGATGCTGCGATTGAGCATTACCAGTCGCTTCTCTCGTCAATGGGCCTTGAGGTCGGTATTCGGCATGCACGCAAACATCTTGCTGCCTATTCGGAAATCCGTGTGCAGGAGGGCGCTGACATATCTGCTGTCGAGCGCGAAAAGATCGTTACAACCGACAACGAACAGGAAGTAATTTCTCTCCTGTCCAAATTCTTCGCCCCGGAAGAGCGACGGAGTGTAACGTGATGGCGGATCAAGTGATGATGCAGACTTCTGAGTCAGGCAGCCGCGCCGACGCTATTTTTAATATCCTGCCACTGCCGGTCTTCGTTCTTGGACCGGATGACCGGATACTGCAGGCCAATCACGCGGCGCAGGCTTTTTTCGAAACCAGCCAGTCGATGATGCAACGTCATTATCTTGCCGATATCGTGCCATTTGGCTCGCCTCTTCTTTCGCTTGTGAGATCTGTCAGAAGTCAGGGCGGGAGTGTCAGCGAATACCGGGTTGATTTGGGTTCGCCAAGGATCGGGCTTGATCGGATTGTCGACATTTTCGTGAGTGCGTCGTCTGAAGATGATGACGCAGTCATCGTGATGCTTCAAGAAAAGACAATTGCTGAAAAAATGGACAGGCAATTGACGCATCGGAGTGCAGCCCGTTCCATTTCTGCGATGGGGTCGATGCTCGCTCATGAAATCAAGAACCCGCTATCGGGGATTCGCGGTGCTGCGCAGCTACTCGAAACATCGGTCGGCGACGAGGATCGGACACTCACGCAATTGATCTGTGACGAGACAGACCGGATTGTGAAGCTGGTTGACCGGTTTGAGGATTTTGCGGACGGCCGCCCGATCGAACGGGAACCCGTCAATATTCATAGCGTGCTCGAACATGTTAAACGTCTGGCGGGATCGGGCTTTGCACGGAATATCCGGTTTGTGGAGCAATATGATCCCTCGCTGCCCCTATTGTTTGGCAATCGCGATCAACTCGTTCAGGTGTTCCTCAATTTGATCAAAAATGCAGCCGAGGCCATTGGCATGGATGCGATCGACGGCGAGATCGAATTGAAAACGGCATTTCGTCCCGGCGTCAGGATGAATAGTCCCGGAAGCAAGACGCGTGTGGCATTGCCGCTTGAGATCCTCGTTCGGGACAATGGTCCGGGCGTGCCCGATGATTTGATGCGGTCATTGTTCGATCCCTTCATTACCACAAAGCCGTCCGGTTCTGGCCTCGGCCTTGCTTTGGTTTCCAAGATTATTGGTGACCATGGCGGGGTTGCCGAGTGTGAGTCTCAACCGCGTCGAACAATTTTTAGGGTTTTGATGCCAATGTACACGCCACAGGATGGCCGTTCAGTTTAAGGGGTTTTTATGGCAGTTGGCACTATTCTCGTCGCCGATGACGACGCTGCAATCCGAACGGTTCTCAGTCAGGCGCTTGGTCGTGCCGGATATCAGGTGCGCGCAACGGGGCAAGCTTCTGTTCTTTGGCGCTGGATTGCGGCGGGCGAGGGTGATCTTGTTGTTACAGATGTCGTGATGCCCGATGAGAACGCGTTTGATCTGCTGCCACGTATCAAGAAATTGCGCCCCGATCTGCCAATCATCGTCATGAGCGCACAGAATACCTTTATGACGGCGATCCGCGCCTCCGAACGGGGTGCCTATGAATATCTGCCAAAGCCATTTGATCTGAAAGAATTGCTGGCAATCATAGCGCGTGCACTGTCCCGACCAAAGAATGTTCAGCCCTTGGAAGACGAAGGCGGTTCCGAAGAAATACCGCTCGTCGGTCGATCGCCTGCAATGCAGGACCTTTATCGTGCCCTCGCGCGACTGATGCATACAGATCTGACCGTGATGGTCTCGGGTGAGTCGGGGACAGGAAAAGAACTCGTCGCGCGCGCGTTACATGATTACGGCAAACGGAAGAAAGGTCCCTTCGTTGCGGTCAATATGGCAGCAATTCCAAGGGAGTTGATCGAAAGCGAGCTGTTTGGTCATGAAAAGGGCTCGTTTACGGGTGCTGTTCAACGGATGACTGGCCGCTTCGAGCAGGCAGAGGGTGGTACCTTGTTCCTCGACGAAATCGGGGACATGCCGATGGAGGCGCAGACCCGATTGCTTCGGGTTTTGCAGCAGGGCGAATATTCCAGTGTAGGCGGCCGAACCGCCATCCGCACCGACGTGCGCATCATTGCAGCATCCAACAAAGATCTCCGACAGGCAATCCAGCATGGGCTCTTTCGGGAAGATCTGTTTTTCCGGCTGAATGTCGTGCCGCTACGTCTTCCACCACTGCGGGAACGCACGGAAGATATCCCCGACCTCGTTCGCCATTTTCTTGCACTTGCCGAACGTGAGGGGTTACCGCGCAAGCAGATGGATGGAGGCGCACTTGATCGGCTTAAAAAACACCGCTGGCCGGGGAACGTGCGCGAACTTGAGAATATGGTACGTCGGCTTGCTGCGCTTTACCCCCAAGATACAATCACGGACGTTCTGGTAGATGCTGAACTTGCAGAAGTCGAAGCGGCGCCATCGGTGGGGGTGAACGGTGATCAAAAAACTCCGCTAAACCTGATGGAGTCTGTTGAATTCCATCTCGGCGTCTATTTCAGCAATTTCAAAGGTCAGTTGCCCCCACCGGGGCTTTACCACCGGATTTTGCGCGATGTCGAGGAACCCCTCATCAATGCCGCTTTGATCGCCACGCGCGGCAATCAGATAAAGGCCGCGGAGCTTCTGGGCGTCAATCGAAACACGCTACGAAAGAAAATCCGCGATCTTGACATAAAAATTATGCGTTCGATGCATTGATCCTTTGACGAAAAGGAACAACTCGTATTTCAGCGCTTTGGATAACTTGCATTCGCGGTTTCTTCATCCGTGAAAATGTCGTATTTGTGCCACACTGTTGCTGATTAACCGCAGTGGGGCCTTCGATACGGCCTGTCCATCGGAGAGCCCGATTTTGACTGAAGCGACTGCGCCTGACTATCAACAAAATTTGCCAGCGGCTTCGCCACAAGTGCCGAAACTATCGCGGGTCTGGCGGAGTGCGTTTGGCGTTGTGATCGTTGCACTCGCGCTGCTATCCGCTTTGGCGACGTTTTCTGTGCTGGCCAATCTTGTTCCGGTGGTGAGTTCCAGTGAGATCGTTCTCGGTCTTTTTTCGGTAAACGGCATTCTGATCGCGATACTTCTCGTTCTCGTCGGAAACGAGGTGTTTCGCCTCGTTCGTGCGAGAAAGGCTGGTCTGGCTGCGTCGGGATTGCATGTCAGAATTGTTGGATTATTCGGATTTGTCGCCGCTACACCCGCGATCTTGATGGCAGTGGTCGGATGGTTGACCCTCGAAAAGGGCATTGATCTTCCATTCAATCGGTCGATTCAGGAATTGGTGACAACCTCTGCGGACGTCGCACGGTCCTATCGCGAAGTACAATGCCGGGCACTCGGGCGCGAAATCGGTCTTATGGCGGCAGATCTCGGTCGCGCGCGACCCGTTTTTGATCAAAATCGCGATTTTTTCCGGGATTACATGCGAACCCGTTCCTATTTCCTCGGCTTTTACGTCGCCATTCTCATTCAAGGTGACAAAACGGTGCTTGAACGCATCGATAATGCGGCGGTAGACGAGATGCCGCTACCGATTTCGGACGAATTCAGTGAAGCCAACCGTTCCGAGGCAGGGATCTGCATGCTTCCGGTTCAGGGCAATGTATTCCGGGCCCTTGTGCGCGTTCCTGGGTTTGACGATGGCTATCTGCTGGTGGCACGTGCCGTTGATCCAAAGGCTCTGATCTTCCACAAGCAGGCGGAGCAGGTCGTTAAATATTATGATGCCCTTTCTGAGGGAAAACTAGGTGTCCAGATCGCATTCGCGAGTATGTACGCTCTCATTTCGCTCATTCTTCTCTTATCGGCTGTCTGGATCGGGTTGAGCTTTGCCAATTGGTTGGTAACCCCGATTCGCCGCATGATTTTCGCAACTGATCAGGTTGCTACAGGAAATTATGACGTTCAGGTTCCGGTTTTCGAAAAGGAAGGGGATATCGGGCATCTCGGCGATACGTTCAACAAGATGACGGGTGAATTGCGTCGGCAGACGGATCGGCTCCATGCAGCAAATGAGCTTATGGACCGCCGTCGCCGTTTTACGGAAGCCGTTTTGTCCGGCGTATCAGCAGGCGTCATAGGACTGGATGGCGATGGTCGGATCACCGTTCTCAATCCCTCCGCAGAACGGCTTCTCGGGGTTGATACCAACCGTTTGCAGGGCGAACAGCTCATCTCGATCATGCCGGAGCTCGCACCCTTCATCGCCGAGGCTGCCGTTGATCGCCAACGCGCGACACAGGGACAGGTCAATATCAAGGTGAATTCTCAGGAGCGCACGCTCACTGTCCGCGTCGCGTCAGATCAATCCGGTGATATGGAGCGCAGCGCCATTGTGACGCTCGATGATGTGACGGACCTCGTTACCGCGCAACGGAGTGCTGCTTGGGCCGATGTCGCCCGTCGTATTGCTCACGAAATCAAGAATCCGCTTACTCCGATCCAACTCTCCGCCGAGCGAATTCGCCGGAAATACGGTAAAGTCATTGTTGAGGATCGGGAAATTTTCGACCAATGCACGGACACGATCATTCGTCAGGTGGACGACATTAAGCGCATGGTCGATGAATTTTCCTCATTTGCCCGAATGCCGAAACCGCTGCCCGAGCTTGATGATGTCGGAAGTGTCGTTCGTCAGGTTTTATTTCTCATGCGCGTGGCCCATCCGGATATCTCATTCACGGAATTGGTACCCGATATTCTTCCCTCAGCGAGTTTCGATCGCCGTTTGATCTCTCAGGCACTGACAAACATTGTAAAGAACGCGACCGAGGCAATTCAGGCTGTTCCAGCCATTGAGCGGGGCGAGAGCCTGATCGACGTGAACGTCTCACTGAACAATCAGATTATTTCGATTGATGTATCCGACAATGGCAAAGGTTTCCCCGCCGAAAGTCGCCAGCGTCTGTTGGAACCCTACATGACGACGCGAGAAGGTGGCACCGGGCTCGGGCTCGCAATCGTCGGAAAAATTCTCGAAGAGCATGGCGGCGGTATTGAGTTGCTCGATCGTGTCGATGGTGCCCGCGGCGCCAGAGTTCGCCTCTGGTTCCCTGTGGCAGGCGAGGAGCCGGAACCCCATCCGGAACCCCGTTCAAATGAGAAGGTCTCCTGAATGAGCGCTGATATTTTGATTGTTGACGACGAGGCCGATATCCGTGGTCTTGTCGCTGGTATCCTGGAAGATGAGGGGTTCAGCTGCCGGACAGCTGCCAATTCAGATGAAGCGATGAACACAATTTCGGCACGTCGTCCGAATCTTGTGTTTCTCGATATCTGGATTCAGGGATCGAAACTGGACGGCTTGCAGTTGCTTGATCTCATCAAGGAGCAGAATCCCGAACTTCCGGTCGTCATGATCTCGGGGCATGGCAACATTGAAACCGCCGTGTCAGCTATCAAACGCGGCGCCTATGACTTCATCGAGAAGCCATTCAAAGCGGATCGACTGATCTTGATTGCGGAACGTGCGCTTGAAACCTCCCGCCTGAAGCGCGAGGTGAAAGAACTTCGCACCCGTTCTCCGCAAGCGAGCGAAATCATCGGTAATTCCGTCGTTATCAACCATCTCCGTCAGGCGATTGAAAAAGTAGCGATCACCAATGCCCGCGTCCTGATCGCCGGGCCACCGGGATCGGGCAAGGAACTTGCCGCGCGCACATTGCACAATTCCTCGTCTCGTTCGAGTGGTCCATTCATTGCACTGAACGCCGCAACGATCATGCCCGATTCGATGGAAATGGAACTGTTCGGAGCGGAGGAAACCCCAGGTTCACCCCGCCGGATCGGAGCCTTCGAGGAAGCACATGGTGGCACGCTCTATCTCGACGAGATCGCGGATATGCCGAAGGAAACCCAAGGCAAGATCCTCCGCGTGCTGATCGACCAGAGTTTTCAACGTGTTGGCGGCTCGTCAAAGGTTACCGTCGATATTCGTGTGATCTCGTCGACCTCACGTGATCTCGCTCGCGAAATTGAAATGGGACGTTTCCGCGAGGATTTGCTGCATCGTTTGAGCGTCGTCCCGCTGCGCGTGCCGGGCTTGGCCGAACGGCGTGATGATATTCCGCTCTTGATTGATTACTTCCTCGACCAGATTTCTCAATCGGCGGGTATTCCACGGCGGTTGATCGCTGACGATGCCTTGGCCATCCTGCAATCGCATGATTGGCCCGGTAACGTCCGCCAATTGCGCAACAATATTGAACGTCTGCTGATTCTGGCTGAAGGCGACGTCTCTGTGCCTGTAACAGCCGAGTTTCTGCCGCAGGATGTCGGCTCGCTTGTTCCGGCAACACCTCAGGGGCAGGGGGGTGAAAAGCTCATGGCCATGCCACTTCGCGAGGCACGCGAGGAATTCGAGCGTGAATATTTGATCGCCCAGATCAACCGGTTTGGCGGAAACATTTCGCGAACGGCAGAATTTGTCGAAATGGAGCGCTCTGCGCTTCATCGCAAACTCAAACTGCTTGGAATAGGGTGATCAAAAAAGCGCACCCCGTCGTAGAAATGCGCTCCTGATTGATCCTTCCTTTGTTTCGTCTTAATCTTGGGGTAGACCCTAATTCAAGGCGGGGTGTTTGTGTCGCCCTGAATGCGTATCAAAAGAAAACGGCAAACGGAGCTTCTCAACCGGCTCCGAACAAAGAAAAGAAGAGGCAATGATGGCAACTGAACGCCCCCAAAATCTGCAGGACACGTTTTTAAACCATGTCCGCAAGAGCAAAATCCCTCTGACAATATTTCTGATCAATGGCGTCAAACTGCAGGGTATTGTCTCTTGGTACGATAATTTCTGCCTTTTGCTCCGCCGCGACGGGCAATCCCAACTTGTCTATAAACACGCCATTTCAACCATCATGCCCGGAGCGCCGTTGATCCTGTTTGATCAGACGGATGAAACCGGCGCGGTGTTAAAGGACTGACGTGGCAGAGCACGTCGAGCCAGAGGTTCGCTCATCAAATGGGCTGTTTGAGCCGGAAAAGGCCATTGCCAGCGGCACACGCACGCTTGTGATCGGTCCTTATCCGACCCGTCGCCCGTCAACCAACCGCACGGGCGTTCAGAGCGAGCAGCACGTTAATTTGCGGCCAGCCCAAGCGCGGCTTGAAGAGGCGTGTGGGCTGACCGCGGCAATCGATCTCGAAATTGCCGCCTCCATGATCATTCCGATTGCGGCACCACGCCCGTCAACCTTCCTCGGCAAAGGCAAGGTCGAGGAATTGGCATCGATGGTCGAAGATCAGGATATTGACCTCATGGTCGCCGATTGTGCGCTAAGCCCCGTGCAACAGCGCAATCTGGAAAAGGCGCTCGGGATCAAGGTCATTGATCGCACGGGCCTGATCCTCGAAATCTTCGGCAGACGCGCCCGCACACGCGAAGGCTCGCTCCAGGTCGAACTCGCCCATCTTGCCTACCAGAAGAGCCGTCTTGTCCGCTCCTGGACCCATCTTGAGCGCCAACGCGGTGGCTTTGGCTTTCTCGGTGGTCCGGGTGAAACGCAGATCGAAGCCGACAGGCGTCTCATTCAGGAGCGCATGATCCGGATCGAAGCCGATATCGAGGACGTCAAACGCACACGCGGCTTGCATCGCAAGAGCCGCAGCAAAGTGCCATATCCTGTCGTGGCCCTCGTGGGATATACCAATGCCGGTAAATCGACGCTATTCAACCGCCTGACCTCGGCAGAAGTCTTGGCCGAAAACATGCTGTTTGCAACGCTCGATCCCACAGCGCGCATCGTCAAGCTGCCCCACGGCGAACAAGTGATCCTGAATGACACGGTCGGTTTCATCTCCGACCTGCCGACAATGCTGGTTGCCGCCTTCCGCGCAACGCTCGAAGACGTGATTTCCGCTGAAGTGATCCTTCATGTCCGCGATGTCTCGCATGGCGACACCGAGGCACAAGCCGCAGATGTCGTCAAAATCCTCGGTGATCTCGGCATCAACCCGAAAGATAGCCACCGCATCATCGAGGTCTGGAACAAATCCGATCTTTTGGATCCTGCCGATGCCGATCGGCTTCTGGCCGTCTCATCCGGTCGCCTGAGTGACGAGCGTCCAATTCTCGTCTCGGCACTAACGGGGGAGGGTATCCCCACGCTGCTTGACGCCGTTGAATATCGCCTCTCCCGCAACCGGCCTGTCTATACGCTGCTGCTCGACCCGTCGCAGGGGGCGTTGCTGCACTGGCTCTATGAAGAGGCAGAAGTGCTGGAACGCCGCGTTGATGATCTCGGCCGCATGCGGCTTGTCATCCGGCTGATCCCCGAAAAAGAATCACGCTTCACCCAAAAATTTCCCAAAGCGCGATTGATCCGGTCGGGTGAGCAGGTGCAGCAAAGCGTTTGACCTCGCGGATCAGGCTCAACCTTTTGCCTTTGCTTTTGCCTGTTCTTTCGTCTTCGCCTCAATCCAAAGTGCTTCCATCTCGTCGAGCGTCGCATCTTCAAGAGAACGCCCCTTCGCTTTAAGACTTTCCTCTATATATTTGAATCGAAGCGCAAATTTCAGATTTGTCCCGCGCAAACCGGCCTCCGGATCAACGTGCAGATGCCGCGCAAGATTGGCAACTGCAAAGAGCAAATCACCCACCTCGTCGACAATCTCCTCTTGGCGACCACCCTTGATTGCTTCCTCGATCTCTCCGATCTCCTCCCGGATTTTGTCGAGCACCAATTCGGCATTATTCCAGTCAAATCCGACAGTTGACGCGCGCGATTGAAGTTTCTCCGCGCGTGACAGGGCAGGGAGATGTGCCGGAATTCCGTCAAGAAGCGAGGGGGCTTGCTCGGGCTCAATACCGGCCTTCAGCTTTTCTTCCCGCTTTTCCGCACGTTCCGCCGCCTTGATCTCGTTCCACAGCCCTTTGACTTCTTCAGGCGTCAAAACGCGGCTCTTGTCGAATACATGCGGATGCCGCCTGATCAGTTTCGTGGTGATCGCCTTCACCACGTCGCCAAAATCGAATAAACCCAGCTCCTCGGCCATTCTTGCATGATAGACGACCTGAAGCAGCAAATCTCCGAGTTCGTCCTTCAGGTCTGTCAGATCATTCCGTTCGATCGCATCCGCAACCTCATAGGCTTCCTCGATGGTGTAGGGGGCAATCGTCGCAAAGGTCTGCTTGATATCCCATGGACACCCGCCAACAGGGTTTCTCAGCGCGACCATTATGTCGATCAGTTCTTGGATATCCCGTGACGGCTTCATGGGCGGCAGTCCTTTCCTCGTTTCCGACAACGCCCAAATCCGCAGCGAAGATCAAGCATGGGACACAGAGATCACGAGTTTTGCACCGGATGATTTCGATCAGCACGCCTTGATTGCCAACGATGCACATTGAGAATTTTGATCGAGGAGACAGGGAAGCAGGAATACAAATTTCGCATAAGATATATTATGGAACTAAAATTACATCTTTCTTTTGTCGATCTTGCTCAAGCACGAATTGGTTGTCCCGCGCCCCCCTGTGCTGATCCGCTCCACAAGCATGAAATTGGAACTGCAGAGAGTTGTTCACCAAATGGCACGATATCGGTGTTGTCATACAGCACAATGCCGAAAGCGAAGCGATTTCCGCAGGCTTCGGCCAATGCCCGCAGGCCGCCGAAATCAGCGGCTTTTGCCGTGGCGCTGGCCTTCACCTCAATACCCACGATCATGCCGTCGTCACGCTCCAACACAATGTCTACCTCACGGCCATCGCGACTCCGGAAATGATACGGAGTCAGCCGAAGGTCTGAAGCACTCATCAGCTTCAGTACTTCCGAGAACACGAAGCTTTCGAGAAGCGAACCGAATGTTCCGCGATCGGCCTTCACCCTGTCGAAAGTGAGACCGCGCGCCGCCGCCAGCAGGCCGGAATCGAAAAAATGCAGCTTCGGTGTCTTGGCGATACGCTTCAGAGAATTGGTGTACCAGGGCTGCACCGTGGCGATCAGAAACACCTGTTCGAGCAGGCCGACATAACGCTGTCCCGTCTTGTGAGTAACGCCAATTCCTGCGCCAAACTGCGAATAATTGACCAATTGTCCCGAGTGCTCGGCAAGTAGCCGCACGAACTTCGGAAGCTCTGTCAATTTCTCGATATCGGCGATGTCGCGTAGGTCGCGCGTCAGGATGGAGGTGAGATAGGATCTGAGCCAGTCCTGCCTCCGTCGCTCGGTTTCGCGGTTGATCGCTTCCGGAAATCCTCCCAGCAGCACAAGTTTGACCAGTTCATCGCCAATGATTGCGTACCCCTGGCTTTGGAGCTGTTTCTCGAAAAGACGCTCTAGAAAATCTGGTGTCCGGCCTTCCACTTCGGCTCTGGCCAGGGGCAGCATCTGGATGGTCTCCATCCGCCCAGCCAGACTGTCCGCAATCCGCGGGAGGGTCAGCACGTTCGCTGATCCAGTCAGCAGGAAACGTCCCGGCCGATAATCCTCATCAACCGTCTTCTTGATGGCGAGAAGTAGGTCTGGCACACGCTGAATTTCATCGATGATGGCTTGATCCAGTCCACGGATAAAACCGGCAGGATCGGATTGGGCCGCATCAAGCACCGTCCGATCATCCAATGTGATATAGGTCCGGCCAGCCTCACCCATCTTTCGCACAAGAGTGGTCTTGCCCGCCCGGCGCGGCCCCACGATCAAGACCACCGGAGTATCGGTGAGGGCCTCTTGCACCCGTCGTTCTACAAACCTTCCGTACATGCTTGCTCCGAGACTTGGCAGACTGGAATTATCAACCTCGGCAAATTGGGAGTCAACAACCCGCAAATTGGAAACGAAAAGCCCGTAGTCCTGAAGCAATCTATCCGCGGAAGCCCGCCGTGCTCGGAGCGGGGGGTGAAAACGACCGTGCCACTATTGGTTCGGAATCTCGATCACCATGCCGTCATAGGCAGGAACCACATTCTCAGGCAGTTCCTTGCACAAGGTCGCATAATCGAGATCATTGTGCATATTCGTCAATATGGCGCGCTTGGGTTTCATTCGTGCGATCCATTCCAGCGACTCGGCCAGGTTGAAATGCGTGGGATGGGTCCGGCGTCTCAACGCATCAATAATCCAGATATCGAGATTTTCGAGATATTTCAGGCTCTTTGAAGGCACATCATTTATGTCCGGCGTATAAGCGACGCGTCCAAACTGGAGCCCGAGCGCCATAATGTCGCCATGCTGAACCTCGAACGGAATCGCACGGATACTGCCGCCCGCCCCTTCGATTTCGGTCTCATGCCCTTCCACGAGCCGGAAGTCGCGGACGATGGGCGGATAATCGCTTCCGGGCGGCGATTCAAAACAATACCCGAAGCGATCTCTCAAGATCTTGGCCGTTCGCGCATCCGAATAGACCGGCAAAATCCGGCGCATTTCAATCACGACGGCCCGCACATCATCAATCCCGTGCGTGTGGTCCGCATGGTCATGCGTAAACAGCACCGAGTCGATATGCTTCAAATCCGCGCTCAACAATTGCTCGCGCAAATCCGGCGAAGTATCGACAATCACATTGGTTTTTGCAGTTCCAGAACGTCTCTGAACGAGGATCGAGCACCGCCTGCGCCGGTTCTTGGGCTCGTTCGGGTCACACTCTCCCCAGCCCGCCGCTGGCCGAGGAACGCCGCCCGATGACCCGCATCCCAAAATTGTAATGGAAAGGCTCATCGCGCCGCTCTTTCTTCGGGCCGCTTCGCCTTTGAAAACAGCGTGAAAAAATTATCCGTCGTGTGCGCTGCCATGTCTTCGGGCGAAACACCTTTCACACCTGCCAAAACCTCGTTCGTTTCGGCAACAAAAGCGGGCTCGTTCCGTTTGGAGCGATGGCTCTGCGGCGCAAGATAGGGCGCGTCGGTTTCAACGAGCAAACGGTCAAGCGGGACACTTTCCGCAGCTTCGCGCACGGCCAGCGCGCTCTTGAACGTCAATATCCCCGAAAACGAGACATAAAGCCCGAGCCCTACCCCCACCTCCGCCAATCGCTTCGTCGACGAGAAACAATGGAGCACGGCTTTAAATGCCCCCTTCCCCATTTCATCCTCAAGCGTTGCAATCATGGCATCGTCCGCATCCCGTGCATGGATCACGAGCGGCAAGTGCGTAATCCGCGCTGCAGCGATCTGTGTCCGGAAGACACGGTCCGCGACGCTCCGTTCAGCACGGTCATAGTGAAAATCAAGTCCGGCTTCACCAATTCCAACGCATTTCTCGTGCTCCGAAAGCTCACAATAGGTCTCGAGTGAAACATCCGGTTCTTCCGCCGCATTCAGCGGATGGGTTCCCACCGTGCACCAAATATCCGGATCACTCTCGGCAATCGCCCTGATGGCATCGAAGCGATGCACACGAGTCGAAATCGTCACAATGCTCTTCACGCCTGCTAAACGCGCGCGCGCGAGCATCTCGTCGCGATCAACGTCGAAATCCGGAAAATCGAGATGGCAATGGCTATCAACCAGCATCAGGACGCCTGTTCCGTCTCGGCTTCAACATAGCGCGGAAAAATCGGCTGCGGCGGTGGAAGTATCGTCCCCGCATCAACACGATACCCCGCATTTGTGTGCGAAAACATCCTCAAATCGGCGGGAACACCAAGGATATCAAGCAATCGCCCGGCCGACTCCGGAATTGTCGGCTGCGCGATAATCGCAATCACCCGCAACACTTCCGCCGTTACGGCGAGTATTGCCTCAAAGCGCGCCTGATCCGTCTTGCGCTTGATCCAAGGCTCCTCGCTTGCAAAATAGCGGTTTGCGTCTGCAACGACCTTCCACGTCTCGGCAAGCAATGTATGCAGTGCCAGATCATTCATAGCCGCGCGCGCTTTATCAACCAACCCATAGGCTTGTTCCAGCAATTCCCGATCTGACGCTTCGGGTTGGCCAAAAGCCGGCATCACACCATTCAAGTTCTTCGCGATCATCGAAAGCGACCGCTGCGCCAGATTGCCGAGATCATTCGCAAGATCCGCATTGATCCGGTTCACAATCGCCTCATGCGAGTAATTGCCATCCTGGCCGAATGGCACTTCGCGCAAAAAGAAATAGCGGAGCTGATCAACGCCGTAATGGGCTGCGAGCGTGAACGGATCGATCACATTCCCGACAGACTTCGACATTTTCTCGCCGCGATTGAACAGAAATCCGTGCCCGAACACCCGCTTCGGCAATGGCAGACCCGCCGACATCAAAAACGCCGGCCAATACACCGCATGAAACCGGATAATATCCTTGCCGATAATATGCACATCCGCCGGCCAGAAATGACGCCTTTCGCCGCCCTCGTCTGGAAACCCCGTCGCCGTAATATAATTCGTCAACGCATCAACCCAGACATACATCACATGTTTGGGCGCGCCCGGCACCTGAATACCCCAATCAAATGTCGTCCGGCTCACGGAGAGATCCCGCAACCCCGATTTGACGAAACTCAAAATCTCGTTTCGCCGTTCTTCCGGCCCGACAAAATCAGGAGACTCTTCATAAAGCGCCAAAAGTCGATCCTGATAGGCTGAAAGCTTGAAAAAATAACTCTCTTCCTCGACCCACTCCACCGGCGTTCCCGTAGGCCCCCGGCGCACGCCATCGCCGCTCACAACCGTCTCGTTCTCGGCAAAATACGCCTCGTCCCGCACGGAATACCAGCCCGAATAACTATCCTTGTAGATATCGCCCGCCGCTTCCATCCGCTGCCAGATCGCTTGAGACGCGCGTTTATGGCGCTCCTCCGTTGTGCGGATAAAATCATCGTTCGAAGCGTTCAACGCAGGCCCCATCGCCCGGAACACGGCCGCATTGCGATCAGCAAGCTCCTGCGTGGTAATTCCCTCGCGCGCTGCCGTTTGCAGCATTTTCTGGCCATGCTCGTCGGTGCCGGTCAGAAAAAACACGTCGTAGCCGTCAAGACGCTTGAACCGCGCAATGGCATCGGTTGCTATCAACTCATAAGCGTGCCCGATATGCGGCGATCCATTCGGGTAGGAAATCGCTGTCGTAATATAGAAACTCGGCTTGTCGGCCATTGCGCCCTCGATCCTCTTTCGCGTCTTCAGGCGGCGCGGGAAAGCCTGACCGCCTCGGCCAGATCCGCAAAAAGCGATATGACAAAGGGTCGGCGGTCGAGATTGAACCGGTCAACATCCCGTGCCGACCGCGTGCCCTTTTCCCACACCTCCGCCAGAGGTGCAAGGATCGATGCGCCCTCGCCCGCCCGTTGTCCGCACTCGGCCACAATCCAGTCGGTCACGAAAGTCACGACAAGATCGAAACCTTGATCCTGATCCCGCCCGGTCAGCGAATCTGCCAATTGCGCAACAGCTTGCCTGTTGAGATCAGGCAATCGATTGAGGATGCCCGTGACCTTTTCCCCCAAGGACAGCAATTTCGCATCCAGAAACTGCATCGCATTCCGGATCGAGCCTTCCGACAACTCCGCCGCTTTCCGCAAAAGGTCCGGAGACCCGCTCGCCGCATTCCCGCTCAAGATCGCCTCGACAATCTCGACTGCGAGCGGGTTGAGCATCAATTTACGGCATCTCGACCGGATTGTCGGCAATTGCCGCGCCGGATGATTGGCCAAGAGAAAAATAATCGACCGTTCCGGCGGCTCCTCGATCATCTTCAACAGCGCATTCGCCCCGTTCCGGTTCAGATCGTCTGCGACATCGACAATCGCGATCCGCCACCCTCCCTCACCCGAGGTCGAGCCGAAAAATCGCAATGCCTCGCGCACGAGATCAACCGCAATGAGCGTCGGAATTGTTTTCTTCTTCGGGTCAATTTCACGCCGCACAATCATCAGATCTGGATGAGCCTGCGCGATGATCCGGTGAATAACAGGCGTGTTCGGGTCGCATGCCAAGGACTTTGCGCTTTGCACGTCCTCAGAAAATGGATCAGGATGGCTGAGAATGAATTTTGCCGCGCGATAGGCCAAAGTCGCCTTCCCGACCCCTTCGGGCCCGCCAATCAGCCACGCATGCGGCATACGCCCCGAGCGATAGGCCTCGAGTAAAACGCGCTCCGCCTCGTCCTGCCCGAACAAACCATTCGTCTCGCGCGGATGCGGAAACCCCGCCAATCTGTCGAGTTCGAGCACCTCTGCATCAGCCATGGGTCGCCCCGCCAAGCAGCCGCTCCGAAACAACATCCCAAATCCGTTGCCTGACGATTGCTTCATCGCCACTGGCATCGATCACCGCAAAGCGCTCAGGTGCCGCCTTTGCAAATCCGAGAAACGCGTCCCGCAATTTTTCATGAAATTCGAGAGATTGCCGCTCGAACACGTCCGATTTCCCGTCTCCACGCCTTTGATGCGCCCGCTCGAGCCCGATTTTTGCCGGAAGGTCCAGCACAAGCGTCAAATCCGGCACGGTCTGCCCCACAACGAGCTTTTCCATCACCGTCAATTGCGCGTCGCTCACCAGTCCAAGCGCACCCTGATAGGCCCGCGTTGAATCCGAGAACCGGTCGCACACGACCCAAACTCCCTTCGCGAGCGACGGCCTGATCAAAGTGTCGAGATGGTCGTTACGTGCCGCATAAAACAGCAATGTTTCCGAGAGCGCCGATAGATCGGGCCGTTCCGGGTCAAGGATCGATTTACGGATATATTCCGCCCCAGCAGAGCCGCCCGGCTCCCGCGTTGCCACAGAAGCGACACCCAACGTCGCAAGTGCCGCAACCAAATGGCGCGATTGCGTGGACTTACCCGTCCCCTCCCCGCCCTCAAGCGTGATGAACCGGGCCGGGCCAGAATATTTGCGAGGAGTTTTCAAACGCTTCGACCCGTCCTGTGACGATACAAGCCGACTTCAACCACGCCACAATGCCAAATTCAAGCGCTACGCCACCTGTTCGCACGAGTGTTGAGCGTTTGCGGACAGATCAATATGCCTGATCGCTTGGACGCGGCAGCGGAAGGGGTACTGCAGCAGCAGAGGCAAACGCTCCGCTTGCGAGCGAAGGTGTCCCGAGAACCGCCTTCTGTGCAACCTCAAGCCGTGCAGGTGCCCAATTCATTAGCGGACGCACTGGCGGCAGCGGAACACCATCCAAAACCGGGGACTCCGACGAACTTGCGGATGCCAAAACGAGAGGCTCTTCCTTTTTATTGGCCTGAGGCTCAGGCGTGTCTGCAAACAAATCCGTGATGAAATCGGAATTGTTGCTGGCAACCTGCACCGGTGCCGTATTTCCCGTAAGTGTCGCCGGACGCCCGTCGGTTTGCAAGCTTGCCATCAGAATAGCATCGTCACTCCCGTCAACCGATGCACGACCGAGATAATCGACCTTAACGTTGGCAACGCCCTTCCGCTTGAAATTCAGCGCCTCGGCAACACGCGCCGAAACGTCGATCAGGCGATTCTGGTGATACGGCCCCCGATCATTGACTCGCGCCACGATCGAGCGGCCATTTTCGAGATTGGTCACCCGGATATAACTTGGCAGCGGCATCGTCGGATGCGCAGCCGTCACCGACCCATAATCGAAAACTTCGCCATTCGCCGTCTTGCGGCCATGGAATTCGTCACCATACCAGGAGGCAAGCCCCTTGGCGGAATAATTCGTCATGTCACGCGGCGTATAAAGCTTGCCTGCCACCACATAAGGCTTGCCGATTTTCTCGAAACCGCCGCCCTTGGGAATCTCTTGCCCCTGCGCAACAACCCGCGGACTAGGCCGGACACCATATTTCGGATCAATATCGGCGCGTTGGCCATTGCCGCAATTCGCAACCAGCAAGCCGAGCCCGATGATCGAAATCAACTTGACAGCCCGGGAACAAGATCTGTCCCCAAATTGCAACAAGCTCGACGTTGAAGCCGCAATCGGCCCATAAGACTTTAATTTCAAACCGTTTTTCCACTCTTGTCAGACGCTGAATTCAGCGCCGGAAGGATCGAGATAGCCGGGCAACGTTCTTTAAGTCATAAAACGTTAGCACTACCTTAACCCGTTCCGATTTTTCTGACAAGCGCCTTGATGAATTGATATCGTTGATGAATTCCCGATATCTTATCGCCGCCTCATGGAATAAAGGCCTAAATCCCGACCGAACACCACCGGAATCGCACCTCAATCCTGCTGAGTCGCAATCTCCTCGACACCAATTCGCGCAATACCCTTTTCGCCATCATCGCGGAACCAGGCCAGTTTGTCGCCGGGCAGTTTCCGCAACTCGAAACAGAATTTCTTGCCGTCATACCAATTTGTCCATTGCTGGCAGAGCAGTGTTTCCTTCTCGATCCACCATTTTCCGCTATCAGTCGGACGAAGAAACCGCCCCAGCCCCACTGCCTCGCCCGAGCCGTCCACCTTGCCGCTCCGTTGGTAATAAAGCGGGAATTCCCCCCCGAAAGGGATGGCGAGATAAATCCGCTTGCCGCTGACTGTCTCCCGAATGCCCTCCCCTTTGAGCAACTTCCCCTCGTCAGCAGCCGCTTCGAGAGCCATCAAAGGCAGAAATGTAATAAATGATATTGCCGCAACGCCCGCAAATGCATATAACCGAACCATTCGCTCGTCCTCGTGTTGTTGAACACACATTTCATTTACGGTGCCAAAGTGAAATCGGTTTACTCCCGAAACGATTGAAGACCATCTACTGAAACGGGTTCATAACAACACCGTGTCGCGTGGAATGGAAGGGTGGCCGAGTGGTTTAAGGCTCTCGTCTTGACAACGACCCGAAAGGGCGTTGGATGCCGCAGGCACCCGAAGGGCGCGGCCCGTCAAAACGGGACGCGTCAAAACTAGCGTAAGCTGGTTGCAGAAGACGCCGTGTTGCGCGGTATGGAAGGGTGGCCGAGTGGTTTAAGGCTCTCGTCTTGACAACGACCCGAAAGGGCGTTGGATGCCGAAGGCACCCGAAGGGCGCGGCCCGTCAAAACGGGACGCGTCAAAACTAGCGTAAGCTGGTTGCAGAAGACGCCGTGTTGCGCGGTATGAGTGTGCGGTATGGAAGGGTGGCCGAGTGGTTTAAGGCTCTAGTCTTGAAAACTAGCGTAGGTGAAAGCCTACCGTGGGTTCGAATCCCACCCCTTCCGCCATCCCCTGGTTCGAATGCGAAAAACGTCCATGGGACAATTCTGGGACAGTTCAAAATAACAAGTGGCGAAAAATGAAATATAATATTCCCACTTCCAGTTAAGCATCACATGAGCCAATGTAATCCTGATCCTATAACAGGAGGAAATATGTACGAACAGATATGTTATGAGTCACCATTCTTGAAAGAAGTCGTTGTACGCATTGACTATCCGTCGTTTTTAAGTGGTAACGAGGAGAGCTTACCAAAGAAAATTGAAGCAGCAATACTCAGTAATTTCCCAATACCAGAGCCGCGGACATTGCATGCGCACGAAGTATTAATTACAGATGCAACCTCTCAGACATCAAAGGTCGAAATGAAAGAATGGGTCTTTTATGGAAAAGACCGTGATAAGACACTTATTGTTGGCCAGACTTATTTAACCTTATCTATCAAGAAATATAAAAACTTTGAGAACCTTGTCTCAGAGATCAAGGCTCCTTTAGACGCAATTTACGGCAACTTTGCTGATCTGATTTCCAACAGAATTGGGCTTCGCTACATCAACGTTATTGATATTAAAAAGTCCTCAGATCCTCTGAATTGGAAAGGGTATATCAACAAAGACATGCTTGCTTTGTTGGGATTAGACTTCAACAAATCAGCTATAGCACGCGTATTCTCGATAATGGAATACAACATTGATGGTTTGCTATTGAAAGCACAGTTTGGAATTCCAAACCCTGATTACCCCGCAGCTGTAAAGCAAAAACAATTTGTAATCGACTTAGATGCTTACAGTTTTGGGGCTTACACCCATGACCAGATAAATGAACTGATTCATAAATCACACGGGCTAATTCAAGATTTCTTTGAAAAATCTATCACTGCAAAAACTCGTAACCTCATGAAACCTAAGACGCAGGAAGCATAAAATGTCCAGCGACAGTGATTATGTCAACATATCGAATAAATATGCTCCTTCAGGTGCTTCAAGCACAAAGGCCGTTACAGCTGTTGTATCAAGTGCAAAAGATAATAACGAGATTGAAACAGCTATGGTATCAAGCGCAACAGATAATAGAAAAATCGAAATTGAAAACCAAAAATATGGATCTGCGAAGCCAAGGCGTATTTTGGTAAGAGCCGGTATCATCCATGATCAAGGTTGACACGACTCATAAGGAACGAATTGCGCAGGGAGATATACTGCGTGATATCGAATATTTGGAATATGTGCGTGAAGAAAATGGCGTAATCGAAGCCTCGAAAATCTTATTCCCCCTTGTGATCGTACTAACCCAGGACTGTGATTTAGCTCAGGATTCAACATTCAGAGCCAGTGCTGGCAGTGGTGAGAAGAAATCTCAGGATAAATACCTCTTATCAGTACTCGTCGCACCGCTATACAATTTGGAGCATGTATATTTAGGAAAACACTTGTCTGAAATTGATATGCAAATGCAAACAATAGATAGGAATAGCACTCAAGGTAAAAATCTTACGCAAAATGTTAGCCCCAGATATCATTATTTAGAATTTCCTCCTGAAATCTCACTTGTTCCCTCAGTAATTGATTTTAAGCACTACTTCTCAATAGATGTAAAAACCCTTAACGCTTTACATGGCAATCAATTCGTTTGCGGAGTTTCGGAGTTATACAGAGAAGATATATCTCAGCGATTTTCTAGCTTCTTATCACGAATTGGCTTGCCTTAGTGTTGTTCACCCGCTGTCCCACTACAAAACGCTTCGAACTATCCCTCTGATTTACTTGCGCGTATCCCAAGATTCATCCGTGTTCGGACAATTAGAGCGTTGCACAATACCGCCATGTTTTGTAGTCTTTCGGAATGAGAGGCGCATCACATGGCAACCATCGAAACGAGGCAAACGCCTGACGGCAAAACCAGCTACCGCGTGAAAATCCGTAATCGCGGTTTTCCCTCTTAATCTGCCACGTTCTAGCGCAAAACAGATGCGAGAAACTGGGCATCATAAACCGAAACTGCCATCCGCGGGGGACGCTATTTCACCCCTCCCACCACCCAAAAACACCCATCAGGCCGCATAAACCATGGGCCTGTAATCGTCCGTATTCGAGCCATCAATTTCGATTTCCAGAGATAAAGCGGACTGAACACTTTTTTGTGACATATCCTCAACCGTGACATCGATCTCAAGGTTCAGTTTTTCCTTGGCAAATAGCCGGATGAGCGTTTCAGCATTTGCGTCGATCAACTCTGTCTCACCTCTCTCCCAACGGCTGATTGCAAGCGGCTCCCGGTGCACAATTGCTGCCAGTTCGGCCTGCGTCATCCCCATTTCCGTCCGCAAAAACCGCAACTCCTTGCCGGTCAAATTCCCTGATTTCGAAACAATACCAGTCGCAATCGCGCGATGAAGTCCGTCAATATTGGGAATTGTCGTAACACTTTCACCAGCATCATCTTGGATAAACTGGACGCCATTGATCATCACATGATCCAACCCGCATTCTGTATAGTGATAAGGGCTCATCTCACGCACTCCTCTCCAATAATCTTCTCACAGGCACAAATCTTTGTCATTCATTGGCCCAAATAATCGTCACGAATTTCACCCATTTCCTCACGCCGCAATCTATCATGCAACACCGCTTCGCTGTATCGTCAACAAAATCGAACCCCGGAACAAACATGTCCATCTACGACACACTCGGCGTCACCATCGCGATCAACGCCAAAGGCCCCGCCACTCGGCTCTCGGGCGGCATCATGCGCAGCGAAGTGTCAACTGCAATGGTCGAGGCGTCCCGGCATTGCGTCGATATCGCCGAACTTCAGGCTGCAGCCTCCCGCATCATCGCCGACATTACCGGTGCCGAAGCCGGTTATGTCGCCTCCGGCGCTTCCGCCTGCCTACTCTTGGCCACCGCCGCCTGTATCACGGGCCTCGACCCCTCGCGCATGGCGCGTTTGCCCGACACGACAGGCCTCAAAAACGAAGTCATCATGATCCGCAGCCAGCGGAATTTTTATGATCACGCCGTCCGCGCCGCTGGCGTCACCATTATCGAGGTCGGCCTGCCAGACCGATATTCTGGCGCAGGCGTCCGCGATGCCGAGGATTGGGAGATCGAAGCCGCCATTTCGGAGCGAACCGCCGCGATTTTCTACGTCGCCGATTCCCAAGCCCGTCCGCCGCTCACCGACATCACCCGCGTGGCGAAAGCCCACGGCATTCCCGTGATCGTCGATGCCGCGGCCCAGCTTCCCCCGCAATCAAACTTGAAGCGCTTTATCGATGAAGGTGCCGATCTCGTCGCCTTTTCGGGAGGTAAAGTCATTGGCGGGCCGCAAGCCAGCGGCATTCTCTGTGGCAAACGTGATCTTGTTATGGCCGCCGCCCTCCAGCATCTCGATTTCGATATTTTCTGGGATATGTGGCAACCACCCGCAACCCTCATCGACAAAAGCCGCATGAAGGGCGTTCCCCAGCACGGCATCGGGCGTCCCTGCAAAGCCGGCAAGGAAGAAATCGTCGGCGTTCTCACCGCCTTGCGCCTCTTCATTGAGGAAGGTGACGCCGCGCGTCACACCCGTTGGAAACACCTGATGGATGTCATCGCCGACGGCCTTTCCGGCATTAACGACATTGAAATCACCCGCCACGGCTTTGCGAACACTTCCGACATCCCGACCCTCGACATCAAACTGCATTACGCATCCGCAAATGCCGGAACGCTCGTCAATGCCCTGCAATCCGGCCCGATCCCGGTTCACGTCGACCCGATGTTTCGCGAGCAAAACCGCATCGGCATCAATCCGGTCTGCCTGATTGAAGAGCATCTGCCCGTGGTCGTGCACCGGATCCGCGACGCAATCGCAACCCAGCGCGGATAATCAGGTAAGTTTACCGCGCGCGGGAATATCGATTTCGCCCACGAGCCTGTCGCCCCGCAC
>Ga0209033_1000303_pt1 | contig 28164 bp, 21 predicted proteins | sample LauGreFa1BDMLBDN_2_FD_188218 | JGI IMG/M metagenome (GOLD analysis project Ga0209033, IMG submission 188218) | Freshwater lake microbial communities from Lake Michigan, USA - Fa13.BD.MLB.DN (SPAdes) (version 2) | ecosystem: Environmental > Aquatic > Freshwater > Lake | place: Lake Michigan, USA...
CATCACAAGCATATACTTCTGCAAGTGCACGTAATTCTGTGTTAGAACCAAATACAAGATCTACTCTAGTAGCAGTCCATTTAGCAGCACCAGTAGCTCTATCTGTTCCTTCAAAAGAATTTTGTCCTGTTGCTTTCCAAGTAGTATTGTAATCAATAAGGTTGGTAAAGAAATCGTTGGTTAAAACACCCGGACGATTTGTAAACACACCATGATTTGATTCATCATAATTGGTTTTTAATACACGCATACCACCTACAAGCACTGTCATTTCAGGTGCTGTTAGATTTAGTAAATGTGATTTATCAAGTAACATTTCTTCTGATGAAATAAGTGTTTTAGGCTTGATGTAGTTACGGAAACCGTCTGCTGTAGGCTCTAATACGCCAAATGATGCAACATCTGTTTGCTCTTCGGTAGCATCTGTTCTGCCAGGTGTAAATGGAACAGTAACACTGTATCCGCCATCTTTAGCAGCTTTTTCGATTGCAGCAGCACCAGCAAGTACAATTACATCTGCAATTGATATTTGTTTGCCACCCGTTGCACCCTTGTTAAAATCTTGCTGAACCGCAACCAACTTATCTAAAACTTTAGATAGTTGCGCTGGGTTATTTACAGCCCAATATTTTTGAGGAGCTAAACGAATTCTTGCACCATTAGCACCACCTCTTTTATCTGTACCTCTAAAAGTAGATGCAGAAGCCCAAGCGGTAGATACTAATTCAGAAACAGTTAATCCTGAAGAAGATATTGTAGCTTTTAACTGTGCAATATCAGCAGCATCAATAAGTGTATGATTCACTGCAGGCACAGGATCTTGCCATACAAGTACTTCTGCAGGCACTTCTGATCCAACGTATCTAGCACGAGGACCCATATCACGGTGTGTTAATTTAAACCAAGCTCTTGCAAAAGCATCCGCAAACTGATCTGGGTTTTCGTAAAATCTTTTTGAAATTGGTGCATATGCAGGATCCAATATCAACGCTAAATCAGTAGTTAGCATAGTTGGTGCATGCGACAATGATGGATCATGTGCATCAGGCACAGTTCCAGCACCGCCGCCATTTTTAGGCTTCCACTGATGTGCGCCAGCAGGGCTTTTTACTAGCTCCCACTCAAACTTAAATAAGTTTTCGAAGTAGTTATTACTCCATTTAGTAGGTGTAGTTGTCCAAGCACCTTCTAAACCTGAAGTAATAGTATTTACACCATTACCAGAACCAAATGTATTTTTCCAACCAGTGCCTTGCTCTTCAATACTTGCACCTGCAGGTTCTTTACCTACATATTTTCCTGGATCAGCAGCACCATGTGTTTTACCAAATGTGTGACCACCAGCAATAAGGGCAACTGTTTCTTCATCATTCATGGCCATACGTGCAAATGTTTCTCTGATATCTTTTGCAGAAGCAATAGGATCAGGATTGCCGTTAGGACCTTCTGGATTTACATAAATTAAACCCATTTGTACCGCAGCCAATGGATTTTCTAAATCTCTATCGCCACTGTAACGCTTATCACCTAACCACTCACGCTCAGAACCCCAATACACATCTTCGTGTGGTTCCCAAACATCTTCTCTTCCACCTGCAAAACCAAAGGTTTTGAAGCCCATAGATTCAAGCGCACAGTTACCTGTCAAGATCATTAAATCACCCCATGATAATTTTTTACCGTACTTCTTTTTGATAGGCCATAAAAGTAAACGCGCCTTATCGAGGTTGGTATTATCAGGCCAGCTATTAAGTGGTGCAAAACGTAGCATACCTGATCCACCACCGCCTCTACCATCGGTAGTACGGTATGTACCAGCACTATGCCATGCCATTCTAATAAAGAATGGACCGTAATGACCATAATCGGCAGGCCACCAATCTTGAGAATTGGTCATTAAATCAATAATGTCTTGCTTAACCGCCTTTAAGTCTAATGTTTTAAATTCAGAAACATAGTTGAATGTCGAATCCATTGGATTTGACTTTTCAGTATGCTGGCGCAAAATGTTTAATCGTAACTGATTAGGCCACCAATCTGTGTTTCTTGTTCCACTACCTGCACTACCTAGTTTAGCGGTAGCACTAGCAACCGTTGCTCCTGTGTAAGGGCATTTTCCTTCTGTGTTTGTATTTTCCATTGTAATGAATTTTTATGCGTTGAGTTGCAAATCTAGACTAATAAAACACCAAAATTGTCATTTTGTTGTTATGATTATCAGCAATTTATCCATACCAATTAGGTGTATTATTGGATAGTGGCCGAAGTTCTTTTTTCGCTACCTGCCTGCTTGGTTAAATCATCCCCTAAACTGGCTCTATAGATATCGGCTATAGTTGTTAAAGTTGTAACGATAATTGGGTTATGCTTTGCTACATCAAGGGTTTCACCAGGGTCTGTAGATAAATCATATAAGGCCATGGGCACAGGGACAGAAGCGTATTTTCCCGGAAAACCATCTTTGCCCATATCGGTAGCTTTATAGGTTTGAGACTGATGCGGAAACACCAATTTCCATTTACCTTGTCTAACGGCCTTAAGGCTATTATTGTCATAATAATAAACAAAATGATCGCGAGGGTTAGCCTGCGGCTCCTGCTTTAATAAAGACAAAATAGTTACACCATCAATTTTATTTTTAGGCAAATTACTTTTTGTGAGTGCTGCAATGGTAGGCAGCAGATCCATGGTAGCCGCCAAATTATTACACACTGTACCTGGCGCAATAAAACCCGGATAACTCATGATACAAGGCACTTTAACGCCACCATCCCAGGCAGAGCCCTTGCCCTCTCTAAGTCCGCCACTACTACCCGCATGATTGCCAAATGTTAACCAAGGGCCGTTATCACTGGTAAAAATAAAAAGCGTGTTTTTGGTTAATCCATTTTTTTCAAGCGCCTTCATCACTTCTCCAATAGACCAATCTATTTCCATCATTAAATCGCCAAATAATCCTGCGCCACTTTTATTTTTAAATTTACTAGACACTGCAATGGGCACGTGTGGCATTGAGTGTGCGAGGTATAAAAAGAAGGGATTGTTTTTATTGTTACTAATAAATTTTACGGCACGCTCTGTATACAGCGTTGTAAGTTTAGCCTGATCTTCTAAATTATTAATAGGCATTACTGGATTAAACCCATCAAGTAATTGAAGCGTTGGATATTTAGATTTTTTGGAACCCGTATCTGTGATGGGTTTACCATCATACCCAACAGGCCACATATCATTAGAATAAGGCAGGCCCAAATATTCATCAAAGCCATAGGAAGTAGGTAAATAAGGCGCTTTAGCACCCAAATGCCATTTGCCAATCATACTGGTTTTATATCCTTTTTGCTTGAGCATCGATGCAATGGTTTCCTCCTTTGGATTTAACGCCACATTTGACCAGGGCATGAGTGCACCAGAAATGCCCACTCTATTAGGATAGCAACCTGTTAAAAGTGCCGCTCTAGAAGCACTACAAACGGCCTGCGCCGCATAAAAATTAGTAAAGCGCATACCACTAGCAGCCAGCCTATTTAAATTGGGTGTATGGTATGGGTAACCGCCATAAGTTTCTGGATCACCGTATCCCATATCGTCCATAAAAATGAGTACAACATTGGGAGGTGGTTTTTGGGCTAGTTTGGTTTGCGCTTTTATGGGCTGTAATAAACTTGTTACCAAAATTAATAAAGCCAATAACTTGTGTGTGTATTTCATGTTGGTTATAAGGTTGATGTAATTTAATAATAATAAACTCGATGACCCAAATTCTATCTAAAATTCTTACCTTTTCATTCTATTTGAAATGAGCACCGTCCAACTGTTCATTCTCACAAAAAGCAATCAAAAAAAAATACAAACCCTCTACACCTTTATAGTTATGCATAAAAGAACTTTTTTAAAAGGACTCACGCTCGCAGGCATGTCTCTCCCATTCACAAAATTTTCGGCGGAGGCGCATATTGCCAAATACCAACACCTGCCATTACATCAAATTGCTGCCGATGAAGACTTTTGGGCTGCCCTCAGGGCCGATTATGTGTTACAAGAAAAATATATCAACTTAGAAAGCGGCTACTATAATATTTTACCACAAAAACTACTCAACAAATACATTGAGCATATTAAATACGTGAACAGTTTAGGGGCGTATTATATGAGGACCGTGCAGTATGAAAATAAAAAAAGAGTAGCCGCAAAACTTGCTACACTAGCAGGTTGCGACCCTTCTGAAATTGTTATTACACGCAATACCACCGAATCATTAGATACCATCATTGCGGGCTTTAAATGGCAGGCTGGCGACGAGGCCATTATGGCCGTGCAAGACTATGGCGCGATGCTTGATATGTTTAGAGAAGTTGCAGTCAGACATGGAGTGGTTAATAAAATACTCTCGGTACCCGTTAACCCAAGTTCCGACGAAGAAGTTGTAGCACTTTATAAAAATGCCATTACCCCAAAAACTAAACTGCTACTAGTATCGCACGTTATTAATATTTCTGGACAGGTAATGCCTATTCGAAAAATTTGTGACATGGCCCACGAGCATGGTGTAAAAGTACTCGTAGATGGTGCACACGCTTTTGCGCAACTCGTATATACCATACCAGATTTACATTGTGATTTTTACGGCGCTAGTTTACACAAATGGTTATCGAGCCCACTTGGCGCCGGTATATTATATATAAGCAAAGAAAATCAGGATGCTGCTTGGCCGTTAATCGGACCTTCAAAATCTGAAGAAGTAGGCATTGCTAAATTTAACCACACGGGTACCCACCCTGTTGCCACCGATTTAACCATCGAAGATTCGATAGAACATTATACACTTATTGGCCCAGCGCGCAAACAGGCTCGTCTTAAATTTTTACAACAATATTGGACTAAACAAATTATGGATATGCCTGGCGTTGTGTACAACACCCCCAAACAGGATACTCGAATTTGTGCGATTGCCAATGTAGGGATTAAGGGCATGCCTCCTGCTACACTTGCTAAAACACTTTTTGAAAAGTACAAGATTTACACGGTAGGTATTGACACTGGTAATGTGGTGGGATGTAGAATCACCCCCAATGTGTTTACCACTACAAATGAGTTGGACCAGCTTGTTGCTGCCATTAAAGAACTCGCTACTGCGGCTGTGTAAGGTTTATTTTTCGGTGGGGTTTCTTTTACCAGCCATCAGCTTTTCTACAGCAGTTTCTAAACGGATTTGTCTAGTCTCTGCTTTTTTAGCACCCTGAATCCAACTTAGGTATTCTTTTTGGTTGCTAATAGATAAAGAGGTAAAAAACTCTTTAGCCTCTTCGTGGTTGGTAAAAATTCTTTCCAAATCGACAGGTAAAGCAATCAAGCGCTTTTCAAAACCTGAACCGCTTTTAAGCTCGAGGCTTTTAACGTCAGAAAAACTGCGGTCTTTATTTGGGATTTGATCTGTTTTTTGGAAACGAATGGCACTCCATACGTGATCGAGTGTTACTTGACGTACCGACTCATAATCGTTTTTAGTAAGCACTTCCCAACTTGACTCTCTATTGAGGTCACTCACAATTTTACTGGTGGTTTTAGGGTAAGCGATCCATAATTTGGTTTCTGGCGTAATAGCTGGAAAAACCTCTTTTAGGATATTATTAAGCTGCTGCTGGCTAAGTGCAAATACCAATGCAAAATCTAATTTCTTAGTTCTTATTAATGGCGTTACGTTTTTAGCGAAGTTTACTTTTACAAATTGCTTTTCTACAGAAGAAGGAAGCCCTTGAATCAGGATATTCTTTTCGTCTTTTAATTGAAGCTTTTCTAACAGCGGCTGATTGGACATACCTAAAAAATTAGGGATTAACTAAAAAGAGTGCAAAGGTACAAAAAATATAGGGTATTTAACGAAGAAATGTAGCAAACTAGGCCTTATCGCCTGATTTTCTTTGCTTTCGGCGGTCTCGATGACGTAAAATTGGAACCTTACTTTCGGTACCATTGATGATTCGGCCAATGTTTTTTTGGTGGGTTAATACCACCATCAGGGCTACCATCACCGCAAAAATCCGGTAAAAGGTTTCTTGTTCCTTGAACACAAATAATATGAATACCATAAATGCGATCCCCGCAAGTATAGAACTTAGGGATACAAATCTGGTTAAAAAAAGTACAATTAAAAATACAGCAATGCAACAAGCAGCTACAATAGGCTGAATGGCAACGGCCATACCTAATAGCGTAGCCACTCCTTTTCCACCCTTAAAATTGGCCCAAATAGGAAATATATGACCAAGTATAGATGCCATACCTAAACCCAACATAAAGTTGGTGCGGTGTAACTCATTGGTTAAATAATGAGGAAGTAATAAATAAAGTGAAGTTGCAACCACGCCTTTAATAACATCTACGAGCATTACAAAGCTGCCCCATTTAGAACCTAATACTCTAAAAGTATTGGTAGCACCGGCGTTTCCGCTACCATATTCTCTAATATCTATGCCAAAAAAATACTTGCTAACCCAAACAGCAGTTGGAATAGAACCAATCAGGTAAGCTAATATTATGAGCAAAAATTCATTCATCACTGTACATTTTAAGTTGAGTTCTAGAACGATTATTTTTAAAATTAATGATTAATTAATAAACCGTTGAATAACGTCTAACGTTTGAGGCACTATGTTTAAACACTGTAATGCAGCGCAATCCAGTTATTTCTTGTCCTCGTTTCTTGGTGTTTCCAACCAAGTGCCGCACAAGCAGCTTCAATTTCAGGCTCATCTTCTATGAGTAAGCCACTGAGTAAAACAACACCCCCTGGCACTGTCGCTTCTGCCAAAAAGGCTAAGTTGTCAAGTATAATATTCTTGTTAATATTGGCAATAATAATATTAAATTTTTTATTCAAGTTAGCATCATTAACCTTTTCTATTTCAATGGATTGTGTGTTATTAACTATAATATTTTCTGAAGCGTTTTCGATACACCAATCGTCATTATCCACCCCTAAAACATAGCTAGCGCCAAGCTTATGCGCAAGGATCGCAAGTAGTCCGGTGCCCGTTCCAAAGTCAAAAACGGACTGCCCATTAAAGTTTATACCCCGCATCAGCTGCATCACCGAATACGTGGTACCGTGGTGACCAGTACCAAAACTCATTTTAGGCGTGATAACAATATCATGCTCCACCTGATTATTAAATGGTTCATGAAAATTGGCACGGACCCCAACAAAATCATCCACCAGCACCGGTTCAAAATTGGATTCCCATAAAGCGTTCCAGTTTTGCTTGTCAATGGCGTTACTGGTATAGGTAGCGCCATGCTGGTCTGCCAAATCCGCTAACCCACCCGATACCTCCGTATCAAACTTAGCCGAATCTATATAGCTAAAAAGGCCTGTTTCTGTTTCTTCAAAGCCATCAAAACCCAAAACCGCTAACTCGGCAATCATCATATCCTTAACGGCTTCATCAGCAACTTCTATAGAAACCTGAATGGTTGTACTCATATTATCCTATTATTTACAAGGGTCTAAAAACAAAAAGGCCCGTTTTTAAAACGGGCCTTTGAATCTATTATTGTACATACCTAAAGCTTATTCAGCTCCTGGTCTTGGTATTAAGGCCTTGTGGCTTAACTTAAATTTACCTGTTTTAGGATCTAAGCCTACCAACTTAACTTTCACCATGTCACCTTCATTAAAGACACCATCCATGGTTTCTAGACGCGACCAGCTAATTTCAGAGATATGCAATAAACCTTGTTTGCCAGGCATGAATTCGATAAATGCTCCAAATTCTTTAATGCCTTTAACAGGACCTTCATACACATCACCTACTTCAGGAACAGCAGTGATACCTTTTACCCATGCTAATGCTTTTTCTAGACCTGCTTTTTCAGAACAGAAAATGCTTACATGACCGGTATTGCCTACTTCTTCAATATTGATAGTTGTACCTGTTTCACGTTGAATTTCTTGAATCACTTTGCCACCTGGTCCGATTACAGCACCGATAAATTCTTTATCGATTACTAGTTTAACCATGCGAGGCGCATGTGGCTTCACTTCTGGTCTGTGCGCTGGCATACACTCGTACATCGCATCTAAGATATGTAAACGACCGGTACGCGCTTGAGCCAAAGCTTCACGCATAATGTCCATACTTAAACCGTCTACTTTAATATCCATTTGCACGCCACAAATACCATCACGGGTACCTGTAACTTTAAAGTCCATATCACCTAAATGATCTTCATCACCTAAGATATCTGTTAGGATGGCGTATTTACCATCTTCTCTAGAAATCAAACCCATTGCAACACCACTCACGTGCTTAGGTACAGGAACACCTGCATCCATGAGCGCCAATGAACCCGCACAAACAGTTGCCATTGAAGACGAACCGTTACTTTCTAAAATATCACTCACTACACGAACCGTATACGCGTAATCTTCTATAGGCATCATTTGCTTTAAAGAACGCATAGCAAGGTTACCATGTCCTACTTCTCTACGTCCAACACCACGCATCATTTTAACTTCGCCAGTACTAAATGGAGGGAAATTATAATGTAAAATAAACGGTGTGTATTCAGATTTTGCAGCACTTTCTTGTAACAACTCATCTAGTTTGGTACCAAATGTAACAGTCGTTAAAGATTGTGTTTCACCTCTTGTAAATAATGCAGAACCGTGTGGTGTAGGAAGTGGTTCTACTTCCATGGCAAGTGGACGCACTTGATCTAGTGCACGACCGTCTAAACGGATACGCTCATCCACCATCATGTTACGTACAACTTCCCACTTAAGGTCTTCGTAATATTTTTTAGCTAATTTTTTATCTAAATCGGTAACGTCTTCGCCAAGGCTAGCAATTACCTCATCCTTTAATGCGCTATAGGCATCGCTACGTTCATTCTTAGAAGAACCTTTACGTGAAATTTCATACACACGCTTAGCAGCAAAAGCATTTACTTTAGCTTGAATTTCTTCTGATTGAGGTGGCTTCTTGTAATCTCTTACCGTAGTCACGCCTTTTTTAGCTCTTAATTCTGCTTGCGCTCTAATTTGAATACGGATCGCATCGTGCGCAATTTCTAACGCTTTAATTAAATCTGCTTCAGAACATTCTTTTGCTTCACCTTCCACCATCATTAGGTTTTTTTCGGTAGCTGCAATAATGAATTCTAAATCTGATTGAGCAAGTTCTGAACGTGTAGGGTTTACTAAAAACTGTCCGTTTACACGTGCAATACGCACTTCTGAAATAATTTCTTTTACTGGAATATCTGATACTGCAAGGGCAGCAGATGCAGCTAAACAAGCAAGTGAATCTGGTAATACTTCTGCATCACTAGAAATTAAACTTACAAGTACTTGTACATCGCATAAATAATCTTCAGGAAATAAAGGTCTTAGAGCACGGTCAATTAACCTGCTCGTTAATATTTCATAATCATTTAAACGCGCTTCACGCTTAAAAAACGAACCAGGAATACGGCCTGCAGAAGCAAACTTTTCTTGGTAGTCTACGCTTAATGGGAAAAAATCTTGTCCTTCTTTTGGATCTTTATTGGCAACAACAGTTGCTAATAAAACGCAATTACCTTGACGAACGGTAATAGATCCATCTGCTTGACGCGCAAGCTTGCCAGTTTCGATAGACACTTGACGACCGCCGCCAAGATCAAAACTTACACTTATTGGTTGTGATAACATAAAATTGTTTTGATTGGGTAATGAATGAATCAAAAAATTAGGTACCAATAGAAATAACTATTCCCAACCGTTATGAATAAGCAGTTGGGAATAGCAGTATCATTAGTAAAGAAAAATTACTTTCTTAAACCTAGTTTTTCAATTAGAGCACGATAGCCCTGTAGGTTATGCTTTTGCATATAAGCCAATAAGCGCTTACGCTGACCAACCATCATCATCAAACCACGTTGTGTAGAATGATCTTGTTTGTTAGCTTGTAAATGCTTAGAAATATGGGAAATACGTTCAGTAAGTATTGCTACTTGACCTTCGATTGAACCCGTGTTAGTGGCTTTTCCACCATACTCAGCAAAAATACTTGCTGTTTTTTCTTTTGTTAAATGCGACATTTCAAAATGTTTAAATAAGACTCCGTAATTGTTTTCTTCTATTTTTTATCGGCTGCAAAGGTAGGTATTATAATGTAAAAAGGATAAATTTGGGCATCTTTTTACGCCATTTTCCCATAAATATATGTTTGGAGTCACTATTTTAGGCAATAATTCGGCCCTTCCGGCCTACGATAGGCATCCAACGGCCCAGGTAGTTAGCATTCAGGATCAGTCCATTCTAATAGATTGCGGAGAAGCTACCCAAATACAAATGAGCCGTTACAAGGTAAAAAGAAGCAAAATCAACCATATTTTCATTTCCCACCTCCATGGCGACCATTATTTTGGCCTCATTGGCCTAATTACCAGCATGGGGTTACTGGGCCGAACCACCGAATTAACCATTTTTAGCCCTCCAGGCCTCCAAGAAATTGTTGAACTGCAATTAGCGGTTGCCGGGTCAAGAATTCCCTACCCTTTGCATTTTCATACCATTACCGGTGCAGGCACCCTTATTGAAACCACGAAGTTTAAAGTTAGCTGCTTTCCTACCCAGCACAGGATACCTTGTTATGGTTTTACCATTTCAGAAAACAAAGCGCCCCGAAAAATCAATAAAGAAAAAGTGATTGCTGCAGATGTGCCCTTTAGTTTTTATGACGAATTAAAAAAAGGAAGCAATTACCAAACAAAAAATGGGACCGTTTTATTAAACGAAAACTTAACGGATCCAGCAAGCCCCAATAAAAAATATACCTACACCGCCGATACTATTTTTGACATGAACTTGGTGGCACATGCCATGGACGCTAACTTACTGTACCACGAAGCCACTTATTTACAAGACCAAACACAAAAAGCAGCTGAAAGGTTTCATGCCACCACTACGCAGGCCGCAACCATTGCCAAAGAAGCGGGCGTAAAACGCTTACTCATTGGACATTTTAGTAGTAAATATGAAAGTATTGAAACCCATGTACAGGAAGCACGTACTGTTTTTGCAAACACAGACTTAGCCCTTGAGGGTGTTACTTTTTTAGTGCAATAAAGTGGAGGATTAATCTAAAATTTCAACGTCTTTTGGATACTTCGCTTTGTTAAAAACAAAGAGTGCGTTGTCTAATACTTTATTAGAAACCAAATTACTAAAGCTCACAATCAAAGTATTGTTGCTCTTATCTAAGATAACTGCTTTTGTAATCATCGATTTAGCATTGTTTACAAATACATTCACCTTAGAAAAATTTTTGCGCGGATCGATAGGCTTCATCTCAATTTCACTTTGTCCTGCTTTATTGCCAATTAATTTGCAAACAAAATCTTTGGCATAATCACCAGACAAAATCTTTTGTGGACTTAATGATTGACCACTCTCCTCTAAACTTGTAACCGTAATGGTTTTTGCACCATCAAAATTGTAGGTTTTAACACCATCGCTAATCACTTGCATTTTACCTTGCGCTAAAACATACTTTGCGCCTTTGATAGAAATAACCCCCGATTTAACACCGTTGTTTTTTCCTTTACTTGATACCGAATTGATAGAAAAATTTGCAGTGATAGTAGTAAAGCTTTTTACTTTAGCACTTACCAAATCCAATACCTTTTTGGCATTGGGATCGTTTTGTGCCTTTGCACTAACGACTGAAAGGAAAACTATAAAAAATGAAAATATTTTTTTCATGGATGTTGATTTTGGGCTTATTGCCGGCAAAGATAGGTTTTAGAGTGTTTCTAAAAACATCTCGAGTTCAGTATCGGTTTTAAAGCGTACTTCCCTAGCCTTGCTTCCTTGGTTTGGCCCTACTATACCCGCCGCTTCCAATTGATCCATTAAACGGCCCGCTCTATTATATCCAAGCTTCATACGGCGCTGAATAAGTGAGGTAGATCCCATTTGGCTTTGCACAATTAAACGCGCCGCATCTTCAAATAAAGGATCTCTGTCACCAGAGTCAAAATCACGTCCTTCCATATCCTTTTCATCCACGTATTCAGGTAGTAAAAACGCTTGTGGATAGCCTTTTTGATCCCCAATAAATTCACAAACCGCTTCTACTTCTGGGGTGTCAACAAACGCACATTGTAATCGGGTAATTTCTCCATTATAAGAAACGAGCATATCTCCTTTTCCAATGAGTTGCTCTGCACCACCCGCATCTAAAATGGTACGGCTATCAATTTTACTTGACACTTTAAACGCAATACGCGCAGGGAAATTGGCCTTAATAGTACCAGTAATGATATTTACAGAAGGGCGTTGTGTGGCAATTATTAGGTGAATACCTACCGCTCTGGCAAGCTGCGCAAGCCTTGCTATTGGCATTTCTACCTCTTTACCCGCCGTCATAATTAAATCGGCAAACTCATCTACCACCAATACAATAAATGGAAGGTACTGATGCCCTTTTTCTGGATTTAATTTTCTGGCTGTAAACTTCTCGTTGTACTCTTTAATATTTCTACAACCTGCTTCTTTTAATAAGTCATATCGGTTGTCCATTTCAATACAAAGTGCATTGAGGGTATTGATTACTTTTTTAGTATCCGTAATAATGGCATCATCTTCGCCAGGAAGTTTTGCTAAAAAGTGTTTTTCAATAACACGGTATAAACTCAACTCCACTTTTTTAGGATCCACTAAAACAAACTTAAGTTGAGATGGATGTTTTTTATAAAGTAACGATACGAGTATCGCATTTAAGCCCACCGATTTACCCTGACCAGTAGCACCCGCCATTAAAAGGTGTGGCATGCTGGCAAGGTCTACGATGAAATTTTCGTTGTCAATTTTTTTACCAATCGCGATAGGTAAAGAGTAATCAGAAGTTCTAAATTTATCACTCGCCAATAGTGTTTTCATACTCACCACCGACTTTCTAATATTAGGCACTTCTATACCAATCGTACCCTTACCTGGTATTGGCGCAATGATACGAATACCAAGTGCCGCAAGGCTTAGCGCAATATCGTCTTCGAGGTTTTTAATTCTACTAATACGAACACCCGGCGCAGGAACAATTTCATAGAGTGTTACCGTAGGACCAACCGTTGCCTGAATTTTTTGAATGGCAATGTCGTAGTTTTTTAAGGTAGCTATAATTTGATTTTTGTGCGTTTCCAACTCCTGTGGATCGTGCACAATTTTTTCACTACCATGCGTTTCTAGTAAATTAATACTTGGATACTTATAGCTTTTTAAATCGAGTGTGGTATCGTATTTGGTATTAAGCTTACCAATGCTTGCTGCAGGCGCAGCTTCCTCTATGGGCGTTTCGTTGATTTCTAAAGACAAATCTTCGTTGTCTTCCTCTTCGGTTTCTTCTTCTTCAATTGTCTCATCTAAATCTAGTGGAGCTTCGCCACTCATATGCGGCGTTAATGCATCCGGCATGATTTCTTCGGGCGCATCAGGCATAATTACAGAAACGGCCTTGCCTTCCGATTTTAATTTATTGCCGCTAGGCATCACCGGCACTACTGCCGTTTTTTTTTCCTCTGCTTCGTCGGTGTCAAGTTCTTCTTCTACAGGTGCATTAGGATCTGGCACGAGTGCGCCCGCTTCATCCCATGCTTGCACAACGGGTTTTTCATCATCAAGGGTAAATGGAGCCCCTAAATCGGAAGTATCGTTACTAGTAGACTTGAAATTAAACTTAGGAGCCGTAAACACTGGATTAAAGCGCCAGATAAAATAGCTAAAAGCGGCTAACAATAAAATAGCACCTGTACCAAAGTTACCCGTCCATTTTTGCAGGAATGAAGTGAACAACTCACCCACTGCACCACCCCAAGAAAATGAACTTGCAGATGCCACAAACGCAAAAGCAGTACTTAAAACGATAAGACCTATAAGTACATATCGTGCATTGCGCCAAAGACTAAATATTTTTTTACCAAAAATTAAATTAACCCCTAGAACAAAAAAGAAAGTGCAAAATAAATAAGAAGCAAGGCCAAATCCTTTATAAAATAAAGAGTGTGCTACATAAGCACCAAGCACACCTAACAAATTGCTTACACGCAAATCATTTTCTGCAAAAATTTTAATGCCAAACTGATGCACTTTATCTTGATCTTCTTGCCAAGTAAATAAATAAGACGTAAAGGCAACAAATAAGAAGGCCGCAAACAATAAGGTTACAGAACCAATTATTTTAGTAGTACGCTCGTCTTTGACAACTTCTGTAACGGTTACTTCGGTTTCCTTATCTGGCGTTAACTGCTCAGGGTCTGGAGGAGTGGTTGCTTTCTTTCTTAAACTATTTGCCATGGAAACAAATATAAGTTAAGGGGAGCGGTCTATCACTGCTTACGGACCGATGTGCAAAAATGCTAAACGGACTTGGAGTTTTCCACGCTTGGCAGTTGAGAGAGCGCTAATAGGATCCATGCTACCATCCAAAGTAGGCCACCCATTGGCGTGATAACGCCTACCCATGGTAATCCTTCGATGCCTAAAAAAGGCTTTGCCACTATAAAATACAAGGAGCCCGAAAAGAGGACAATGCCATCGATAAAAAACAGCCCTGCCCTACTTAGTAGTTTTTGCTCCTTTGGAGATGCCGCATTATTAATTAAGATACCCGTTATCAGTAACGCCACCACATGATACATTTGATAGCGGACCGCTGTTTCGTATGTAATGAGTGCCACTGGGGATAACACCGCTTTTAATGCGTGTGCACCAAATGCACCAAGGGCCACTGTTAATGCCCCCAAAAAAGCAGCAATAGAAATAAAATATTTAGATAGCATGATTTATAATTTAGCAAGGGCTTTTTTAAAACTGTCGGCAGTAATCGTATCTTCTTGTAAATGAATTTGAGCAGCACTATAAAATGGCAACCTAGCCTCTCGTTGCTTTTCTAAAAAAGACAACAGCTCCGCGTCCGATAACTTAGCAATTAAAGGGCGGTGCGCTTTTTCGGGCGCTAGCCTTGCCGCAATAACAGGTAATGGTTCATCGAGCCAAATAGTTACGCCCTGCTTATTCATCCAGGCCATATTTTCAAAAAAACAAGGAGCCCCACCGCCGGTTGCAAGCACATAGGTCTTTTTTTGATCAAACCATTTTAATACCGCCGACTCTACTTTTCTAAAATACTCCTCCCCATCTTCCGTAAATAATTCGGCAATGGTTTTTTCTTCTTTTACCTCAATTAAGTAGTCTAAATCGTATCCGCCGGTCTTATATTTTTTAGCCAACTGTTTTGTCCAATAGCTTTTCCCTGACCCCATCAACCCAATTAAAAATATTTTCATGCCAGCCATTTTAAACGCCAGAAATGGCAATATTAATTTCTTCTTCCACCTGCAGCAGCTTTGTTTGACTGCTCCATTTCTTTTGTCATTTCTTCTATTTCCGTTTCTGATCTACCGGTTTTGTCCCCTAGTAAATGTTCTGCAAAATAATCTGCTTGACGCCAAAAGAAATACTCCGTCATATCACCATATCCATGTCTTTGACCAGGCAGTAGCACCAAATCAAAACGCTTGTTTGCTTTAATTAAAGCATTGGCCATACGAATGGTATTACTTGGGTGTACGTTGTTATCAATGTCACCATGAGAAAGCATCAAATGACCTTTTAAATTTTTAGCTAGGTCCGGATTTTTTTCGATGCTATATAAAAAGCTAGTATCACCTTTGTCACCAATTACTTCTTTAACGCCATGATGCTGTTCACTCCACCAACGGTTGTACACGCTATTGTCATGGTTACCCGCCGACGAAACAGCTACTTTAAAAAAGTTAGGATATACTAGCATCGCAGCAGTACTCATAAATCCACCACCCGAATGACCATGAATACCTACTCTATCGATATCGATAAATGTAAAGCGGTCTGCAAGTTGTTCTACCGCTGCTTTTTTATCTGCTAAACCGTAATCACGCAAATTGCCATACCCATAATTATGGTACCACTTGCTTCTTGCAGGATGTCCACCTCTATTACCAATTGTTACTACTACAAATCCCATTTGTGCAAGACGGTCTATACGGTCCATACCTTTGGTAAACGCTTTGTTAACAGCTTCGGTTTGAGGGCCCGGATATACATACTCTATAATGGGGTATTTTTTAGTTGAATCAAAATCAAAAGGTTTATACATCACACCATATAAATCGGTGATGCCATCATCTGCCTTTACTTTAAATGTTTCAGGGAACTTATAGCCCGTTGCCATAAGTGATGACAAGTCGGCGGTTTCAAGGTCCATTACTTTTTTGCCTTCTGCATTGTAAAGAACCGATGCTGGCACCGAGTTTACACGCGAAAAATTATTAACAAAGAAAGTATTGTTGTCATTCATGCGCATGGCATGGTCAAAATTACCTGGATTTAAAAGTTTTAAGCCGGTACCGTCAAAATTTACACGGTATGCGTGTAAAAGGTATGGGTCTTCACCTGCTTCTTTGCCATTAGCAGAAAAATACAAAACACGCTTTGCTTCATCAATGCCTAAAATTTCTTCGCAATGATAGGTGCCTGATGTAATTTGATTTTTAAGCTTACCGCTTTCGTCGTGTAAATAAAAATGAGCCCATCCATCCTGCTCGCTCCATTTAATAAGCTCTTTACCCCCATTTACTAGTCCTACTCTTTTATTTTCGATATAGGTATTAAAGGTTTCGGTAATTAATGGATTAACCGTTGCAGTTGCAACGTCTACCGTGCAAACATCGATTCGCTTTTGATCACGACTGGTTCTTGTAAAATAAAATTTACTATTATCACCAAGCCATACAGATGCTCTAAAATCGTCATCTCTTGTGTTTACTTTTCCTGGGTCAGACCATACGGCAACCCCCTGATCTTTAAATTTAGAAACATTCAATTCTTTACCGGTAGCGGTTGTAATATCAAATACATACAAATGATCTACGGGCGCTTCTTTTTCGCCAGGCATCCAATATTTATAGGTTTCAAGTGTTGGACGAGGGCCACTTACATTATTAATGACCCACAAGTCTTTAACTTTTGTATTGTCTACTTTTTTAACTACAAAATATTTAGAATTAGGCGACCACATTACATAGGCACCCTTACGCTTCTTTTTATCCTTCTCTTTTTCTTCGTCGGTTTGACCCGTACCTGATAAATTATTGTCATTGAAATAGCCAAAGTTTTCGATACCATCTTTAGTTAATTGCTTTTCAACAATGGTAGAATCATTTTCATTGATTAAGGCCTTTTCGTAAGAAGCCTTATCCATCCAGTACAAGTTATTGTTTCGACCAAAAACTACAGAATTACCATCTGGTGAAACATTCGCCCAACTTGGTTTACGTTTTGGCTTCTTTAATTCAGGAAGTTCTACAAGCTCTGCAGTTTGCAAATTGTATTCGAAATAAAATACTTTTTTCACTTTTACTGCAGGCGTACCCTTTTTAGCTGTAGTATCTTTCTTTTCAATTTCTTGGGTACTTTTTACCTCAAACTGAATCCAATTTTCGTCTCTAATAAAACGCATGCTATCAATGGCTAAATGCTGCGCATCAAATGGATCTTTTACAATGCGGGTGATTTTTGCAGCCAAATCAGCGTTATCAAAAAGTACTTTCTTTTCTGCTTTAACCGGATCTACGATGTACCACTTTTTACCTTCTGTGGTTTCATACATATACCAAAAGCGTTCCGACTTTTTTAGAAAATGCGGATCCACCGATGTAGAAAAAATAAGCTTATCTACTTTTTTAGGTGAAAACCTTGCAGCAAGTGCATAGTTAGCTTTGGTTACAGGAACCTGTTGTGCGGTAGCTGAACTGCTCATAAAAAGGGCAGCAACAAATAGGCAAAAAAGGGATGTGCAATACTTCATAGAATTGATTTTATAGAGGAGATGAAAATAAGCATTCTGCTAAAATATTGGCTATTCTGTTACACATTTATGTATAAAATTGACAGCCGGATGAACCTTTGTGCAAAAGGGGCGTTAACTTTAATCTATGTATCAGTATTCTACCGCTTATGAAGCGTCACCATCATTTGCCGCCAATATGGACGCAAATGATCCGCTCGCACCATTTAAATCGCAGTTCCACTTCCCTAAACATGGCGATAATGATGTCATTTATTTTTGTGGGAACTCACTCGGTCTTCAGCCAAAAAATGTAGCTGCTGCCATTGAAACCGAACTTGCCAGTTGGAGAGAATTAGCCATTGGCGGTTATTTTGGAGGCGCCAATCCTTGGCTACATTATCAAGAATATACAAGGTCTACCCTGGCTAAAATGATGGGCGCCCAAGAAAATGAAATCACCGTCATGAACGCCCTTACGGTAAACCTGCATCTTTTAATGCTTAGCTTTTATAAACCTTCTCCTACCCGTTTTAAGATTATGATGGAGGCGGGCGCTTTCCCTTCTGATCAGTACGCGGTAGAAACACTTGTAAAACATTTTAACCTAGATCCGGATACTGCCATTATAGAAATTAAGCCGGAAGCGGGTAAAAAAACTTTAGATAATAGCGCAATTACCAAGGCCATTTATGAGGCTGGTGATTCCCTTGCCATGGTGCTTTTTGGTGGCATTAATTATTACACGGGTCAACTTTTTGATATCAAATCTATTACCGAAGCTGCGCACCAAGTGGGCGCTATAGCGGCATTTGATTTGGCACACGTTGCAGGCAATGTACCCATGGAGTTACATGCATGGAATGTAGATTTTGCCGTATGGTGTTCTTATAAGTATTTGAACGCAGGACCAGGTGCTGTGGGTGGTGTGTTTGTACATGAAAAACATGCAACTAATACTAGCACCCCAAGGCTTGGTGGATGGTGGGGAAATGATGAAGCTACCCGCTTTAAAATGAAAAAAGGCTTTGTTGCAAAACCTACAGCATCGGGTTGGAATATGAGTACCGCGCAGGTATTTAATACGGTGAATTTAAAAGCATCTTTATCTATGTTCGAAGAAGCCGGGATGCAAAACTTGCGTAATAAAAGCATCGCACTTACCGGATACTTGGCGTATTTATTAGATCAATTAACGTCCCTTTCATTTACCCTTATTACACCTTCAGATCCAAACCAAAGAGGCGCACAACTATGCTTGTTTTTTGAAGAAAAAGGAAAAGAAATTTATCAGAAAATGAAGGAGCATGGCATAATTGTTGACTACCGTGAACCGGGTGTTATTCGAGTAGCACCAGCACCACTTTATTGCAGTTTTGAAGACGTATATAGGTTCTACGAAATTCTAAAAACATTTTAATTCAGGTACCATGCACCCCACATATTTAGCACTCGGCGACTCTTATACGATTGGCGAATCAGTACCCTTACACGAGGGTTTCCCATACCAATTGGTGCAAAAATTAAGGGCCAAATATCCAGGTTTTATGGCGCCAGAAATAGTGGCAAAAACAGGTTGGACCACAAACGAATTGGCCACGCATTTGATCCACACAGTACTTCAAAAACAGTACGATTTTGTCACACTTTTAATTGGCGTAAACAACCAATACCGGAATTTATCCATCACCGAATTTGACCAGGAATTTACCTTTTTACTACTCAAAGCTTTGCAATATAATGGGCATCAAAATAGTCGTGTTTTTGTACTTTCCATACCCGACTGGGCGCATACTCCTTTTGCGCAAAAAAAGAGCGCAGAAACAGGGCTAAATTTAACAGAAATTAGTGCGCAAATTGATGCCTTTAATGAGGTTATAAAAAAGCGTTGTGAAGACATGGAAATTGACTTCATTAACATCACAGATTTTACTAGAAATTGTGCGCCAGAAATGATCGCGCAGGATGGCCTACATTATAGTGCAAAAATGCACCAAATTTGGGCAGGCTTATTACTCGAAAAGTTTATCTTATAATTTTAAATAGCCGGCCATTTCAGTAGCATAATTTTTGGCAGCCTCGGCAGCAGCTTCTGCAAAATCTTCACCGTTACTAGCAAAAATAATAGCCCTACTAGCAGCTACCAACAACCCACAATCTGGGGTGGCGCCATGGCTAGAAACTTCTTCTAAACTTCCACCTTGTGCACCAATACCTGGCACCAATAAAAAGTGATTGGGGATGATATTTCTGATGCTCGAAAAATCACTTGCTTTGGTAGCACCCACCACAAACATTAAGTTGTTGGGCGTACCCCAACTTGCTACTTTTTCAAGTACTACTTCGTACAATTGTTTGCCAGAATTTGCGAGTGTTTGTTGTTCAAAATCTTGACTACCTGCATTGGATGTTAATCCCAAAACAATGGTCCATTTATTTTGATATTCTAGAAAAGGACGCACGCTATCTTCACCCATATAAGGGGCTACCGTTACAGCATCAAACTGCATGGTTTCAAAAAAAGTACGGGCATATTGGGCCGATGTATTGCCTATATCTCCCCGCTTTGCGTCGGCGATTGTGAACAAATTTTTGGGGATATATTCTAGTGTTTCCTGCATGGTTTCCCAACCTTTTACCCCTTCAGACTCGTAAAAAGCGGTGTTAATTTTATACCCAACACAGTAATCTTTGGTAGCATCTATGATGGCTTTATTAAACGTCAAAACCGCGTCTGGCTTGCCTTGCAAGTGCTTTGGCAATTTAGAAACTTCGGAGTCTAAACCCACCAATAAATATGATTTTTTAGCCCTGATTTGAGCCACTAGTTGTTCGCGCGTCATACCGCAAATATAGGATAAGTTTTGGGGGTAAACTGTGGGTAGCGCAGGCTAAAAATTGCTTTTCTTTGTACCACGTTTAACACTATGGAAAAGAAGGCTTTATACTACGCAGACTACCTACATCTAGACAAAGTTTTAGATGCACAGTACCCTGTTAGTTTTACGGACGGTCACGAAAAAGCACATGACGAAATGTTGTTTATTGTGATCCATCAAGCCTATGAACTTTGGTTCAAACAAATTATTTTTGAACTCGATTATGTGTTGGATATTTTTGGCCAGCCCGCCATCAACGACAACGCCGAAGATATGAACTTGGTGCGTCACAGACTTGGCCGAATTATAAAAATTTTACAGCTCTTAAATGATCAAGTGAACGTACTTGACACCATGACGCCGCTCGACTTTTTAGCGTTCAGAAATTTGCTTACCCCATCATCTGGATTTCAGTCTAAACAGTTCAGACTCATCGAAGCAAAACTTGGTTTAGAAATTGACAATAGACATCAAAAAGATTATTACAAAAAAACAGGCGAAGGCGGATTTGACAAACCTGATTACGATCAAATTTCAACCGCCGAAGCAGATAAAAATTTATTAACCCGCGTTAACGAATGGCTCGAAAGAATGCCGTTTTTTAAAGACGAATTTGGTGCCAAATTTTGGGACGAATACCGAACTATTTATGAGGCCGGATTAACCCCCCGTGAGGCGTCAAAAATTCACGATTTTGATTATGTTTTTTTTGAAAAAATTCCGGCCGATGCTACACCCGAAATTTTAGCCAATTTAAGAAGCTCTTTTTCGCCTAAAGCGATGGGGGCGGCGCTCTTTATTATGCTCTATCGCGACTACCCTATTTTTCAAAATTCTTACCAGGTGTTAGACGCCTTAATTGAGATCGATCACCTGATGAGTAATTGGCGACATAAACATTTAATTATGGTTCGCCGCATGATTGGTATGCGCGTTGGAACGGGCAACACTTCTGGAGCTGGATATTTAGAAGGCGCCCTTAACAAACATTTTATTTACAGAGACCTTTCCGGGCTCTCCACCTATTTAATTGAAAGAAGAAAAATTCCTGCACTTCCAAAAAGCCTGATTGAGAAATTAGGATTTTCATTGGGGCTTCATCACGCAGGATAAAATATAAATACTATGAAACAACGAATCAAACATTTAATGTTCATCGTACTGGTTGGTGCTTTTTTTGTGAGTTACGCTCAAAAACCTACGGATGCAAAATTACCCACCGATTCAAAAGTTAAAATTGGCAAACTAGCCAACGGACTCACTTACTACATTAGAAAAAACGTTGAGCCTAAAAATAGAGCCGAGTTAAGACTTGTAGTAAATGCTGGTTCAACATTGGAAACAGAAAAACAAAGAGGCCTTGCGCACTTTGTAGAACACATGTGTTTTAATGGAACCAAAAATTTTAAAAAGCAAGAATTAGTAGACTTCCTAGAAAAAAGCGGTGTTAATTTTGGTGCTGACTTAAATGCTTACACAAGCTTTGATGAAACAGTGTACGAACTTCAAGTTCCTACCGATAGTCCAATGGTGTATAAAAAAGCCATGCAGGTTTTAGAAGACTGGGCGCATCAAGTAAGTTTTGATCCTTCAGAAATTGATAAAGAGCGTGGTGTTGTTACAGAAGAGTGGAGACTTGGTAGAGGTGCAGACGCGCGCCTTCGTGATAAATATTTCCCTGTTATTTTAAATGGTTCTCAATACGCTAAAAGACTTCCGATTGGTACCAAAGAAAGTATCAATGGAGCACCTTATAGTGAGCTTACTGGATTTTATAAAGATTGGTACCGTCCTAATTTACAAGCGGTGATTGTAGTTGGCGATATAGATGTTGCTGAAACAGAAAAAATGATTCAAGCGCATTTTGGAAAACTCACCAACCCAGCTAATCCTAAACCACGCACTAAATTTGGCATCCCAGCTTTTACAGATACCCGTATTTCTATTTTAACAGATCCGGAGCAAGCATACAATGTGCTTCAAATGTTTTACATGATCCCTGCTGTTAAAGAAGCAACCACCGAGGGAGAATACAGACAAGGCATAGTGCGCGAACTCTTTAACCAAATGATGAGTAGCCGTCTAGACGAACTTTCTCAAAAACCAGAAGCGCCATTTTTATTTGCTAGCAGTAGCTACGGCGAATTTTTGGGAGACAAAGACGCTTTTACCCTTTTAGCCGTTCCTAAAACAGCTAAAGAAATGGATGCGGCGTTTAATGCCATCTTAACAGAAAATGAAAGAGTAAAGCAGTATGGCTTTGTTCAATCTGAACTAGACAGAGCAGTTAAAAACGTAATGTCTCGTATGGAAAATTCTTTCAAAGAAAAAGACAAAACAAAATCGGTTCAAATTTTACAAGAATACGTACGCAACTTTTTAAAGGGTGAAGCGATCCCTGGTATCGAAAAGGAATTTGAAATGTACCAGCGCTACCTTCCTACCATTGCTTTACAGGAAGTAAACGCACTTATCAATCAGTGGCTTAACGTAACAGGTAAAACTGTTTTAGTGCTAGCTCCTGAAAAAGAAAAAGCGAACTTAATGACAGAAGCGGGTATCAAAGCCATACTTGCTAAACCTATTGCTAAACTTAGCCCTTACCAAGATAAAGTAGCTTCAGGACCACTATTACCAAAAGCGCCTGTTGCTGGTAAAATTGTTTCAGAAAATAAATACGACAGCATTGGTACACGCGTTTGGACTTTATCCAATGGCGCCAAAGTGATTGTTAAGCCTACTGCCTTTAAAAATGATGAGATTCAGTTTTCGGCTATTAGCTGGGGTGGATCCTCTTTATATTCAGATGCAGATTTTGTAAATGCATCCAACGCTGCCATCGTAGCTGCGTATGGCGGTATGGGCAGTATCGATTTCCAGAGTATGCAAAAAATGTTTGCTGGTAAAAACTTTGCCATCAACCCTTCTATTGCCGAATACATGCAAGGCTTTTCAGGAAGCAGCAGCCCTAAAGATTTAGCAACTGCACTAGAAGTATTACACGGTTATTTTGTAGCACCTCGTAAAGACGCTCAAATATTCCAATTTATATTACAACAATATAAAGTACAGTTAACCAACAAAAACAACGACCCAGCATCTGTATTTTCAGATACCGTTGCATATGTTATGGGCAATTACAACCCAAGACGCAAGCCACTTACTGTAGAAATGCTTGACCAACTTAATTTAGATAGAAGCTTTGAAATATTTAAAGATCGCTTTAGCAATGCAGGTCAGTTTGTATTTACGTTTGTTGGTAATGTTAACCTTGATAGCTTAAAAGCATTAACTGAAACCTATATCGCATCACTTCCTTCAACGGGTACATCAGAAATGTACAAAGATTATGGCGCAGCCTACCCTACTGGCAACATTTCAAAAACAGTAAAAAAAGGTAAAGAAGCAAAAGCAAGTGTACAATTATTTTATACTGGCAACTTAAGCAGCGTTGGCGAATTAGACGAATTACAACTCGATCAATTAACCAAAGCTATGGGCATCAAATTAAGAGAGACCCTTCGTGAAGATGCAGGTGGCGTATATGGTGTAGGCATTAGCGGCGGTATCAATAAAGAGCCTAAAAAATCATACAGTATCAATGTGAGATTTGGTTGTGCCCCAGAAAATGTAGAAAAATTAATTGCACTAGTAGAAGAAGAAATCAAACAAACCAAATTAAATGGTGTTGCGCAAATTAATATTGATAAAGTAAAAGCAGAGCAAACCAGAAGTTTAGAAAACGATGTTAAAGAAAATAGCTACTGGCGTTATAAATTAGAGCAAGCTATTTTTAGAGGATCGGATCCAACTAAAATTTTACAGGCACCTGCTAGAATTAATTTGATAGACGTAGCAACTACAAAAGCTTTAGCCAACAAATATTTTAACGAAGCCAATAAAGCAAAATTTGTTTTATTACCAGAATAAAAAATAATAGACCACTATAAATAATAGTATCATGTCAATTGGAACTTTTCATTATCCGCAACCCGCCAACGAGCCCGTATTAAATTACGCGGCAGGAAGCGCAGAGCGTGCTGCCCTCAAAAAAACCTTGGCCGCTTTAAAAAAACAGGTCATTGATGTACCTATGTATATTGGCGGTAAGGCTGTTAGAACCGGAAAAAAAGAAGCTATGCACCCGCCACACGAGCGCGCGCATACCCTTGGTTATTTTCATGTAGGAAATAAAAAACATGCCATCGACGCAGTCAATGCAGCGCTCAAAGCAAAAGATGCTTGGTCCGCTATGTCATGGGAAAACAGAGCGCATATATTTTTAAAAGCCGCAGATTTACTCGCTACCAAATACCGTTACCATATTAATGGTACCACCATGCTTGGTCAAAGTAAAAATGCGTACCAAGCAGAAATTGACGCTGCTTGTGAACTCATCGATTTTTTACGTTTTAACGTGCACTTTTTAAGTGAGATATATAAGCAACAACCAGCATCTGCACCTGGCATGCACAACCGTCTCGAATGGCGCCCACTAGAAGGATTTGTGCTAGCTGTTACCCCTTTTAATTTTACAGCAATTGGTGGTAATCTTCCTACTTCTGCAGCCATGTGTGGCAACACAGTTGTTTGGAAACCTGCCAACACACAAATTTATTCGGCCCAAATGTTTATGCGTATTTTAAAAGAAGCGGGCTTACCGGATGGTGTTATCAATTTAATTTATGTAGACGGCCCTACTATTGGTGAAGTTTGTTTCTCTCATCCCGATTTTGCGGGCGTGCACTTTACAGGGTCTACGGGTGTGTTTAATAATATGTGGAAAGTGATTGGTGAAAACATTCCAAAATACAAAACCTATCCGCGCATTGTTGGAGAAACAGGCGGTAAAGATTTTGTGATGGTGCATAAATCTGCAGATGTTGATACTGTTGTTACTGCACTTGCAAGAGGCGCTTTTGAATTTCAAGGTCAAAAATGTTCTGCTGCATCAAGGGCATATATCCCTAGCAACCTGGCTCCTGCTATCAAAACTAAATTAGTAGCTGCGGTTCAATCCATGAAAATGGGATCCGTAGAAGACTTCTCTAATTTTGTAAATGCCGTTATTGACGAAAAGTCATTTAACAATATTGCAAAATATATTGACAGGGCTAAAAAGGATGCAAAAGCCAAAATACTTGTGGGTGGTAATTACAGTAAAAAGGATGGCTATTTTGTAGAACCTACCGTTATTGAAGTGTCTGATCCAAAGTACGTAACGATGTGCGAAGAGATTTTTGGACCGGTTTTAACCATTTACACCTACAAAGCCGAAGCCTTTGAAAAAACCCTTGATTTGGTAAATACCACTTCAAAATACGCTTTAACAGGGGCAATTATATCGCAGGATAGAGCTGCTGTAGAGCTGGCTACCAATAAATTACGTCACGCGGCGGGTAACTTTTATATCAATGATAAGCCTACAGGGGCTGTAGTAGGGCAACAACCGTTTGGAGGTGCCCGTGCCTCTGGGACCAATGATAAAGCCGGCAGCCTTATTAATTTATACCGTTGGTTGAGTGCCAGAACGATAAAAGAGACCTTTAATCCCCCTGTGGATTACAAGTATCCGTTCCTAAACGAAGCCTAAATTTTTAATGTTTAACCCGTATATTTGCTCCTCAAAATTTTGACTAGTGGCTACTAAATTTTCAAAAGAAACCTACCTCTACTGGTACGAGCTGATGCAGCTGATTCGCCAGTTTGAGCTCAAATCAGAAGAAATGTACAAAATGGCAGGTAAGATCCGTGGATTTTTCCACGCTTACATTGGCCAAGAAGCAATAGCAGCGGGCTGTATGACAGCTACGCAGCATGACGATCCGTTTATTACGGCTTACCGTGACCACGGTTTAGCACTTGCAAAAGGCGTTTCTGCCGATGCTTGTATGGCTGAATTATATGGTAAAGCAACCGGTTGTGCTAAGGGTAAAGGTGGTAGCATGCACTTTTTTAGCCTAGAACACCGCTTTTTTGGTGGACATGGTATTGTGGGTGCTCAAATTGGAACTGCCGGCGGCTTAGCTTTCGCTGAAAAATATAAAGGCACCAACAATGTTGTGCTTTGCTATTTTGGTGATGGTGCTGCACGTCAGGGTATTTTACACGAAACCTTTAACCTTGCCATGCTTTGGAAATTACCTGTTGTATTTATTTGTGAAAACAATAATTACGCCATGGGTACTTCTATTGAGCGTACAAGTAATGTAACCGATATTTATAAATTAGCAGATGCATACGATATGCCTGCCGATGTAATTGACGGTATGATTCCTGAACTTGTGCACGAAGGTGTGGCAAGAGCTGTAAAAAGAGGTAGAGATGGCGAAGGTCCAACTTTACTTGAAATGAAAACCTACAGATACAAAGGACACTCTGTATCAGATCCGCAAAAATATAGAAGTAAAGAAGAGGTAGACGAATACAAAAACCAAGACCCTATTACTAAAGTGCGTGAAACCATTTTAGAAAACGGATATAGCACAGAAGCAGAATTACAAGCCATCGACCAAAAAATTGATGCCATTGTAGAGCAGAGTGTAAAATTTGCTGAAGAAAGCCCTTGGCCAGATGATAGCGAAGTTCTAAAAGATGTTTACCTAGACGAAAACTATCCGTTTATTGTAGACTAATCAACATTACAAAATCACAAGAAAATAAATACCATGTCAGAAAACGAAGTAAAAAATATAAACAATGAAGACCTTGCAGGTGTAGCTGCTTTTTGGAATAACAGCGGCAAGAAACTTGCTACTGCTGCAGCTATCATCTTAGTTGCTGTAGGTGCTTGGTTTGGTTACCAAGAATTTATTGTTAAACCTAAAGAAGAAAAAGCATCTGAAGCGATGTTTAAGGCGCAAGAATATTTTGCACTTGATTCTTCAAATCTCGTTTTAAATGGCGACGGTGTTAACAAAGGTGTTTTATACATTATAAATAACTACAGTGGCACTAAAGCAGCTAACATTGCTGGTTATTATGCTGGTATTAGTTATTTAAAACTTGGCGATTTTAACAACGCTATTAAATACTTAAAAGACTTTTCTACAGACGCTAAGCAAATTCAAATGTTAGCGATTGGTGCTTTAGGCGATGCGAGTGCAGAGCTTAACAAAAAAGATGAAGCCATTGATTACTACAAAAAAGCAGCAGCAAGTTTTTCTGAAGACGAAAGCAACGCTTCTGAATATCTATTTAGAGCTGCCCTTTTATCAGAAACTACTGGTAAAAATGCAGAGGCTTTAGCTTTATACAAAGAAATCAAAGAAAAATATCCTACAACCGATAAAGGCTTTTTAGCAGACAAATACATCTACCGTTTAGGTAGTGAAAAATAAATAAATGAACGTACAGTTATTTATTCCTTGCTTTATTGATCAGCTCTACCCTCAGGTAGCGTTTAACATGGTAAA
>Ga0209033_1000308_pt1 | contig 27996 bp, 26 predicted proteins | sample LauGreFa1BDMLBDN_2_FD_188218 | JGI IMG/M metagenome (GOLD analysis project Ga0209033, IMG submission 188218) | Freshwater lake microbial communities from Lake Michigan, USA - Fa13.BD.MLB.DN (SPAdes) (version 2) | ecosystem: Environmental > Aquatic > Freshwater > Lake | place: Lake Michigan, USA...
CCTAAATATCCATACTTAGCGATGTCGGAAAAAGGAGTTAATTCGATGCTGGTAACTGTGCCATTTGAAATGCCATTTGAAAAATAGTGAAAGAGAATTACTACCGATGCACCGACAACTCTAAGTCCATCGATATATTCAAGGCGACTCTTCTTGATCTTTTCCATCCAGCACTCTCTAATTATTTACAGTCTTGACCCCATGCAATCAAAGATCTATTCAGGTGGGTCAAATATAAACAAAGTTCCCGAGAAACCACCATCTATTGGTATTGCGATACCAGTCACAAAATCAGATGCTGCACTCCCTAAAAAGGCGGCAACACCCTCAAAATCTGATTCCGTACCCCATCTATTTGCGGGAGTACGTTGCATTACTTGTTGTTCGAGGCCTGGGATCGAACGCGATTGGGTTGTCATTTCAGTTTTGACCCATCCCGGAAGAACTGCATTTACTTGGATATTATCTGCGCCCCACGCAACTGCTAAAGATTTAGCTAGTTGAACTACCGCTCCTTTAGTCGCGGCATATGCAGAAGTTATTCCAAATCCGAAAATACTTGTCATCGAACCGATGGTGATTATTTTTCCACCACCACGTTTTTTCATTTCTGGATAAACAGCTTGGCAACACTCAAAAACTGCAGTCAGGTTTGTGTCTAAGACATCTTTCCAATCTGCTTTAGAAAAGTCTTGTGGATTTTTGCGAATATTTATTCCCGCATTTGCCACCAAAATATCAATTGATCCAAGCTCTGCCACCGTATCAATCACGGCTTGATCAATATCTGCTCGAATATTTACATCGACCTTAAATGCGACTGCTCGGATTCCAAGAGATTCAAGTTCGGCTACTGCTTTTGCACTTTTTTCAAGATTGCGAGACCAGATCGCAATATTGGCTCCGGATTTTGCAAAGCCTCGCGCAAAGCCAAGTCCGATACCCCCATTTCCGCCAGTTACTACAGCAACCTTGCCCTGTAGATCAAAAGCGGATGAGGTCATCTGTGAAGCTTAAACCGCTGGAGTTTCGGCCAAATCCTCAGGTGTATTTGGCGTTGAGCTCTTTGGTTCACCTGCAAAAGTGAACTTGGCGTCAACTCCTTCGCCTTCAGTATCCACCACAATAATTTCGCCAGCTTTAAGTTCGCCAAACAAAATCTTCTCAGAGAGAACATCTTCGATCTCACGTTGAATAGTGCGGCGCAATGGACGCGCTCCCATTACTGGGTCATAACCGCGGGATGCGAGCAATGCCTTAGCAGAAGGTTTTAATTCGATGCCCATATCTTTAGCTTTCAAGCGCTCATCAAGAAGTGCAATCATCAAATCTACAATTTGAACGATTTCTTTCTCTGTTAATTGATGGAAGACAACAATTTCATCAATACGGTTTAAGAATTCAGGGCGGAAGTGAGATTTCAGTTCATCTGTGACTTTATTACGCATGCGCTCGTATGAAGTCTGTGAATCTGAGCTGTTGGCGAATCCAAGTCCAGCACCCTTTGAGATGTCACGGGTTCCAAGGTTTGTAGTCATGATGATTACGGTGTTTTTGAAATCTACAACACGGCCTTGAGCATCTGTTAAGCGCCCATCTTCAAGAACTTGAAGCAAGGAGTTGAAGATATCTGGATGTGCTTTCTCAATCTCATCAAAGAGCACAACTGAGAATGGACGACGTCGAACTTTCTCGGTGAGTTGTCCGCCCTCGTCGTAACCAACATATCCTGGAGGTGAACCAAACAACCGTGAAACAGTGTGGCGTTCTGCGTACTCACTCATATCGAGTTGAATAAGTGCATCTGCATCACCAAATAAGAAACTAGCTAAGGTGCGAGAAAGTTCAGTTTTACCAACACCAGATGGACCAGCAAAAATAAATGATCCTCCAGGGCGCTTAGGATCTTTCAATCCTGCACGGGCACGACGAATTGCTTGTGACAGTGCCTTGATCGCTTGATCTTGACCGATTACCCGCTTGTGTAGTTCATCTTCCATGCGTAGCAAACGTGAAGTCTCTTCTTCAGTCAACTTAACAATTGGGATACCAGTTGATGCGGCAAGAACTTCAGCAATTTCTTCTTCGCCAACAACTGAAACCTGGTCTAAATCTCCAGCTTTCCATTGCTTCTCGCGCTCACCTTTTTCTTGAATGAGAGTTTTTTCCTTGTCGCGAAGTGAAGCGGCTTTTTCGAAATCTTGACCATCAATTGCTGATTCTTTTTCACGTCGAACATTTGCAATTCGATCATCAAACTCACGTAGATCAGGTGGAGCTGTCATCCGTTTGATACGCAGACGAGATCCTGCCTCATCAATAAGGTCGATTGCTTTATCTGGTAAGAAACGATCTGAAACATAACGATCTGCCAAAGTTGCTGCTGCGACTAGGGCTGCATCTGTAATTGAAACATGATGATGAGCTTCGTAACGATCGCGAAGTCCTTTTAGAATCTCAATAGTGTGAGTTACAGATGGCTCTGCAACTTGAATTGGTTGAAAACGACGCTCGAGTGCAGCATCTTTTTCTAAATGCTTGCGGTATTCATCAAGTGTTGTGGCACCAATTGTCTGGAGTTCACCACGAGCCAACATAGGTTTCAAAATACTTGCAGCATCAATTGCACCTTCGGCTGCGCCTGCTCCAACTAATGTATGAATCTCATCGATGAACAAAATAATGTCGCCACGGGTGCGAATCTCTTTTAATACTTTCTTCAAACGCTCTTCGAAATCTCCACGGTAACGACTTCCTGCGACCAATGCGCCGAGGTCGAGTGAATAGATTTGCTTATCTTTAATTGTTTCTGGAACTAAATTTTTCACAATAGCTTGAGCAAGTCCCTCAACTACTGCAGTTTTACCAACACCTGGCTCGCCAATTAATACTGGGTTATTTTTTGTGCGTCGTGAAAGAATTTGCATAACTCTTTCGATCTCTTTTTCGCGACCGATAACTGGATCAAGCTTTCCCTCACGAGCAGCTGCAGTTAAGTTGCGACCAAATTGATCAAGAACAAGTGAGGTAGATGGAGTTCCTTCAGCTGGGCCGCCAGAAGTTGCGGCCTCTTTACCTTGGTAACCAGATAGCAATTGAATTACTTGTTGACGTACACGATTTAAATCAGCGCCAAGTTTTACCAACACTTGTGCGGCAACGCCTTCGCCTTCACGGATCAATCCAAGCAATATGTGTTCGGTGCCAATGTAGTTGTGTCCAAGTTGCAATGCTTCGCGAAGTGAAAGTTCTAATACTTTTTTAGCACGTGGAGTAAATGGAATATGTCCACTAGGTGCTTGTTGGCCTTGACCAATAATCTCTTCTACTTGTGCACGAACTGCTTCAAGTGAAATCCCAAGTGATTCGAGCGCTTTTGCGGCTACGCCTTCACCTTCATGAATTAAGCCAAGCAAAATGTGCTCGGTGCCGATGTAATTGTGATTGAGCATGCGAGCTTCCTCTTGCGCGAGTACAACTACTCGTCGGGCTCGATCTGTAAACCGCTCAAACATGGCAACTCCTCTAACTAAATGAAATTGATCCGACTACCGCTTCTGCATGGACTACTTGGACTGCTTGGACTGCTTTGGTACATCTCCAAGCCTAATCATCTCTTACTTAGGCGCCACCTCGGGTGGTACTTCTTTTAACGCTCAACTGGGCTCAAATATGCCCGTCTCCCGCTAGATTTTCGAAATTACTGGTATGACCACTAGATCTAGGGGAAATCTCCCCAACTTTCCCCAATAGCGGCTAGAGCACTCGCAACATTCTGGTGTTCCCCAGGGTATTTGGCTTCACGCTCTCAAGCTCCAGGAATTCAGCAATACCTGCATCGTAAGAGAGCAGTAATTCTTGGTAGACCGCTGGGTCCACCGGAGTTCCTTGAATTTCAACAAAACCATGTCGGCTAAAGAAATCAGTTTCAAATGTTAAACAGAAAATCCTTTTTACTCCCAGTTCGATTGCACGTTTTGTAATGTGCTCCAACAATTGTGATCCAACACCAGTGCCTCGATATTTTTCAACCACAGCCATGGTTCGCACTTCTGCTAAATCTTCCCAAAGAATGTGTAGTGCTCCACAGCCAATTACTTCACCATCTATTTCAGCAACCGTAAACTCTTGAACAGATTCATAAAGAGTTACTGTTTCTTTTGTAAGTAATCTTCGGCCAAGTGCATAAGTATCAATAATTTGTCGGAGTTGCTTGATATCACTTGTACGTGCCGGGCGGATTATTGGGTTCATTCTGGTTTCACTAGTGGAAATAAAATAGTTTCGCGAATTCCAAGACCAGTAAGTGCCATCAATAATCGATCTACACCCATTCCCATACCTCCAAGTGGCGGCATTCCAAATTCAAGAGCGCGCAAAAAGTCCTCATCCAATGCCATCGCTTCGACATCACCTTTTGCACCAAGTGCTGCTTGCGCTACTAATCGCTCGCGTTGAATAACTGGATCAATTAATTCGGAGTAACCAGTCGCAAGTTCAAAACCATCAATGTATAAATCCCATTTCTCTGCAACACCTGGAATTTCGCGATGTGCTCGTACCAATGGCGAAGTGTCCAATGGGAAGCCCATAACAAAAGTAGGAGTTTTCAACTCTGGTTTAACTAAATGTTCAAATAACTCTTCTAGTAATTTGCCAGTAATCCATTTTGGATCAACTGATAGACCAACTTTTTTAGCTAACGCAAGCAACTCCTCATAAGAAGTTAAAGCAGTAATTTCTACGCCAACAGCCTTAGAAACAGATCCGTATAGTGAAATCTGATCCCATTTTCCACCTAAATCACTTTCGCGACCATCAAAATGTGTAACTGTAGTTGATCCACTAGTTGCGATAGCTGCTGCCTGTACTAAATCGCGCGTTAACTCAATCATGGAATTCCAATCTCCGTAAGATTGGTAAGACTCGATCATCGCAAACTCTGGAGAATGCGAAGAGTCAGCTCCTTCATTTCTAAAATTTCTATTGATCTCAAAAACTCGCTCGATACCACCAACTATGCAACGCTTTAAATAAAGCTCAGGTGCAATTCTTAAAAATAGCTCCATGTCGTACGCATTGATGTGAGTTTTAAACGGTCGGGCTGCTGCTCCACCATGCAATACCTGCAACATGGGTGTTTCAACTTCAATGAAATCTTTTTGCGAAAATGTATCGCGTAGTGATTTCATTACGACAGGTCGCAAGCGCGCATTTGATCTAGCTTCTGGTCTAACTATTAAATCTACGTAACGCATCCGAACTCGGGTCTCTTCAGACATTGGTTTGTGTTCTACTGGGAGAGGGCGCAAAGTTTTAGCTGCCATATTCCAAGAAGTTGCAAGTATGGAAAGTTCACCGCGTTTAGATGTGATTATTTCACCGGTAACACTCACAAAATCCCCAATATCTACAAAGGTTTTCCACTGCCCCAGTACATCTTCACCAACTTTGTCTAGTGAGAACATCGCTTGCAACTCAGTTCCATCACCTTCGCGCAAAGTTGCAAAACATAACTTTCCGGTATCTCGTTTGAAAATAACTCGACCGCTTAGGCTCTCTGTTACGCCAGTTTTTACATCTATTTCTAGATCAGCAAACTTTTCTCGTATCGATTTAAGTGAAGAGGTCCGTGGAACTGAAACTGGATACGGCTCAACACCTGAAGAAATTAGAGATTCTCTTTTTTCGTGGCGAATCCGAATCTGCTCTGGCAGATCATCTACTTCGACGGCGCTATTGCTTTCCTGCGCACCTTTTTCGCTCATGGGGTAGAGGGTACCGGTTCTAGTGGTTTCGTTCGTGCACCAGACGAAGACCAATTAAGGTCAAATCTGGTTCATGAAAATCTATGGTTTCACAGATTCCAATTACTAAGGTCGCCAATCCTCCTGTAGCAACTACTGTGATTCCTTCTACATTAAGTTCATCACTAATTCGCCGCACTAATCCATCTACCTGCCCAGCGAAGCCATAGATAGTTCCGGATTGCAATGCTTCAACGGTATTTTTCCCGATAACTGATTTGGGTTTAATCAATTCAACTTTTCTAAGTTGTGCAGCTCGAGCCGCTAGTGCCTCTACTGAGATCTCAATTCCAGGCGCTAATGCACCACCTAAAAATTCTCCCTTACCTGAGACAACATCAAAATTAGTAGAGGTGCCAAAATCAACAACAATTACTGGGCCGTTCTCACCAAACATTTCATGAGCCGCCAATGTATTTGCAATCCGATCTGAACCAATCTCTTTAGGGTTGTCTACAAGCAAAGGAACACCGGTTTTTATGCCGGGTTCAAGAATGGTTGATGGAGTTTGTGCATAATGCCTAGAAAGCATTGTGCGCAATTCGCGTAGAACTGCTGGAACTGTTGAACATAGAGATATGCCAGTTACTTCATAATTTTCTACTAAAGAACGATATTTAATCCACAACTCATCAGCAGTGTCACGCGGATCTGTCTTCACTCGCCATGAGTGCAATATCTCCTGATTTTCGAAAATACCTAAAACCGTATTTGTATTTCCAACATCAATTGTTAACAACATGTGATTACCCCTTAACTTTCAGATCTAAGCCAATATCAAGAATTGCAGCAGAATGAGTCAAGGCACCAATTGCAATAAAATCGACTCCACTCATTGCATAATCGCGAGCATTTTCCAATGTGATTCCCCCTGATGCTTCAAGCTTTGTTCGACCAGCGCATTGTTTAACCGCTAATTTGCATTGGTCAGGGGACATGTTGTCTAACAAAATTAAATCTACTTTGCCCGCTATTGCCTCTTCCATCTGATCTAAATGATCAATTTCAACTTCAATTGAAAGATTCGGAAACTTGCTCCGCACATCATTAATTGCGTTTGCAATACTTCCTGTCGCAGCAATGTGATTATCTTTAATCAACGCGGCATCAGATAAATTCATTCGGTGGTTTGTGGCTCCACCCATTCGCACTGCAAACTTCTCTATCTCACGCCACCCTGGAGTTGTTTTTCGGGTATCGCGCACTACGCAATTAGTTCCTTTCACTGCTTCTACCCAAATACTTGAAGTAGTTGCAATTCCTGAGAGTCGTGAAAGGAAATTAAGCGCTGTTCGCTCTGCGAGAAGTAAGTCGGTTACTTTTCCCGTAGCTTCAAAGATTAATTGCCCGGCCTCTACTTTGCTGCCTTCAGATATTTGCTTATCAAACTTAATTGCAGAGTTTCCAGCAATTTCAAGCACGGCTTGTGCCGCAAATAATCCAGCAACAACTCCGCTCTTTCTCGCATTAAATTGAGCGGTTGCAATTTGGTCAGCTGGGATTGTTGCGACTGTTGTTGCATCTAAGCCACTACCTAAATCTTCTCGAAGCGCCGCATCAACTAATGCTTCGAAAGGTTGTGGTGATATTTTCTGCGCCAACATAGTCGCAACAAGTTGATTGGATAATCTACTCATTAATCACCTTTTCTAAATTGTGTAGGTAATTTCCCTCTGTATCCATCTCTTGTAAAATCCGCTGCTCCCAAGAATTTAAAGTGTTAGGGAAATCCTCACGCCAGTGCGAGCCACGTGTTTCTTCTCTGATCAACGCTGAGCGCACCAAAACATTTGCCAGGCAGTGCAAATTCGTCACTTCCCAAGCTTCAACACATGGTTGATCTGATGTTTTCTTTGCCAATTGATCCAAAGTTGCCAATACCTCTTCTAATGATTCTCTAGTTCTAATTACACCAGCGCCTTTACTCATGGCATTAGCAATATCTTTTCTAATTGCAGGATCTAACAAAATACTTTTTGAATTGTTTTCTACAGGCTCGCCCTGTTTTGGGAGATTGGTCTTTAAGTCGTCTGCAATACGCGCAGCGAAAACCAATCCTTCCAACAGAGAATTAGACGCCAACCGATTCGCTCCATGAACTCCAGTACATGCTGTTTCACCACACGCATAGAGCCCAGAAATACTTGAGTGTCCAAACAAATCAACTCGAACGCCTCCAGATGCGTAATGAGCAGCAGGTGCGACTGGAATCAAATCTTTTGTTGGATCAATTTTATGATCTAAGCAAGATTGATAAATAGTTGGGAATCTTTCGGCAAAATTTGATACCGCACTAACATCAAGCCAAACATGGTCGCTTCCATTTTTTATCATCTCGCGCATGATTGCTTTTGCCACAACATCACGCGGAGCTAAATCTGCTAATTCATGCGCACCTTGCATGAAACGATCGCCTGCATCGTTGACTAAAACTGCTCCTTCACCGCGAACTGCTTCGCTGATGAGTGGCTGTTGTCCGCTCGCATTATTTCCAAGCCACATAACTGTTGGGTGAAATTGAATAAATTCAACATCGGCTATTCCAGCTCCTGCTCGCAATGCAAGTGCAACGCCATCTCCAGTTGAGACTGGAGGATTTGTGGTTTGAGCAAAGACTTGTCCTAAACCGCCAGTTCCTAAAATAACTGCTCTGCCTAGTGCGCGACCAACGCCATCTCTACTTCCTTGCCCGATCACATGCAATGTGACTCCGCAAACTCGGCCATCGTCATCAACAAGTGCATCGAGCACAAGTGCGTTTTCAATTAATTCAATTCCATCATCTTGAGTTACGGCTGCGAGTAATGCTCGTGAAATTTCAGCGCCAGTTGCATCACCGCCCGCATGCAAAATCCGATTTCGATGGTGACCACCTTCACGCGTCAATGCGATTTCACCACTTACGGCTCTATCAAAAACCGCGCCTCTAGCAATTAATCTTTCAACAGCGCCAGGTCCTTCGGAAACTAAAATTCTTACCGCTTCAACATCACAAAGACCTGCTCCAGCAACAAGCGTGTCCTCTTCATGCTCAGCAGGTGAATCTCCTGGTCCAAGTGCGGCAGCAATTCCACCTTGTGCCCACTTTGTAGAACCAGCATCAACTCGCGCTTTAGTAACTAACAGAACAGATAAACCATTAGCGCGAACTTGAAGTGCGGTAGTCAATCCCGCTATTCCAGATCCCACAATTATCACATCGGCTTTAATCGTCCACCCAGGGCTAGGTGCTAATAATTTCAATTTCCCCGCCCTTCTGGCCCGATAACAGCCGCAAAATTATCTATCAACCTGACTGAGCCTACCCAACCGGCAAGCAACAATTGCACGGGCCCTGTATGGCTTTGATCTACCTCAAGCAAACTCTTGGGGTTAACTATTGCAAAATAATCCAACTTAAAATCAATCTCAGTAGCAAGTTCTGCCAGAACGCTTGATTTAATTTCCGCATAACTTTGTTCTTTTCTGCCTATTTCTAAAGCTCTAGAAATCACAAGCGCAGAATTTTTCTCCTCCGGTGAGAGTCTTACATTTCGCGAAGACAGTGCCAATCCAGAATCTTCTCTAATAGTTTTACCTGAAATAATTTCAATTCCAGGGTGCGCTCGTTTTGAGAATTCCTTAATTAAAAATAGTTGTTGAAAATCTTTTTCTCCGAAGATTGCATAATCTGGTTTTACAATTTCAAATAAACGATTCACAACAGTTAAGACACCATCAAAATGACCGGCACGAGAGTGTCCTTCGTAAATTCTGCCTAGTTCACCTGCATCTATCAATTTATATTTATCTGGATAAATCTCAGAAACATCTGGTGTCCACAAAAAATCAACCCCTGCGGATTCTGCTAATTGGATATCCGCATTTAAGGTGCGTGGGTATTTAGCTAAATCTTCGACTGATTCAAATTGTGTTGGATTTACAAATATGCTCATTACAACTTCGTCGGCCAAACTCTTGGCCTCTTTTACTAGGGATATATGACCTTGATGTAAGGCGCCCATTGTGGGAACAAATGCAATCTTTTTTTCACCCAGCACATTGTTGGCAATCTCACCACTAGGTGGATATTTAAGTAGGTGTTGCATGTACTGCTCCAGTCCGCTGCTTGGGTACCAGGCTTCAGTCAGAGTTTACTCGCTAAATTGTCCACTCTCCAAAAGCCGTGAAATCGCACCGAATCCCGGCAAGGTAGCTGCTGGATCTATCTCATCCCATGGTCGCAAAACGAACTCTCGCTCATGTGCACGAGGATGCGGAATCGTTAAGTCCGGAGAATTAACAAGCATTTCATCGCATTTGATTAAATCAATATCAAGAAACCGCGGACCCCATTTAACGGTACTTTCATTTCTTTCACGCCCATGTGCGCCTTCTATTGCTTGAGCTACTAGTAACAACTCTTCTGGTTCCAGATTCGTCTCAATAATGATTACTGCATTTATAAAATCTGGTTGTGGTGGACCACCCACTGGTCTTGTTTGATAAAAGGATGACAATGCAATTACTTCACTGACTTCGTTTAATGCTTCTGCCGCAGAACTCAAAATTTCTGCGCTGTTACCGAGATTAGAACCAAGAGATAAAACTGCTCTCATCTGGTTCTTTCGATTCGCACTGCTACATCCAAAATTTCGGCACCCACCGGCGCTTCGGGTTTATGCACAACAACTGTGACCGAGTGTGCCTGGATGAAATTCTTGAAAATTTCTTCACTAACAAGCTCGGCTACTTTTTCAATCAAATTTACTGGGGGTCCTGTCAAAACATTTATAACTTTCCCCACAACAGCTGAATAATCAATCGTCTCTGATAATTCATCATTTTTTCCTGCCTTTGAAAGATCTATTCCAATCTCAAGGTCAACCGAAAACATCTGGCCATTTTTTCTTTCAAAATCATGAACACCATGAAAGCCAACGGCAGAAATTCCAGTGAGAATAATTTTATCCACTACATGGCCCCGCTTTCAGAATTCGATTCATTAACTATATCAATCGCCATTTTGTGTTCCTTCACAGAATGTGTGCGCACGCCCCAGATCTTGCTCTTCGCACATAGAGAGGTAATTTCTATAGAAGCGCTCTCCCGTTCAATAGGAGTTAGTTCTTCACCTAAAAATCTTTTTCTAGATGCGCCGATCAGAATTGGGAAACCTAAATTAGTAAACAACTCTAAGTTATTAACAATCTCCCAGTTATGTTCTGGTAGTTTTGAAAATCCTAATCCTGGATCAAGAATTATTTGATTTTCTAGTACCCCTGCACTTTTTAAAGAATCAACTCTTGCCAACAACTCTTTTATTACTTCTGAATTTACATCTTTATAAGTAGCCTTGCTTTGCATTGTGTCCGAACTCCCGCGCCAATGCATGACAACGTACTTCACCCCGGTATTTGCCACTAGATCAGCCATATTTGGATCGGCTAAACCACCACTTACATCATTAATTATTGTTGCTCCAGCTTTAAGCGCTTCCTGAGCCACATTTGCTCTCGTTGTATCAATACTTACAGTCGTATTTGGAAAAGATTTAGCAATCGCCTCAATTACTGGGATTGTGCGAACTAACTCTTCGGCTTCGGTTACTCGTTCAGCCCCAGGACGTGTCGACTCTCCGCCAACATCAATGATGTCTACACCTTCTGAAATCATCTCTTTCACGCGATTCATCGCCGCAGGAAGAGTGTTGTGCATTCCACCATCTGCAAAAGAATCAGGTGTGACGTTCAAAATTCCCATCACTAAGGTCTTCAATTTAACGACCTAGAATTAAACTAATCGCTTCCGCACGAGTTGCTGAATCACGTAAATGTCCCCGAACAGCACTTGTTGTGGTTCGCGCTTTAGGTTTCTTCGCGCCCCGCATGGACATACACAAATGTTCACAATCAATGATGACGATTACACCCGCTGCTTCAAGAATTTCAACCAAAGAATCTGCGATCTGAGTAGTTAAACGCTCTTGCACTTGCGGACGTTTAGCAAATAAATCTACTAAGCGAGCTAGTTTTGAAAGTCCGGTAATTCTTCCACTTTCTCCTGGTATGTAACCAATATGTGCAACTCCATGAAATGGTGTTAGGTGATGTTCGCAGTGTGAAAATACTTCAATATCGCGAACGATAATTAACTCGCGATGGCCAGCATCAAAAGTTGTTGTTAAAACTTCCTCGGGTGAACTCCATAACCCAGCAAAATTTTCATGCATTGCTCTGGCAACCCGAGCCGGTGTATCTCGTAATCCTTCGCGCTCTGGATCTTCACCAAGTGCAATTAACAACTCTAGAACAGCCGCTTCAGCTCTTTTTTGATCATAAGGCGCTTTAGCTCTTCCTTCGTGAGGTGAGGTAAATGAGATTGGAGTTATTTCATCCATCGAGAGTCGGTTTCTGATAAACAATCGCTGGGCGATTCGAAGGTTTACGTAGAGGTGATCCAGTCCACGCTGCACGGGCTGGTCTTGGAGTCACTTTCGCAAACAATTCTAGAATCTCTTCTTTTTCAAGAGTTTCTTTATCCATTAATGTTTTAACTAATCCATCAAGTACATCTCTGTTGTTTTCTAATATTTCATAAGCTTCTAGATGCGCATTTTCAATCAAGACTTTTACTTCTTGATCAACTATTGCAGCAACAGATTCTGAATAATCTCTTTGATGTCCGTAGTTCATACCCATAAAAGGTTCGCCATCTTTGCTACCTAATTTAATAGCACCAATTTTTTCGCTTAAACCATATTGGGTAACCATTGCCCGGGCCAATGCACTTGCTTTTTCAATGTCATTAGAGGCACCAGTGGTTGGATCGTGAAAAATCAATTCTTCAGCTGCGCGTCCACCTAATGTGTATGCCAACTCATCAAGTAATTGAGAGCGCGATTGTGAGTATTTGTCTTCATCTGGCAAAACCATTGTGTAACCCAATGCTCTACCACGTGGCATGATCGTAATTTTTTGGACTGGATCAGTATTCGGAAGAGCATGCGCTACAAGAGCATGTCCGCCTTCGTGATAAGCCGTTATCAATCTTTCACTGTCATTCATCAAGCGGCTAGTTTTTTGTGGACCAGCAATTACCCGGTCTACAGATTCAGCCAATGCTTCATTAGAAATTACTTTCTCATCTTTACGTGCAGTGAGTAACGCTGCTTCATTGACAACATTAGCTAGATCAGCACCAGTAAAGCCTGGAGTTCTTCTGGCTAACGCCAATAAATCTATTCCATCCGCTAATGGTTTATTTTTGGTGTGAATCTGCAAAATTTGATGACGTCCCTTTAAATCTGGGCGCTCAACTGCAATCTGTCGATCAAAACGTCCTGGACGAAGCAATGCCGGATCAAGAATGTCTGGACGGTTGGTTGCAGCAATTAAAATCACCGAACCATTCGCTTCAAAGCCATCCATCTCTACCAACAATTGATTGAGGGTCTGTTCGCGTTCATCGTGACCGCCACCCATGCCAGCACCACGGTGTCTACCAACTGCGTCAATCTCATCAACAAAAACTATTGCTGGGGCATTTAGTCGAGCTTGTGCAAATAAATCCCGAACTCTTGAGGCACCAACTCCAACAAACATCTCGACAAAATCTGATCCTGATATTGAGTAAAAAGGCACACTGGCTTCTCCGGCTACTGCCTTAGCAAGCAATGTTTTTCCAGTTCCTGGAGGGCCATATAACAAAACGCCTTTAGGAATTTTGGCGCCTAACTCTTGATACTTTTCAGGTGCGACCAAAAAATCTTTAATTTCGCGCAACTCTTCAATAGCTTCATCTACGCCAGCGACATCTTCAAATTTAGTTTGTGGGGTTTCTTTTGAATTTAATTTCGCTCTCGATTTTCCAAAAGAAAAAGCTTTGCCGGCACCTTGTGCTCTACTCATTACAAAAAAGAAGATAAACCCAATTAATAGGAATGGCAGCAAAGTAAACAAAAGTGAAACCAGTAATGATTGAGTTGGAACTTTCACATTCCATTTTTTAGGTGGCGGGTTTTGAGCCAACAATTCAACAATTTGTGGTTCTTGTGCAGTGATGTAAGAAGCTTCTAACTTTGAAGCACCGTCGATCTGAACGCCGGCTTTTAGTACAACTCGGATCAACTGCTCTTTATCAACTAATAAAACCGAATCGGCTTGTTGCGATGAGATCACTGAAAGTACAGTCGATGTATCTACAACTTTAAAACTTTTGTTTAAATTCAAGAACTGCGTATAACCAATTGCAAGCAGCATTGCCACAATCAACCATGTAAATGGTGACTTTAAATACTTCTTAACTTTAATCAAAACTTTTCCGTTCATATTAGGAGTACATGTGTGGGGAAAGAACAGCTACTACTGAAAGATTTCGATACTTCTCATTAAAATCTAATCCATAGCCAACAATAAAAGCTGGTGGAATATCAAATCCTACGTATTTAACATTAACTTCGACTTTGGCCGCATCTGGTTTGCGGAAGATTGTGCAAATCTCAACACTTTTTGCACCACGTGATTCTAAATTTGCTTTAAGCCACGAAAGGGTCAATCCGGTATCAACAATGTCCTCAACAATCAAAACATTTCGGCCAGTGATATCGCAATCTAAGTCTTTTAGAATTCGAACAACTCCGCTTGATTTTGTTCCAGATCCATAAGAAGAAACTGCCATCCAATCCATCTCAATGTGTCGTTGAATTGCGCGAGATAAATCGGCCATAGCCATTACTGCACCTTTTAATACGCCAATCAGAAGTAAATCTTTTCCTTCGTAATCTTTTTCGATCTTTCGAGCGATCTCATTTATGCGCACCTTTAATTGTTCTTCAGTTACAACAACTTCGGTGACTTCATCTTTGATTACCGACAGATCCACAGGTGAACTCCCTCTTGATTACTCTGGCTCTTAACTACTTCGAGAGGGTTAGTCTGCCGGAATCTCGGCGGGCTGTAATGCCACCAGCCAAAGCCACCGCACCCTGCCCTTTCCAGGCTCCGACCAGTGCATCCACCTCCAGAATCTGCTCAGCAGTGAGGGTTGGGGCACCCAAAGCTTCAATGGCCCGTTTGATTACCCGCTTTCGAACCGCACTCGGTACTTCCGCGATCAATTCGATCGGAATCTGAGCAGGATCGGCGAGGCTGGCAAAAAGATCCCCAGCAATCAAATCAAGGGCGTCGGCATCCTCGCGCAGGATCCTGGAGGTCCGCGCTAGAGCGTGAGAAATTCCAGGGCCAATCTCTTTTTCCATAATTGGCAAGATTTCATTTCGCACCCGCACTCGCGCAAAACTCGGATCTTGATTGTGGGGATCACTCCAATACTCAATTCCACTCTCTTTGCAGGCCGCTAGTACTTGGGCTCTAGATAATTCAAGAAATGGTCGCACGTACCTGCCAACTTGAAATGCCATCCCTGAAAGTGAACGAGTTCCTGATCCACGCGCCAAACCAAGTAATACCGTTTCTGCTAAATCATCTTCTGTGTGACCCAAAAAAATTGCTACGGCGCCGATTCGATCTGCCTCTACATCAAGAGCGTCATAACGCGCGCGTCTTGCTGCTGCTTCTAATCCTCCGTTACCTACATCTTCATTAACTGAAACTTGAGCCACATTTGCTTCTGTAATTCCTAATTCAATTATCTTTTTTTGTGCATTTAATGCCACATCACCTGAACCATTTTGTAATTGGTGATCGACAACAAGTGCATTCAACTGAATACCAACTTTATTGGCTTCAAGATTTGTTGCTGCAGCTAACAGAAGCGAATCAGCCCCACCTGATACCGCGAGCAGAATTCGATCTCCCGGTTCAAAATGCGCCAGTGCATTCCGAACCGCTCTGCGCGCATCAATCATCATTATTTAATCTAAGAATCCGCGCACGCCGCTGTACTTCTCAACTTTGTCTGGATCTAGTTCAAAGCCGATTCCTGGTTTAGTTGGAATCTCAAGCAATCCATCTTTATCTAATTTCCAAGGCTCTGTTGCTAAATCATCGACATATGCCGAACCAGTGCAATACTCAACTTTTTCTGCAGTAAGAATTGCTGAAGAAAGTTGCAAATCTACTGCTAAGCCAATTGCGGTATTCCAACCATGTGGAATTACGCGAATTGCATACTCATCAGCCATCGCTGCGATTCTTCGGAATTCACCAATTCCACCAACCTTTGTGACATCAGGTTGAATGATGTCAAAAGCTCGTTCGGTAATAAATGGTGTAAAACTTTGTCGGCGAGTCAAAACTTCACATCCAGAAATAGGCACCGGAGATTGTTTACGCAACTCAACAAAGTCAGCCAAATCATCTGGTCTTAGCGCTTCTTCAAACCAACCCACGTTGTAATCAGCGAGCATCTTTGAGGCATTGATTGCCCAGCGAAGATTTCCACGCCAGTACGCGTCGCTTCCGCCCGCATCTACTGCCAAGAAACAATCATCACCAATTGCTTGACGTGCACTCTTAACTAGTAACTCGTCATTCGCGGTATCAATTCGGCCGAATGTTCCCCAGCCGATTTTGAAGGCTTTGAATCCTTGTCCTCTTAATTCAGTTAAATTCGCATTCATAATCTTTGGTTCATCCATCAAAAGCGATGCGTAAGGCATCACCTTTTCGCGCAATCTTCCACCAAAGAAACGACCAATTGGTTGGCCAGTGATTTTTCCGAAAATATCCCAGAGTGCGATATCGATTCCGCTGATTGTGTGGGTGATTGAACCACCACGACCGAGCCAGAAAGTATTTTGATGCAACTTTTCGCTAACTCGCTCAGGTTCAACTGCGCTCTCACCGATTAACAGTGGCTTTAAAACTTCTAGTGAAGCCGCTACTAAATCTGCGCTTGTGAAGACGGTACCAACACCTACTACTCCAGAATCTGTTTTAACTGAGATTAAAGTGTGAACAACACTGTCTGGCTTTAACTCCTCCGTCCAACCACCCTTGGGAGTTGCGCCTTTTAAACCAGCAAATTTCACATCAATAATTTTCACTTTAATTACTCCAGTTTGGGTTAGTGGGCCAAAAGTTGCAGTGCAAACTATAGGTAAATTTACTTCAAATGACTACACCCGTCCACCAAATGGAATTAGCCCTGGAATTGAATAAATTGAACTGAACAACAACCCTTTTTTAGTGTTGTGGGCTTCCCACATCATCCCGTTTCCGGCATAAATTGTGATGTGGTGGATAGTGCTGATGTTGGCTTTGTATGAGTAAAAAATTAAATCTCCTGGAACAAGTTCACTCAAAGGAACTCGTTTGGTCCAGCTGTAATAAATCCGTGAGTTCACGCGATCCCATTGGGTGTAATCCAAACCAGCGGATCTATATGCAGCGAAGACTAATCCAGAACAATCAAAACTATTCGGCCCTTCATTCCCCCATACATATGGTTTGCGGGCAAGCACTTGCTTCTTCGCAAATGCAACGGCGACACTTCTTTGGCTTTCATCAGTTCGAATACTCGTTCTGCCCGCACTAAAACCAATCCCATTTGTCGGCCAAATTTTTGCTTGTCCAGTTGTTTGGCCAGCACGATTTGCTAACTCTTCCTCGAGTATCGCTAACTGCCTTTGTTGTTCTAAGGTAACTCGTTTTTTGCGTGCACTTGATAATTCTCTAATAATCTGCGCTTGAATTTTCTCTAATTTATTTACTTCCACTTGTTGCTGAGCTCTTGCTTCATCAGCAATTTTCTTCGCAGCAGCTACTCGAGCGGTGGCCACGGCTTGCTCGGCTCTTGCTGCATCGGCTTCCGCTTTGGCTTCTGCTGCTGCAGTCTGAGCAACTTTTAATCTTGAAAGTACTTCAGTATTTCCTTCACCAAGCGCATCAAGAATTGAAAGTCGATCTGCTAAATCTTGTGGTCCATTTGCGCTGAGAACAGAATCAAAATCAGTAAACCCAGAACCCATGATGTAAGCATTTGCTGCCATCTTGCCAATTCTCATATTTGCATCAGCAACTGCAACAATTGCCGCTTGCTCCTTCTTCGCTGCTTTTTCCGCTTTCGCGGTAGCAATATTAAGTTCTGCTTGTTCTCTAAGATAAATTGCGCGGGCTGCATTTGATTTAATAGTTAGCGCTTTTAATTGATTAGCTGCCGCGGCCAATTTGGCTTTAGCTTTCGCAGCTTCATTCGCTTTGGCGATTTCTTTTGCTTTCGCTGCTTTAATTTCCTCAAGAGTTGGTTTACGTGTTGCTGATTGTGCTTCTATTGGGGTGGCAACAAATGTAAAGGCCAAAAGGCAGGCCAAAAGAGTGGCTGCTCTACGGCTAGAAAACACAATTCCCCCTTGTCGCTGCTTTAGGGAAGATCAGGCAGTGACGAATGGCTTTAGGATAAATGAGCAACTTTAGAAAACTCTGTTATTTAAAGATTTTAGAGGCTGTGTCCTGACTAAATGCTAATTAACCACATCTCGGCGCTTAAACAATATTGCGGCCGCAGCACCAGAAATTAACAGATAACTCGCACTACCGATTAGCGCCCATGAATATGAGAAATCCACTCCAAATTGCACTGGAATAGAACTCATCAATTGCCCAGGAAGCCATTTAGAGATGCCATCAACTGTGGCGGAGAGAATATTCTCAACAACCAGAATCCAAGCAAGTGCGATAGAAATTGAACTTATGGGAGAGCGCAATAACAATCCCAATGTCATTCCCACAGTTCCATAGGAAATTACCGAAAGAAGAACATTTCCAAATGTTGAACCGAATAGGGATAGCGCACTGGATGTGTACCAAAGATCAGTATTAACATCTTTCACATTTGCCAAAGATGCCGAAATTCCCACACTTACTATCGCTGAAAAGCAAACAGTTATTAAAGCAAATGAAATCATGGCTAGGTACTTGCCAGCTAAAAGCAATAATCTTCTAGGTTCACGTACTAACAAGTTTCTTAAAGTTCCATTTGTATATTCGATAGCAGTTTGTGCTGCAAACACACATAGTGCAATAACACCAAGTAACCCCGCTGAGTTTGCAAAACCAACATATAAACCATTTGGCAAAGCAAGAGTTTCGCGAGTAATGATCATTCCTTCACGGCCATTCCCACGCTCTGAATCTAAAAGTAAAAACAGCAGCGATGAAATCAATCCAGTTAAGCCAATGACGGCCGCCAAAGTGCCTAGAAATAAAGTTGGGCGGCGTAATTTGCGCCACTCTGATTTAAATATTCGAATCATTAGTTATCACTTGTCAATTCAAAGAAAGTTTCTTCCAAGGTTGGACGTGCAGTCACGAGTGATGAAAGAATTATTCCGGATTCAAAAGCTGCTTTATTAAAATTTGTAGCAAATTCGGCATCAGCAATTACATGAACACTCTCATTGACAATTTGGGCCTGGTGTCCCGAGTTTTTTGCAATCTCAATCAGCCTTGCTAAATCGTGTGGATTACTGCTGCTTGCAATGACAGTTGATTGCTGGGCAGTTAATAATGCTTTGGTCTGCCCCGAGAATAGAACCTTTCCATGGCGAAGCATTACTAAATCATCAGCAATTGCTTCAATTTCAGATAGCAAATGTGAGGAAACTAGAACTGTTAAACCATATCCAGCTAAATGCCCGAGTAATTCGCGAACTTCTTGAATACCAGCAGGGTCTAATCCATTTGTTGGTTCATCAAGAATTAATAATTCTGGAGATGGCAGCAATGCTGCAGCAATTCCTAATCTTTGCTTCATTCCAAGTGAGTAAGTTTTGAATTTTGAAGTCGCTCTATCTAGTAGTCCAACTTGATCTAAGAGTTGGTCCACTCGATCATGCGGAAAATTTCCCAGAGTAGCTAAAACCTTGAGATTTTCTCTTCCAGATAACGCTGGATAAAAAGCCGGGCCTTCAATTAGAGCCCCTACTTTTCCCAAAAATCTTTCAGGATGTGTGAGTGGTTCGCCTAGAACGGTACCTGCTCCTGTTGTTGGTTTAACTAAACCCAAAAGCATTCTGATAGTTGTGGTTTTACCAGCACCGTTTGGTCCGACAAATCCACAGATAGTTCCACGTGGGACTTCAAAAGAAATATGGTCAACCGCATTTCGCTCGCCATAACGTTTAGTTAAATCTGTTACGGAAATTGCCGCGTTCTGAGAAGTTAACACCTTGTAAGAATTGCACATTTAATGAAAATATCCAACAACCCGTAATTGATTCCCACTAAATCACAAATTTAGGCGTCTGGGACGATCACGTTAACTTTTACCACTGCTCCGGCAGGCAGATTAGTTCCTGGCTTTGGTGATAGATCTCTAACAATTCGTGGAGATTTACCAGAGTTTGGCGATAGATCAATTATTTGAGCAGTTAAATCAAGTGCTGCTAATGCACCCGTTACTTGTTCTGCGGTCAATCCAGTTAGATCTGGAACTTTCCGGGCATATTTTGCTGGATTAAGTACCATGGAGAGAGTTTGCGGCAATGGAATTACCCTTGCGCTCCCATCAACATTTTTACTTAGCCATTCAGGTGCAACACAATCATTTGGGATGCATGGCCTATGCATCCAAGCTCGAATATTGCCCCCGCCTTTGGTTGTTCTCGGAGAGATTAAATAAATTCCGTCACCAGTGAATTTGTCACTACTTGTAGTTGGATTTTGCAAAATTGGCGCGGTCAATCCTAAAGAGATTTCATTGTTAGACAGTGGGTAATTTGCGATTGCTTCACCAAGATAAACAGTGAGTACTTGGCCCGCACCAATTTTGGTTCCAGATGCAAAAGCAAAACTTTCATCTCTTAGATCTAGTGAAGTATCACGGATACTCCACTTTGAAATATCAATCACTTTATCGGTTTTATTGTGCAAAAGTGCGTACTCACCAAAAGCATTTTCATTACTCATCGGAGAATCACTATTAATCCAAAGTTCTATGGAATCTAGCGGTGTTGAATCATTTGGACAAAGTGTCTTAGACCACAATCCAGTTTTTGCATCTGCTGCACCATTTAAAAGATTTAAATATTCTAAATTGTGAAAATACTCATTTGTAGAGTTTGGAAACCAAAGCGCTAAACCTGCGGCCAATAATTTTGCTTGAACATCAATAGTGAATTTTCCCTCACTGTCTTTTGCATAAATAGTTCTAAATGGGCGGGCGACTTCTTGGTAATTATTTGATGATGCGTAGTTTGTGGCCCGAAGTTGCACCTCACTTCCAATTGGCAACATCTTTCGCATAAAGTTGGTTGCTTCATCCGCCCCACATTGTGACAAGTGATCAGGTTTGGCTGTTTCAGTTGCTTGAATTCCAATCTGTCGGACTTCTAATACCCCACGACAGGTTTTAACTTCGACTGTATCTCCATCTGTAACCGCTTGAACGGTGCCAGTCTCCCAAATACTTTCGCCACCAAATTCAAGAGCTGGCGGGCATTCAACTGGTGGATTTAAAGTAGGTCTGCTGTTAGCTATCTCTTTTATTGAGATCACTGAGTCATTAATTCCTTTATGCAATGCGAGAAGTTGGTTCATTAATGTAGATATTTGTGCAGATATTTGGGTAAGTACTGCGACTTTGCGCTGTAATCGAGCACGCGTTGAATTCAAGTAGATATTTTGCTCTGCCAAAGTATCTCCTGGTGGATCCGCTTTGACCTGTAAGAAATCTTCGTATGCCGGAATCGATTCTTCTATAGCAATCTTTAGTGCCCCTATTTGCTGATCTACTTTTGCTTTCAAATCAATTCTTACCTGCGCTGAAGATGAAAAAGTCGTGGCTACTTCTGCAGCATTAGAAGACCAAGGAAGGTTCACTGTTGCCAGGCAAAAACTCAACACAAAAACTATAAGTGAACTTTTTTTCATGAGAGCGTTAGTGCTACTGCAGCGGCTAAAGCTAGAACAACGCCAGTAATTTGAATCTTATGCAATCTTTCATGCAAAATAAATCTTGCAAGTAGCGCAGTCGTTGCTGGATATAAAGATCCGAGTACAGCAACTATGGCAAGCATTCCATTTTGTGTGGCAATTTGAAATATTCCGTTTGCAGCTGCATCAAGAACGCCTGAAATGATGACAAGTAACCAGGGATAACTACTGCGCTCAAACTTGCGCACCGTTGCTAATACTGCACCGAGTACCAGAATCGATGAAAACCAGCGCGCAATTGTTGCAGTCCAAATACCAGAATCATCACTTGATGTTCCAATCAAAGTTAAATAAGTACCAATTAATGATCCGCTTGTAAGGGATATCGCTATTGTTGAAAAAGCTATTTTTTGATGTGCATTTACTTCTTGACTAACGAGAATCACTGCGATTGCTGCAGAAATCATTCCAATGACCGCTAACAAGTTTAAACGTTCGCCATTTAACAATCCAAAAAATACTGGAATAGCCGCTGACATTACTGCCGTTATTGGAGAGACAATCCCCATTGGTCCGCGTTTTAGCGCTACATAAAGACACCCAATAGCTGTTGCTCCGATAGCACCAGCAATTGCTCCAATGGTAAATGTCTCGCGGCTTAACTCACCTGGAACAACAAAAATTGCAACGCCAGTAAGCACTACTGCGCCAACTGGGTAAGCAATAACTAAAACCTGCAGAACTGACCTTTTACGTGAGGCAATTCCTCCCATAAAATCAGCAACACCCCAGGTTAAGCTGGAAAGTAACGCTAATGCTGCGCCCACTACACTTCCTTCATTCGTTCGTTTGGTTCCAGTAGTTCCGGTGGCCTATATGAGGCTACTAACAAATTTACTTCGCTAATGCTAACAAGGAAGATTGGGTATCGCTGATAAAAATGAGTGATCCGGGCGCAGGAGAGTTTTATCCATTTATTGGAGTTGGCCCACACCCAAAACCTTGGCCTATAGGTGAGCAATTTGATCCAGAACTACTAGAAAACGGCGACCAGCGAAATGTTCTAGATGAGTATCGCTACTGGAGCGTCGCTGCCATAGTTGCAGATTTGAATACGAAACGAACTCCACTTCACATTGCTGTAGAAAACTGGAAACATGATTTAAATATCGGTTCTTTGATTCGAACTGCGAACGCTTTCAATGTTGGTGGTGTTCATATCGTTGGAAAGCGAGACTGGAATAAACGCGGAGCCATGGTTACCGACCGCTACTTAACAGTTCACAATCATCCAACCATCTCCGAATTCGCTACTTGGGCTAATCAAAATAATTTACCCATAATTGGAATTGATAATATTGATGTGAGTGAACAGTTGGAAAATCGTCCACTTCCAAAAGCTTGTGTCTTATTTTTTGGTCAAGAAGGTTCTGGAATGTCTGATGAAGCCGTTTCAATATGTCGTGAAGTTCTCGCAATAAATCAATACGGCTCTACTAGGTCAATCAATGCATCAGCCGCAGGAGCTATAGCCATGTATGCCTGGGGCTTACAACACCTATCCCCAGAAAACGGCAATAACAATGTTGGTAAAAGCTAACAAGCCAACGGTTAACCAGGCAGTTGTATTTCCTGAATCTTTGTCTTTCTTGCGACTCGTATAACCAACAATCAAAATCACAACAATTATTAAAGTTTTGACACCAACTTTTGCATGGTCTGACATAGGCCAATTTGTTGGATCGCTATTATGCAGTGAACTCCGCACTCCTACTAATCCAATTCCGGCAATAAGTGAAAGGAGTGCTCCATGCATCATTCCAGCTGCAACATTCTTTATCGGAGATGCAATTTGGGCCAAAAATCCACCAAAGAGTGCAGCTAAGCCAACAAAATGAAGTACCAACAAAATATTGCGTGTTGCTTCCATTTTCACTACTCCTTAAATCATTTACTTCTTGCGGAGGTGCCTACCTTGAGCGATTGCACTCCCGGCTAAAACTATTAAACCGCCAATCGGCTCATTCCATGAGAAAGGCTCACCGAGAAAAGCTATGCCTATCGCAACCGCAACGATGGGAGTCAAATATGTAACGCTTGATGCGATTGAACTGCCGGCTAATTCAATGATTCTAAAATTCCAAATATACGCAATTCCTGAACCAAAAATTCCAAGTGCTAGCACGGACAGAACTGGCAAGAGTAAGAATTTATCTTCCGCTACACCATCAATTAAATATAAAGGCAACAATGTAATTGCAGCCATCGATACTTGAATTGTGGCAAGTGCTTCTGGTTGTAACTTTCGTGGCATGATAAATCGGGTTGAAAATGGGAATGAAAGTCCATAGCAACTAACTGCGACTAAAAGTGCACCAATTGCCCAAGGTGCATTACTGCCTAATCCCCGCCAAACTCCAAAAACTGTAGCGACACCTGAAAACCCAACCAATAAACCTAAAACTTGATAACTTTTTACTTTTTCTTTACGAAAGAAAATAAAAATTGCTAGCAACGTTGTAAGCGGTGTAGTTGCATTTACGATACCTGCGAGAACGGAGGTAACTTCTGTTTGAGCTAGAGCAAATAAGATGCCTGGGAAAACATTAAGTAAAAGTGAAACAATCCAAAGTTGAAGCCACAAAATTTTATCTTTGGGTATCACGACCTTTTTGAAGTAGACAACTACCCAAAGTGCCAAAGCGCCCAACGCACAACGCGCAAAAGCCACTCCAATAGGAGTTAGAAAAGTTAAACCCTGTTCAATAAAGAGAAATGAACAACCCCACACAAATCCAAGTGCTAAATAAATCGGCACCCAACTTTTCTGATCTGGCGCTGTTTTGCTCACTTACTTATTCTACTATTTCTAAACTATCCCGTAGATGACGACCCTGTGAAATTGCAGTTCCCGCCAAAACTATTGCTCCGCCCACCGGTTCATTCCAAGTAATGGGTTCACCTAAAAGGGCAACACCAACTATGACCGCAACTATAGGTGTCATATATGCAACGGTACTTGTAATGGAACTACCCACAATTGAAAGCAATCTAAAGTGCCAAATTGGCGCTAATCCTGAAGTTATTGCACCAAGAGCAATAATAGAAATTATTGAGATAGGCATAAATTCAAATTTCTTTATCCCACCCATTATGAAAAAGGGCAAAAGAATAAACCCACCGAAAGTTACTTGTAGTGCAGCCAAAACTTCGGGCCTTGCTTTAAGTGGGAATACAAATTTAGTTGTGTACGGATAGGTAATCCCATAAAAAGTAACTGCGATGACTAACGCACCAATTGCCCAAGGAGCGTTCTCTCCCAAGCCTCTCCAGACTCCGAAAACAGTTGCCACGCCTAGAAAACCAATAAGTAAACCTAAAATTTGGTGGCTTTTGATTTTCTCATGTCTAAAAAACAACATTATTGCCAACAAGGTAGTCAAAGGAGTTGTTGAATTAACAATTCCAGCCAAAACCGATGTGACATTTGTTTGCGCGAGTGCAATTAATGTTCCGGGAATTACATTTGTCATTAATGCAAGCGCAAATACATGCAACCATAATTTTCGATCACGTGGAATTTTAATCTTCTTGATTAACACAATTATCCAAATCGTAGTTGCACCAAAGAAGCAACGCAGAAAGGAAACCCCGACAGGGTTTAAAAATTTAAGAGCCTGCTCAATAAAGAGAAAAGAACAACCCCAGAAAACCCCAATTGCTAAAAATAGGTGCAACCATTTTTCGTCGCCACCTACTTTTTGGTTTCTACTCAATTGTTGGTAACAACCTCAATCAAGGCCTGGATATAACCAATCGCGTGTGCACGACCGCGATAACCATAAGGATCATCACCGGTTAATCCAGGCGTGTGGTCATCCAAGATCGCACCAGTGAATCCGTGCTTGTGCAGAGCCTTCACAACTTCATATGGTTTGTAATTTCCTTCTCCTAAGAAGCACTCTGCGAAAACTGGGAATGTTCCTTGCACATCACGTAAATGGATATATGCAATTTTATCAATAGGTGCAAAACGATTAACAGCATCCATCACTGTCTTCTCCCCACCCATTTCTGAAACAGTTCCTAAGCAAAGTTCAAGTTTTAAATTTGGAGAATCAACAATATGTACTGCTCGATCTAAATTATCAACACTTGTTAAAATTCTTCCAATACCGTGCAACTCTTGTGCAGGTGGATCATCTGGGTGGAAACAAAGAATGACTCCTGCTTCCTCGCATGCAGTAATAACGCCTTTGACAAAATACTCAAAGTTTTCCCACATCTGTTCAACTGAAAGTGAATCGACGCCTAGTGGAACAAAATTTCCGCGTGTGAATGTGTCTTTAATGTTTGGATCTCTTAAATCACGACGCGCAACCCAAATCTCACTATCTCGACTTCTATCTTCAACAATTGAATGATCATAAATAGAAACGTATGAGTTTCCACGACCGCTGTGATTCAAATCTGTCCGCCAAACAATCTGTGGCATCCAATGCATTCCAAGGATTTTTACCCCAGCTGCGCCCATTGATTTAATCGTGTGGCGCATATTCTCAATTTGTTCATCGCGTCCTGGAAGCCCAAGCATCGCTTTGTCATAAAAATGGTTAGGCACATTCTCAAAAGACTCAACGGTTAGCCCAGCAGCTAATACTGGCTTTATAAATTCACGGATGTCCTTTTCGTCCCACTTGGCTGATCCTGGAATTTCTGGAACATTAAATGAAACTCCCTCACAACCAAGGGCCAGCGCATAATCCAAATATTCCTTGGTTACCACTGGATATTGACCTACGGCTACACGCATTTTTGGACTTGCCATCATGACTCCCCTAGATTGTGAATAAGCCTAAATACTATCCTTGGTAATAGGACAAAAGGAATATCCATTCAGTTTCAGAATCGGGGAATAACCGTGAACCAGATCCACCACTGGATTGCCGGAAATGAATTTAAAAGTGCATCCGGGCGCACTGGTGATGTTTATGACCCAGCCACTGGACAGATCTCTGGAAAAGTAGATTTTGCTAACAACTCTGAAGTTGATCACGCTGTCTCAGTTGCTAAGACAGCTTTTGCAGAGTGGAGCACAACTTCAATAACTAAGCGTGCCCAAATCATGTTTGCGTTTCGTCACCTATTAAACGAACGTAAATCAGAGATCGCTGCGCTAATCACAAGTGAGCACGGCAAAGTTTTATCAGATGCTCTTGGTGAGGTAACTCGTGGACTTGAAGTTGTTGAATTTGCTTGTGGAATTCCACATTTACTAAAAGGTGGTTACTCCGAGGGAGTATCAAATGGAATTGATGTTTATTCAATCCGCCAACCTTTAGGTGTTGCCGCAATAATTTCACCATTTAATTTTCCAGCCATGGTTCCAATGTGGTTTTTCCCCGTTGCAATCGCTGCCGGTAACACGGTAATCATCAAGCCAAGTGAAAAAGATCCATCAGCAATTAATTACATCGCTGCATTATGGAAAGAAGCTGGACTTCCAGATGGAGTTTTCAATGTTGTGCATGGTGACAAAGTTGCTGTTGATCGTATTCTTGAACATCCAGACATCTCTTCTATTTCTTTTGTTGGATCTACTGCTATTGCTAAATATGTTTACGAGAACGCTGCTAAAAGTGGAAAACGTGTGCAAGCACTAGGTGGAGCGAAAAATCACATGCTTGTTTTGCCTGACGCTGATTTAGATTTAGCTGCAGACGCTGCGATCAATGCTGGATTTGGTTCTGCTGGTGAGCGTTGCATGGCCATCTCTGCGGTTGTTGCAGTTGAACCAATTGGAGATTTACTAGTAGCCAAAATCGCTGAGCGAATGAAAACATTAAAAACTGGCGATGGCCGCGAAGGCAGCGACATGGGGCCTCTGGTAACTAAAGCACACCGCGACAAGGTGGCTTCTTATCTAGAAGCTGGAGTGAAATCAGGCGCCACTTTGGTAGCTGATGGACGCGAAACAGTTTTTGCCGGCAAAGCAGAAGGATTTTGGCTCGGTCCAACTCTTTTTGATCACGTGAGCCCAAAGATGAGCATCTACGCCGATGAAATCTTTGGTCCGGTTCTTAGCGTGCTCCGCGTAAAAAGTTATGACGAAGGTTTAGCGCTAATTAACAACCACCCTTACGGAAACGGAACAGCAATTTTCACCAACGATGGTGGAGCGGCTCGTAAATTCCAAAATGAAGTTCAAGTTGGAATGGTTGGCATCAACGTGCCTATCCCAGTACCTGTTGCTTACTACTCATTTGGTGGCTGGAAAAATTCACTCTTTGGTGATACCCACGCACATGGAACTGAAGGAGTGCATTTCTTCACTCGCGGAAAAGTTGTTACCAGTCGTTGGTTAGATCCAAGTC
>Ga0209033_1000309_pt1 | contig 27899 bp, 30 predicted proteins | sample LauGreFa1BDMLBDN_2_FD_188218 | JGI IMG/M metagenome (GOLD analysis project Ga0209033, IMG submission 188218) | Freshwater lake microbial communities from Lake Michigan, USA - Fa13.BD.MLB.DN (SPAdes) (version 2) | ecosystem: Environmental > Aquatic > Freshwater > Lake | place: Lake Michigan, USA...
AAATTAAAGTATTAATTTTTTTGGGCGGCCAATTTCTTGTTTCTGGTGATTTGGGGGCGTCCAATGGGTGGATCAGCACGGAAGCTGAATGGGCTGCAAACTCTTTTTCGCACCAGCAATCCTCAACTGATTAAAAGTCATGAAATCAAAAAAAGCATTCACTCTTTCGCTGTTGTTGTGTTGTTTGTCAGCGGGAAATGCGCAAATACTTGATGCCTTTCGAGGACACGTTCAAGATATCCGGTCACGTTTCGGCGATCATCAAAAAATTGATGGCCAAATTTTGAAAAGTGGAACGATTGATACAAAAGCAAAAGGGCAAGACATTATTCATAACTCGTCTGGAACTTGGTCGCTTGTGAGAGTCGGTCAGCAGTTGTATCTTCAGTCTGGGGAGGACTTTCGCTCGAGTCCCGGCCCTGACTACCACGTCTATGTGAGCAATGGCCCAGCCATCAAGGACAACGATGAATTCAGCAGCAGACAGGTTGAAGTCGGTCGTTTGTCAAAACCCAATGGCGCAGGCTATTACCTTTTGAAGACAGACGATGTGCAAGACGTTGCGAGCATTCTTATCTGGTGCAAAAAGTTCAAAGAATATATAGGCTCAGCTGATTTGGCACCCATAAAGTAATGGCTCAATCCAGATGCCACATACCTTCATCATGGGGTGACAACAGGACACCAAGTGATCTGGTTTGATTGCCTGTAATGACCCAGCGGGTTGCGCAGCAAGATCGGCAATGTGGCTGCCATTAAACGGCGGCAGGCGTCTTTGGTACGGGCCGCGCCGATCTACCCAGCCTTGAGTTCTTTCAACATCAAGGCCAAGGCCTTTTTTTGTTTGGGGTCGCGTGCATCTTCCACGGCGTCTTCCAACACCACGCGGATGTCTTCGGCTTCCACCAGCTCCATGGCCCAGTCCGGGAACAGCCGCTCGCGTATTTCATCCTCTTGGCTCAGCACCACCACGCTGTCATGGCGCGGGTCGGCTGAAATGATTTTCATCAGGCTTTGCACGTTGTCTCTGGGGCCTTCGAGCCATTGAAAGAAATAACCACTGCCAAAGACCAATAGACCGGTGATGCCAAATTTGGGGTTGTGGCGTTGGGCTGTGGCAATGATCTTCGCTATTTCAGCGTCATCCATATCAGCAGCACCACGGCTGCAATACACCAGGTTGTGGATGGATTGGCCGGCATGGCCTTCGTCGTTTTGGAAAGGATGGTTTGCTTGCATCACCGCAGTCGGTAAAAAATCTCGGTCTGGACCATACAAGACTTGAGAAGTGAAAGGTGCCTTTGTGCTTTTGACATGGTTGCTCAATACAACACCTGAGCGATTGTGCACGGGTGCGCCTTAACCGGCACCCAGGGACGGAATGATCAGCGCAGCCCGTCGCGTGCTTGGATGTCGGATGCTTTCAGCCCGCCCAACCGGGCATGCAGTCGCCCCCGGGTGGCGACGGCGAAGGCCACGATGATTTCATCGGGGTTGGGCCCGTCGTGAAAGGTGGCGGTTGCTGTGTCGTAGTGCGAGCGAACGTACAGGGCGTCACGGTGGGCCAATGGAATGTCGATGGTGCAACCCGGCCCGCCGCGTTTGCCCGTGGAGGGCACCCAAGCCAAGCCACCGCCGAGCAACTCGCGCAGGGGGTCCATCATGGTGGCGGTCAAAAAGGCGTTGCCGTGTTCGTATTCGCCACCCAGGCCCACGATGCAGGCTTTGCCATAGCTCTCAAAGGCCTCGCCACGCAGTGCCAGCTGCAACCTGCGCCCGATCTCAAGACCCAACGCAGGCGACCGTTTGACCACATTGCCCAAGTCTGGCGCGAACTGCCGGTGGGCATAGGGGTTGGCCAAGCAGGCGGCAATGACCAGCTTGCGCAGTGGCGCACCATCGGCCGCTTGGCCAGTTTCGTTGAGAAGGGTTTCGTCTTCTTGCACATACCAGCGACGGATACCAAACTCATTTGCAATGTGCTTGTCCATAGGTGCCTCTGGGATGGGGGAATGCGGTTTCAATGGGCCGTGCCGCTGAAGTCGTGCGGTACGCGGTTTTGCGCCACGCGCACCGTTTTCATGGGCGCAGGTGTGTTGCGGCTGCGCCCCACAAATCGGGGCACGCCATCGGTGACCACAGCGGCCACGGCTGCAATGTCGCCATTGGTCAGCGATGCCAGCGCGTCGTTTTTGGAGCCGCCCACGCAGGCATCGATGATCACCACATCAGCGTCGCGCCCCGGCGCGATGAAGCCCGAATTGCGTTTGTACACGCGTGCGTTGTTGCCGGTGGCGGCGGCAATGGCCATTTCCACAGGCATGTCGCCCAGGCTGGCCAGGTGGCTGATGGTGTACATCAGCCCCAGCGGCATGATGCCCGAGCCTGTGGGGGTGTCTGTGGCGATCAAAAAGCGATCGAACTGATCGGCCTCGCGAACCAACTTTCCCAACCACAGCGTGGTGCGCAGGTTGCCCGCGGTGCACACCTGCAACGCGATTTGCGACTCATGGACCAGGCGGGGATAGTCCGCATCGGGCATGGCCACCGGGCCGCCATTGGTGTGAAACGACACATCGGGCTTCATGTCCAGCAAGTGGTCGGCCCAAATGCCAGAGGAGCCGGGGATGGAAGAGCCGCCGGTGTGCACCAAGGTGGTCATGCCGTGTTTTTTGGCCGCAGCGATCATGGGCGTGTATTCATAGGGTGTTTTCACCGCACCAAAACCTGCTTTGGCCAGCCACACGCCTTGGCGGGCGATGTCAGCGAAGTCTTGCTCGAGCAAGCCAGGTTCAAGGATGACGGCCCCGGCCCACACCCGCATGCCGCCGGGGCGGTAGGTTTCAAAGCATTTCATCGCCGCCACGGCCAGGGCCTTGACCCCTTCAGGGTCTTTCGGTCGGCCCGGTACATGGACTTCTGAGGCGCTGATCGCTGTGGTCACGCCACCGTGCACATAGCTCTCCAAAAAACCAACGGTTTTTTGGCGGGGCGTGTAGTCACCAAAGGTGTTGTGCACTTGCGAGTCGATCAGCCCAGGGATGGCGGTTGCGCCGCCTGCATCGATCACCACGTCACACGATAGCAATTCACTGTCTGCCACCTGGCCCGCTTGGGTGATGACGCCGTTGTCCATGAGGATCGCATCCCCCGCTACCCATGGCTCGCGCCAGTCTCCCGAAACAATCCGGCCCAGATTCACGATGGCTGTGCGCATTGAAAAATTCCTTTTGCTGTGAAGGTTTGGTGTGTTCAATCTGGCCGGCGGATGGTTTTGTGAGAAATCGTGCCACCCTCGGCATTGACTTTGACCAAAACCATGTCCCCTGACCCAATGTTCTCACCCATGTATTCGTAAATGTTGACATGGTGGGTCACCAAAATGAGGGCCTGTTGCCCTTTGGTTTTGATGCGTTCAGCAATGAAGTGTTGCAGCTTGGTATTGCTCTCTTTGGCTTTGTACATGTCATTGAAAAAAGACGCCAATGACGCCTCCAATTTGAACCCATCGAACTTCATCAGTTCTGCCGTGTCTTTGCAGCGGCACCACGGACTGGCATAAACCTGTGCCGATGCCACCCCTTGCTGTTTCAGCCAAGTCCCAATGCGCAGGGCTTGATTTCTGCCTTCATCGTTGAGATTGCGTTGGCTTTTGCAGTCGGCCAGCGTGAAGTTGGCTGGATCACCCACCCCAGGTGCGTAGGCGTGGCGAATCAGCAAAACGTATTCCGACGATCGAAGCGCGTCTGACAAGTCGCTCGCATGCGACACGGTAGGCGCCAGCAGCGTCAGCGCGATCAAGGCGGACCTCACCGCGAACAGCCCGGCATGTCGCACCAGCGAAAAAAGTGTGAATGGGGTCACCATGCGAATTGCCTTTTGCTTTTGAGTGGGATGCCGCGTCACAGCCTCGCACCAGTTTACTTTGTTGGCTTGTTGCTGGCCTCAAGAAGTGACTGGACGTGCCGATTTTTAGACAAAGGCGGATGTGCCACCCCAAAGCCGCCCAGGAGCCGCCATGAAAATCACCAGCGTCAGCATGAACCGCCCCTTGAACAAGGCGCAGGGCACCGTGAAAAAAATCTCCCCTTTGGTCAAGCCCAGCACCATGGCCGTGCGCGAAGTCGATGAAGCTGGCCGACCGCCAGATGCCGAGGCCCTGGGAGCCAAGGCAAATGGCCATGGCCAGCGCAAAACCCCCATGGACACCCTGGGCAGCGAGGTGGATGTTTGGGTGTGAGGCTTCATGCTAGCCTTGCACCCATGCAAAACCAAACCCAGTTGTGCCTGCGGGCACCCCGCCGCCCATGACCCCTTTCGACTATTGGCCCTCTTGTGGCCACACCCAGTTGCGCGTGAATGGGCAAGGCCATTTGACGGTGACCGATGACTTTTTGCGTTGGCTATTGCACCGACCGGAGTTGGCCCCGATTGATCAATCCTGCGCGCATGAGCGGGCCTTGCACGAGCGACTGCTGGATCATCCGCGCAGCGATATTGATGCTGCACATTTGGCACCATTGAAGGATCGCGATGCCGCTGAAAACTACGCCATTTGGGCGCGCTTTCGACAGCGTTTGTTGGCCAAGCCGACTTTAGAGGCCAGTTATTTGGCCTTGTTTCAAGGCCAGGGCGTTGATGTTCCGCCCCTCTTGGTGCAGCAACTCACACAGGTGTTGCTGCGCCACATCTTGGGCACCACCGCGACGGCATTGCAAGTGCGCATGGCCGAAATGCTGTTTCGGGTTCAGACCATATCGGTTCAAGAGGATGGCTCGGTCATGGCCGCCGACCGGGACACGGTGGAGCGCTTTGCCACCACGGGCGGATTTGGTACCTTGGGAGAGTTGCTGCAGCAAGGTGGCATGAGCCTGCGCACTGTCGATCTCGATGTGTTGCGTGCTGACAATGCGCCCGCTTACTGGGCGCGCAGTGAGTCGTTTGACTGGGTGGTGTGCATGAACCGGGGTGAACCGGCGCTTGACGCCTTGTGCGAGGTGCTGCGCCGGTGGATTGCTCATTTCTTGGGTATCGGTGTGCACATCCAAACCGTGACCGACATTGATGATGAAAACTGGGTCTGGCACACCGGGTTGGATGCCCAATCCAGCGCGATGTTGAATGCCCTGTACCAAGGCCAAGAGGTGGCTCCCGAGCAGATGCAACGCATGATGTGTTTGTTTCAGTTGGACTTCAACGCTCCCCAGGACATGCGTGCTGATTTGCAGGGCCACCCGGTGTATTTGGGCATGGCCGTTGACGAGCGCAAAAACCTGCAACTCAAACCGCAAAACCTGCTGGTCAATTTGCCCTTGGCCCAGCGCTCTTGACAGCCGTTTATTTGGCGCGCCAGTTGCGCCTGTGGCGTCAGCCACGGCCCGTGCCACACGCCCATGTGCGCCGCCACGGGCCACGACGACCTGGCGGCCAGTGGCTACACTCGTTGCGCAATATGAGAACAGCAAAACCCTCTTGGGTCCGAACCCTGGTGATGACTGCCCTGCTGGGGTGGGGCGGGGGCATGGCCCATGCGGCTGAGGTTTTGGTCGCGGTGGCCGCCAACTTCATGCAACCCATGAAGCAAATTGCCCAGGCCTTTGCCAAAGACACGGGCCACCAAGCCAAGTTGTCGTTTGGCGCCAGCGGCCAGTTGATGGCCCAAATCCAGAACGGCGCACCCTACCAAGTCTTGTTGTCGGCCGATGCCGCCATACCCGCCCAGTTGGTGCAAAAAGGCTTGGCTGTGCCCCACACGTCGTTCACCTATGCCGTGGGTCAATTGGTGCTGTGGAGCGCAGACCCCAAACTCGTAGATGGCCAAGGCGATGTGTTGCGCAAAGGGTCGTTCCAGCGCATTGCACGCGCCAACCCCAAACTCGCCCCCTATGGTGCCGCCACCGTGCAAGTGGTCGAGCGCATGGGCTTGGCCGCCGTCTTGCAAAACAAATGGGTGCAAGGTGAAAACATCAACCAAACCCATCAATTTGTGGCTTCAGGCAATGCCGACCTGGGCTTTGTGGCCCTGTCGCAGGTGGGTGCTTTGGCGTCACAGCCAACGGGTTCCATGTGGTTGGTGCCCAGCGCTTGGCACGACCCCATTCTTCAAAACGCCGTCTTGTTGAGCAAGGGCAAAGACAATCCGGCGGCCATCGCCTTGATGGCATTTTTGAAAACACCTGCAGCCCGCGACATCATTCGCCAAGCGGGCTATCGCTTGGACCCCCCATGATGAGCGGATGGTTCTCGGATGCTGCATCCGCCTGGAGCGCCGTGGTCTTGACCGTGCAATTGGCCAGTGTGACCACGGTCTTGTTGTTGATGGTGGCCACCCCTTTGGCTTGGTGGCTGTCGCAAACCCGCTCGCGTTGGCGCGCGCCCATCTTGGCGGTGGTGACTTTGCCTTTGGTCTTGCCGCCCACGGTGCTCGGCTTTTACCTGTTGGTGGCCATGGGGCCGCAGGGCTGGTTGGGCCAATGGACACAAGCCATGGGTTGGGGCTTGTTGTCGTTCACCTTCAGCGGTTTGGTCTTGGGATCCATGGTGTTTTCTTTGCCGTTTGCGGTACAGCCTTTGCACCACGCTTTTGACGCCATGGGCCCACGCCCGATGGAAGTGGCGGCGACCTTGGGCGCGCGACCCCTGGACGCATTCTTCAGCGTGGCTTTGCCCCTGGCACGGCCCGGCATGGTCACCGCCGCCATCTTGACCTTTGCCCACACCGTGGGTGAGTTTGGTGTGGTGCTGATGATTGGCGGCAATGTGCCGGGCCAAACGCGGGTGGTTTCGACCCAAATTTATGGCCATGTCGAGGCCATGGAGTACACCCAAGCCCATGCACTGGCTTTGGGGATGCTGGCATTTTCTTTTGTGGTTTTGTTGGCCTTGGCGGCGGTCAAGCGCCGCTGGCCAGGTGTGGGCGCCTGAGCATGGGGCACAACCACATCCGCTTGCGCTTGCCACGCGCCAACCATGTTTTGGCGCTGAACGTGTCCTTGCCCGACCACGGCATCACGGTGATTTTGGGCGCATCGGGTTCGGGCAAAACCAGTTTGCTCAGGTGTGTGGCCGGATTGGAGCGGGCCCAAGATGCCTATTTGGAGATGGCCGGTGTGGTTTGGCAAGACGATGCCCAAGGCATTTTTGTGCCCACTTGGCAGCGGGCCGTGGGCTATGTGTTTCAAGAGGCCAGTTTGTTGCCCCACTTAGATGTGAAGCAAAACCTGGCCTATGGCCTGAAACGCGTGGGCCAAAGGGCGGTCACACACAGCTTGGAGCAGGCGGTGGATTTGTTGGGTATTGGGCCATTGCTGGGCCGGTCCACCGCCCGTTTGTCGGGCGGCGAGCGCCAGCGGGTGGCGCTGGCACGTGCGCTGGCCAGCCAACCGCGTTTGCTGTTGCTCGACGAGCCCATGGCGTCTTTGGACGCAGCCCGGCGCCAAGACATCTTGCCTTGGCTGGAAAAAATGCGCGACGAATTGCATTTGCCCATGCTGTATGTGACCCACGCGGTGGACGAAGCCGCCCGCTTGGGCGCGCACATGTTGGTGCTGGAGAACGGCCAAGTCAAAACCCAGGGATCGGTGGCGGAGGTGTTTGCCAACATCGAGCAGCCGCAGTGGGTGGGTGAAGACATGGGTGCTTGGTTGCAAGGCACGGTGGTCGAGCGCCACGCCGCGTGGCATTTGTGCCGTGTCGCTTTCGAGGGCGGGCACATGTGGCTGCGCGACAGCGGTGTGGCACTGGGGCAGTCGGTGCGCATGCGCGTCTTGGCGCGCGACGTCAGCATCGCCACCGAAGCGCCGCTTCACACCAGCATCCAAAACCAACTCCGCGCCGTGATTGAAGCGGTGGCGCCCGATGCCCACCCTTCACAAGTCTTGGTGCGTTTGCGCGTGGGGCCGTGGGCGGTGTTGGCGCGCATCACCCAAAAGGCCTGGTCGGATTTGTCCTTGCACATCGGCCAAGCGGTGTGGGTGCAAGTCAAGTCGGTGGCCGTGGTGGCTTGAGGGTGGCGCTGCTTTCGCCGCTGGGCTGGTGATAATGCGGGCTCCTTTTTGTACCCCACTTTGATGGAACCCCATGCCCCAAGTTGATTCAACCGCCTTGTCGCAATTCACCCAACAGCTGATGCAGGCCAAAGGCATGTCGGCCAGCGATGCGGCGGTGGTGGCCACCTCCTTGCAATGGGCCGACGAGCGTGGCATTGCTTCGCATGGCGTGGCATTTTTACCGCGTTATGTGCAAATGATGGATGAGGGCGATTTGGATGTGCAGGCCCGCCCCGCGCGCGTGCACGGCACACCCGCCATCGTCGACGCGCACCAAGCCGCGGGTGCGGTGGCCATGGCGTTTGCCATGCAAGAGGCCTTGCGCGAGGTGCAGCACCTGGGCACGGTCAATCTGTGGGTGAGGCGCTTGACCCACGCTGGGGCCATGGGCCAGTTTGTGCAAACCGCTGCCGAACAAGGCTGCATGGCCATGCTGTTCGCAGCCGGGCCGCCGCTGATGGCCTACCACGGTGCCGCTAAAGCGGGTGCCACCACCGGGCCACTGGCCATGGCCGTGCCAGGGCCCGATGGCGCGCCCATCGTGTTTGACATGGCCACCAGCGAAATCTCTTTTGCGCGCATGCGCCGCGCGCAAGCCCAAGGTGCGGTGCTGCCAATGAACTCGGTGTTGGATGCCCATGGAGCGGTCACCACCGATGCCGCTCAAGCGGTCACGCCCTTGCCCATGGCCGGGGCCAAAGGCTCGGGCTTGGCGTTGATGTTTGAGTTGATGGCCAGCTTGGCGATGGGCAACCCAGTGGTCGCGCCACATTTGCACGCCAGCAGCGCATCTGAGAAACGCCACACCCAAAACGCCATGATCATGCTGGCCAAGGTGGATGCGTTTCCGGCGGGCTCCGCATTCATGCGCCACGTGACTGAGTTGCGCGATGCCTTGAAGGCCATGCCCAAGGCCCAAGGCGTTGAGCAGATTTATTTGCCTGGCGAGCGCAGGCGCGCCCATTGGTTGAACAGCCAACGCCAAGGCGTGGCGGTGGACGCGCCGGTGTGGAAGGCTTTGGGCGCCTTGGCCCAAGCCCATGGGGTGAGCTTGCCGCCTATTCGACCGTGATGTTGCGGTCTTTGATGACCTTGCCCCAGCGCTGGCTTTCTTTGGCCAGCCAGTCGGCAAACTCGGCCTGCGTGCCACCCACCACCTCCACCCCCTGAGCGCTGAGTTTTTCGCGCACATCGGGGCTGGCCAATGCCTTCATCAAGGCTGCATGCAATTTGTCAGTGATGGGCTTGGGGGTGCCCGCTGGCGCGATCATGCCGGTCCAAGACTGGGCTTCAAAACCGGGCAAGGTATCGGCAATCGGGGCCACGCTGTTGATTTGGGGTGAACGCTGGGGTGACGACACGCCCAAGGGCACCAACTTGCCGGTTTGCACATGGGGCAGCACCAAGGCCATCGAGGCGATCATGCCGGTGACTTGTCCACCCAACAAATCATTCAGTGCGGCCGCGCCACCCCGGTAAGACACCAGTGTGATGTCGATGTTGGCGGTGGACTTGAGCAGCTCGGCCGACAAGCGGCTCGAGGTGCCCGCGCCCGGTGTGGAGAAAAACACCTTGTTTTTCTCTTTGCCCTGGGCCAGCAGGTCTTGAATGGTTTTGATGCCTTTGCTGGGGTGCACCACCAGCAATTGCGGGCTGCGCACCATCAAGGAGATGGGCACAAAGTCTTTCAGCGGGTCGTGGGTGACGCCTTTGTACAAAAACGGGTTGGTGGCAAAGCTGTCAAACACCACGCCGAGGTTGTAGCCATCGGGCGCAGAGCGGGCCAGTGCGTTGGTGGCCACCACGCCACCGGCGGCGGGTTGGTTTTCGATGATGATGGGTTGGCCCAGGGTTTCGCTCATCTTGGGCGCGACCAAACGCGCGGCCACATCGGTCACGCCACCCGGCGGGTAGGGCACCACGATGCGAATGGGTTTGCTCGGATAGTCTTGCGCCCAAGCCAAACTTGACACCAAGCCCAACAGGACACACAGTTGTTTGAGTTTCATGAACGCCCCTCCAAAGGCAGGTATTTGAAAAGCCAGTCGCGCACCACATTCCACACGCGTTGGTTGCCCTCGGCCAGCATGAAGTGATCGGTGTCGCCAAACAGGTGCAGGTCGGTGGGCATTTTGGCTTTGGCAAACAAAGCCAATGATTGCTCTGTGGGTGTGACCGAATCCACCGAGCTGTGCAGCAGCATCAAAGGGCGCGGGCTCATTTGGTGCACCACGTCCTCGGCGCGAAAGTCAAACATGCTTTGCGCGGTTTCGGCGGTGAACTCTTGCAAGGAACCGGGCACCAATTGGCGCTTCAAACCCGGCGGCAAGGGCACGATTTCACCGCGCGGCACCATCAGCGATGTACCGGTTTTTTCGCGGTGCGCGCGGCCTTTGGCCAGCATGTTGGTGAAGTTGGCCCAAGCCTCGGGCGTGGGGTGTTGGCCTTTGAACTTGTTCTCGCCATGGCCCCAGCCGCCCGATGAAATCACGCCAGCAACACGTGCGTCCACTGCGCCGGCATATACCGCCACCGCTGCGCCAAAGCTCGAACCAATCAGGCCAATCGCATCGGTTTGAACACTGGGCTCGCCCATCATGAAGGTCACGGCATCAAGCGTGGCTTGCACCTGCTCCATGCAAATCAAGTGGCCGCGTGGGCCCTCGCTATCGCCGCAGCCCGGCATGTCAAAGCGCAAAGTGATGTAGCCCATGGCCTCAATTTCGGCGCAGGGGCCGAGCACGTTCTCTGCCCCTTTGTTGCTGCCAAAACCATGCAGCACCACCAGGGCCGGGCGGCGCTCGCCGGCTTTGAAGCCTGTGGGCCAACGCAGCACGCCCGCCAATGTGAGGCCTTGCGAAGTGAAGGAAATGGTTTTCTCGTTCATGCAGTTTTGTCCTTCATCGCGGATTGGGCGCGCTCAATGGCCTTGGCTGTTGCCAAAGAGGGGCGCATTTTGTCGTCGTCCACTTGCACAATGCCTTTGGGCAGGTGCCATTCGCTGAAACGGTTGACGCGGTATTGGTGCGGTTTCCATTTTTCAGTCACAAAATCGGGGTCGCAAAAGTACTCGATGCCGCCACCCATGGGGTTTTGAAAGTACCAAAAGTAGGCCGATGAAATTGGGTGCCGACCTGGCCCCACCTGGGTGGCCCAGCCGCGCTTGGCAAACGCCAAGCCACCGCCAAACACCTCGTGCTGATCACGCACCTCAAAGGCCAAATGGTGCAAAGCAGGTTTGCCCGTGGGGCTTTTGAGCAAAAACAAATTGTGGTGTTCGCTGCGCTGGGCCCAGCGCAAAAACACACCCGCGCCCCCCACATAGCGGTCGGACAAGTGAAAGCCCAGGCGCTGGCGGTAAAACTGCTCGGCCACTTTGGTGTCGGGCACAAAAAAAACAATATGCCCCATTTGCCAGGGCTGCGCACCTTCGTACAGGGTGCTGATGCGATCCACCCGCAAGCGCTGACCAGGGGCGTTGCGCGGCACCACGGTCGGTGGCTTGGGCGGTTTGCGCTGAGACACACGCAAGCCAAAGTGGATGCCCGCGTCGTCCACGCTGTGAGCCACGCCATCGCGGTCCATGGTCACGATGCGGTCGCGGGCCAAGTCGTTGGCCAGGCGGTCCAAGTCGCGTTGGGTTTTCACGCCCAACACAAACTCTCGAAACTGCGCGTCTTCGCTCAAGGGCGGCGCCAGTGATGTGTTGCTGGCTTCGCGCACCACCACCTCGGCCCCATTGCCGGTTTGAAAGCGCAGCAATTTGGCGCTGGCGGAGCGCTTGGTCAAACCCCAATCGGTGAAAAACTTTTTGGACTGCGCCATGTCGGTAGAACCAAAATGAACCGATTCAATGCCGGTGTAATCCACGGCAGTCTCCTGAATGTTGTTGACCAAAACATGATAGTCTCATCACTCATCGCTGCACATGGTGACAACGCGAAGATTTTTTTCTCAAGGTGATCAGATGGACCGTTTTTTGAGATTTCCCCTGGCGATCACTTTGGCCTTCTTATGTGGGCCATCATGGGCGCAGGCCCCCAGCCCTGGATACCCCAGCAAGCCTGTTGAATTGGTGGTGTCTTTTGCACCCGGTGGGGGCGTAGACACGATGGCACGGGTGTTTGCCGAGGTGGCGCGTTCTCATTTTGCGCAACCCCTGGTGGTGGTCAACAGACCCGGTGCCAGCGGCTCTTTGGGTTTGTCACATGTGGCCCAAGCACCGGCCGATGGCCACAAGGTGGCCATGGTGTTCATTGAATTGCTGACCATTCCTTTGATGGGAATTTCCAAAGTACAACACGAGGACTTTGTGCCCATTGCCAAACTGGCTGCTGACCCCTCAACCGTTGCTGTGCGCGCCGATGCGCCCTGGAAAACCATCGAAGAATTCATGGCCCATGCCAAAGCCAATCCTGGCAAGCTCACATTTTCAAATGCGGGCAATGGCTCTATTTCTCATATCGCAGCTGCTTCCTTGGCGCAAAAAGTTGGATTGCAATTCACCCACGTGCCTTACCAAGGCTCTGGCCCAGCGGTGCTTGGTTTGTTGGGTGGCCAAGTGGACGCGACTGCGGTGAATTTCGCCGCCTTGAATGCGCACATCGCCAGCGGAAAGGTCCGTGTGCTGGCTTCCATGTCCGATCGCCGCTATCCCAACTTGGATCGTGTGCCGACTTTGCGCGAAAAGGGCATCGACTTGAGCGTGGATGTGTGGCGCGGATTGGCCGTCGCCAAAAACACCCCCAAGGAAGCGGTGGATGCTTTGCGCCAATTGGCGTACAAAGCGGCCAACGATCCCCAAATGCAAGAGAGTGTTCACAAGCAAAGCCTGACCTTGGCGTATGAAGATGGCCCTGAATTTCAAAAAACATGGATCAAGGAAAGCCAGCAACTGAAACAAATCATGGGCCTCATTGACTTGAAGAATTGACGCAGCCTCAATCCCGGTAAGTCGGGTCCATCCGGTCGAGCATGCGCAGCAGGCCTGGCCATTCCATCACGCCATAGGGGCGGCGGGTTTGGGGTTGGTAGTTGAGGTAGGTTTCTTGCAGCACCGCGTCGGACACGGTTTGCAGCGGGGAGTTGCAAGCCATGGCTTGCAGTTGGGCGCGGCACGACAGCTCCAGGCGGTGCATCCAATTGAAGGCCTCGCCCACGGTGCGCCCGCAGGTGAGCAAGCCGTGGTTGCGCAGCACCATGGCCTCACTGCTCCCCAAGTCGCGCACCAGCACGTCTTGTTCGGCCATGTCGAGCACCACGCCCATGTAGTCGTGGTAACTGATCTTCAAAAAACGCATCGATGTTTGGTTCATCGGCAGCAAACCACAGGCCAAAGACGACACCGCCATGCCCGCCGGTGTGTGGGTGTGGATGACACAGGCCACCTCGGGCCGTGCTTTGTGGATGGCGCTGTGCAAAATGAAACCGGGTTTGTTCAAGCCGTATTTCAGCTCGCCAAAGTCGGGTTGGTGCAGCACCTGGCCATCGTGGTCGATCTTGACCAGACACGATGCCGACATTTCCTCGTACATCATGCCGTAGGGGTTGGTGAGGAAAGCGTTTTCTTCGCCGGGCACGCGCAAGGTGATGTGGTTGGCCATCATGTCGGACATGCCGTAATGCGCCACCAGCCGGTAGCAAGCGGCCAGGTCCACCCGGGCTTGCCACTCCTCAGGGGTGACGTGAGGCTTCAAAGAGGGCAGTGTCAATCGTCCCAGGCTCATGGCGTGTCTTTCGTCGAGGAGTGTTTTATTCGGGCTTGGCGCCAGAGGCGCGCACGATGGGGATCCGGCTTTCATATTCGCTGCGCACAAAGCGTGAAAACTCGCCCACCTTCAGCGCCTTCAAAGTGGGTACATCGGGCGGGCTTTGGCTGTCCGACACGCTTGGGCCATGTGGGAAAAGACAACTGCAATGTGTTTTTTCTGACTTCGCGCTGTGGGCCATGGGGGCAGCGCCTGGGTGCTGGCGCAAGTCAAGCGCGTCAAAAAAAGGGCTGCAATCGGATGGTGCATCAAACTGCATCGCCCGCGCCTTTGCTCGCCCATTGCTGTTCGTCGGCGGCCAGGTTTTCCAGCAGTTTGAGCAGCACCCCCCGCGTGGCTTGAACCTCTTGCGCGCTCAGGCCTTGGGTGCTGACTTGGTTGGTTTGCTCGGCCAAGGGGACCAATTTTTTTTGCAAGGCCCGGCCTTTGGGCGTGAGGTAGACATACATGTTTTTTTTGTTCTCGGGCGCTTGGCGGCGCTCGATGTAGCCCAGCGCTTCCATGGCCTTCATGGCGCTGAAGGTGGTGGGCTCCATCACACCGGCTTGAACGCTCAATTCGCGCTGGGTCAGGCCGTCGCTGTGCCACAAGATGCGCAAAAAAGCCCAGTGCCCAAACGGCACTTGGTGCTGGGCCAAGCGCGCTTGCAAGGCCCGGGTGTAGGCGCGGGCGGTGTCGCGCACCAAGTGGGCCAAGCGGTCGTTGGGCACCGCTTCTTGCCAGTGGCGCAGCAGTTGCTGGGTGTCTTTCTTCATGCCGCCGGTGCGACTTGGTGGTCAGGGGTCACGGGGCTGCCGCTGTGTGCCGATTGCAACAAGGCCAGGCTCACCGCCGTGCTGGCGCGCGCCCAATGCCCGTTGTGCAAAGTGGTTTGGCCCGATTGGGCCGCGACCATTTCATCGATCACCTCTTGGCGCGGAACTGGGCCCAGCGGGACAGCCTCAAAGCTTTGGCTGTCGTGCCCGTTGATGGCCACGCCCGTGGGCGTCAAGCGCAAATCGGCGTGTTCGCAGCCCACGATCACCGGCCCAAAGTGGGGGTGGGCCAGTGGGGTGCTGTCGGTGGCGGGTGCGCTCCACAAACGTCCGCCATAGTTGCGCTCGGCTTTGAGCGCGGCCTCTTGTGCCGCGTCATGCACGCTGCGCAGCCGCGCGCGTGCGGCACCGTGCGTGCCGGGTGGTTTGGCAAAACCCATTTCGTTGATGCCGTCCATCCAGGCATCGCTGTCAAAGTGGCCGTAGCCGCTGTAGCTCATGCTGGCAAAAGCCCCGCCTTCAAACGTCAACAGTGCGCTGTAGGCACCCTCGGTGGGGCGCTCGGCGTCCCAGTTGCCGGTGTGCGCTGTGACGCTGCGCACCAAGCCACCGCCGAGCAATCGCACCATGTCCACTTGGTGCGCGGCTTGGCTGTGGATGACCCCGCCCCCCGCATCGGTTTGCAACTCTTCGGGGCGGCGTGGGCGGTACAAAAAATCGGTGTATTGCAGGGCGTGGATCATGCGCACCCGGCCATAGCGCCCACTGCGGATGAGTTGGTGGGCGCGCAGCACCGGCCCATTGAAGCTGTGGCTGTGCCCCACGATCAAGGCAGTGCCGGCTTGTTCGCAGGCCGCGATCATGCGGGTGCAGTCGGCCAAGTGGATGGCCATGGGTTTTTCCACCAGCACATGTTTGCCGTGTTGGGCGGCCAGCACCACATGGTCGGCATGGAATTGGTGCGGCGTGGCCACATAGACCCAGTCCACATCCGGGCGTTGGCACAAGGCTTCCACCGAGCCCACAGGGGGGGCTTGGAAGTCGCGCTCAAATTGGGCGCAAGCCTGGGGCTGGGGATCGCAGGCGGCCACCAATTGCACGCGCGCATCGTGCACAAAGGTGGGCATCATCAAGGTGAAGGCGCGGCCCAGGCCGGCCACACCGATGCGCAAAGGCTTCACAGGTCCAGCTCCAAGGTGTCGCCATGCAGCGCGCGCGACACACACGGCATGATGTGCTGGGCTTGCTCTTCGGGCAACAACACCAGGTCGCGGTGCTCCACCGCACCGGCGAGCAAGCCGGTTTTGCACGAGCCGCAGGTGCCGCTCTCGCACGAGCTGGCCACGCGCACACCCGCTTGGCGCAAGCTCTCCAAAATGCTGCGATCCGCTGGCACGGTGATGCGCTGGCCGCTGTGGCGCAACAACACTTCAAAAGCTTGGTTCTCGGCCCAACCCTGTTGGCTGGCGCCGAAGCTTTCAAAATGGATGTGGTGGGTGGGCCAATGCCCGCTCATGTCACGCACGCTGTCCATCAGGCCTTGTGGGCCACAGCAATACACATGGGCGGCGCTGGGGGTTTCCAACAGCGGCCACAGGTCCAGCGCCTGGCTGGGGTCACCCGCGTCGTGGTGGATGGTCACATGGTCACGCCAGGGGGCTTGTTGCAACTCGCTCAAAAATGCCGTGCCCTCGGCGTCGCGGCTGCACACATACAAGTGAAATTTCGCCGCCGGGGTTTGGGCCAGGGTTTGCGCCATCGCATACAAAGGGGTCAAGCCAATGCCGCCAGCAATCAGGATGTGCTCGGGGGCTTGGGGGTCCAGGGCAAACAAGTTGTCGCCGCCGTGAAGGGGCAATTCGTCGCCTTCGTGAACCTCGTCAATCAAGTTGGCCGATCCGCCACGCCCATTCGCCTCGCGCTTGACCGCAATCGCCCAATGGTCGCGCGCTTCGACAGGGCCGCACAGCGAATAACTGCGGATGTGGCCCTGGGGTGTGGACAAGCGGATGTGTGCGCCTGCTGACCAATCTGGCAAGTCCTGGCCTTGCGGATGGGTCAATTCAAAGCGCACGATGTCACGGGCGACGGGGTGTTTTCGGCGCACCCGCAAAGCGCTCAAAAGGGCGGCTGCCAAAGAGAAATGGGACATGGTTTGTACCCAAGCCCGAAGGCTTGACAAGGTGTAAACTGGATCCATAATCTTAGAGCACTAAGCAAATACGGGCAAGCCATTTCTGCGCCAGCCCAAACCGCCAGCCCAGGAGCGACCATGCTGACCCACGAAGAAAACATGTTGATGTGCCGTGTCGAGGGCGATGCCCCGATGGGCCAGTTGATGCGCCGCCACTGGCAAGTGGTGTGCTTGTCCGAAGAGGTGCCCGAGCCCGATGGCACCCCAGTTCGCGCCCGGGTCTTGGGCGAAAACCTGGTGGTGTTTCGCGACACCGAGGGCCAGGTCGGCGTGTTGGATGAGCAGTGCCCGCACCGGCGCGCATCGCTGGTCTATGGCCGCAACGAGCACGGTGGCTTGCGCTGCCTGTATCACGGCTGGAAGATGGACGTGAGCGGCCATGTGATCGAGATGAGCTCGGAACCCACGGGCAGTGGCTTGGTCAGCAAGGTCAAGCACAAGGCATATCCCACCCATGAATGGGCGGGCGCAGTGTGGGCGTATATGGGCCCGCCGGAGACCATGACGCCCTTTGTGCCCCCGCGCTGGGCACCCACCGACGATGTGCAGGTGTCCATCGCCAAAATCATCATCCCAGCCAACTGGGCGCAAATTTTGGAAGGTCAAATCGATTCGGCGCACAGCTCCAGCTTGCACTCTTCAGACATGTTGCCCGCCCGTGTGGACGGTGCCAAGGCCAACAACGAAAACTGGTTGCGCCCCTCCACCGACAAAGCGCCGCGCATGCAAGTCGAGCTCAACGGCTATGGCTTTCGCTATGCGGCGCTGCGCCGACCGATCCAAAACGCCGCCACCCACGAGTACGTGCGCACCACGGTGTTTGTGGCCCCGGCAGCGGCCTTGATCCCGCCCAACGACCAATACAACGTGGCCAACTTCAACACCCCCATCGATGACGAACACACGGCGTTTCACTTCATCGCCTGGGGCGACCCGCAGACCACGCCCGACACGGCGGCATGGCGCAAGTTTTTGCACACCGAAGTGGGCGTGGACGTGGACGCGGCTTTCCACCCGGCGCGCCATGTGGGCAACCATTTCAAGCAAGACCGCGCGGCCATGAAGGCGGGCAATTTCACTGGTATCCCTGGCATTCCGAACCAAGATTTGGCGATGTGGGTGGGCATGGGGCCCATCGTCGACCGCGAGCACGACCGCTTGGGCGCGAGCGACATGGCCATCGTGGCCTTTCGCCGCCAAATGCTGGACGCGGTCAAGTCCTTTGCCAATGGGGGCCCGGCCATCGGGGTGGGCGAGTTGCAAATCCCCGAAGCGGTTTGTTCCTTCCAAGGCGTGATCCCCAAAACCACCGATTGGCGCGTTTATTCAGCCCAGGCCTTGGGCGTGCCCGGCCCAGAGTTGGTCACCTGAACGGTCGCACCCCTGTCAATTTTTTAACCTCTGAATCAAAACACCATGCAACGCAGACACTTTTTGGCCGCAGCCTCATCCATGGCTGTCGCTTCTCCCACGGCATGGGCCCAGGCCTATCCCAGCAAACCCATTAAGTTGGTCGTGCCCTTCCCACCCGGGGGTGGTGCGGACAACCTGGCGCGGGCGGTCGCGCCCAAGCTGGGCGAATTTTTGGGCCAGGCCATCGTGATCGACAACAAACCCGGTGCTGGCGGCAATGTGGGCAGCGAGGGCGTGGCCCGTGCTGGGGCCGATGGCTACACCTTGCTGTACGGCACCAATGGAACCCACGGCACCAATCATGCGTTGTACGCCCGCACGGGTTTTGAGTTGCGCGACTTTGCCACCTTGGGGCGGGTCTCTTTCATCCCTGCGATGTTGGTGGTCAACCCCAACTTGCCGGTTCAAACCGCTGCACAGTTGCTCACGTATTTGAAGGCCAACCCGGGCAAGCTGTCGTTTGCCTCGGCGGGCAATGGCACCACCTCGCACATGGCGGGAGAGTCTTTTCGCCGCATGGCCGATGTGGATATCCAGCACATCCCCTACAAAGGGGGCGGCCCAGCTTTGACCGGTTTGCTGGCTGGGGACGTGCAAATGATGATCGATCTCACCGCCAATCTGTTGGCCCAAGTCCAGGCCGGCAAGCTGCGCGCCCTGGCCGTGACCACGCGCCAGCGCGTGCGCGGCTTGGCCGATTTGCCCACCTTGGAAGAGGTCGGTTTGAAGGGCTTTGACCTGGCCGCCAGCGATGGCTTGTATGCCCCCGCTGGAACACCCCCAGCGGTGGTTGAGCGCATCAATGCCGCCTTGCAGCGCGCCTTGTCTGACCCCGAGGTGACGGAGCGTTTGCGCGGCCGCGGTGCCGAGCCGGTGCTCAGCACACCGGCTGAACACCAAGCGCACATCAACCGTGAATTTCCCATGTGGGCACGCTTGGTCAAAGAGACCGGCGCGCGGGTGGACTGATGGCCATGACCCCCGCCGCATTCGTTGGTGCACCGCCCCCACCGCCGGGCAAAATCATCGCCACGCGCCAGTACTTTCAGGCCATGGACAATTTTTTCCAGGTGTTTGCGGTGCGCCCGGGCGAGCGATTGCTCATGCTCACCGACCCGCTGCTCGACCCGGCTGTGATCCAAGCCGTGCAAGGCCTGTGCTTGTCGCGCGGTGCGCATTTTGAGATGTACATGGCCCCCAACACCACTTTGTCGGCGGTGCCAGAAACCGTCAAGCCGTTGATCGCGGGCGTGGATGTGGTGGTCTCGACTTGGTTTTGCTCGATCGAAGACCCGTTCAACGTGGCCCAGCGCAAAGCCGGCCAGCGCTGGATCAAGATCACTTACTTTCGCGATCTGGATTTGCTGCACACGCCGCATGCGGCTTTTCCGGTGGATTTGGTCGGCGAGATCATCCGTGCCACCGAGCGGCGTTTCCCTAAGGGGCGTGATTTTGAATTGCGTTTCAGCGATGCGCGTGGCTCTGACCTGCGCATTCCCTACACGGCGGCGATGCGCGACGCCATGTTTGCGGGTAACCGCTGGCGCGGCAAGATGAAGGCCGATGAACCCGGTTGCTATGTGCATTACCTGCCCACCCATGGCCCCAATTTTTGGGACAGCACGGCCATGAAACACGATGGCAATGCGGCCATCGCCATTGACGGGGTGCTCTACCCACAAGGGGCGATTGGTTTCGACCAAGTCTTTGAAGAGCCCATTGCCGTCGAGTTTCGCAACCGCTTGGTCACAGCGGTGCACGGCCACAGCACCGAAGCCGGTTTGTTGCGCGAGATGCTGATGGGCGGCAAACTCATCGAGGGTGGGGGCTGCGGCTTCAACCCCCGCGCACCGCGAAACGTGATTTACCCAGCGGGCTCGAATGCGCCAGGGGCGCTGCACTTTGGTATCGACCTGGCCCAGCCCAGCGACTGGATTCGCCGCCACATGCCCAACTGGGAAGAGCCGCCCGTGCACCAAGACCTGGTGGTGCTTGACGCCACCGTCACGGCGGGCGAAGAAACCATCATCGACCAAGGCTTTTTGTGCGCCTTGCGCGACCCCGCAGTGGTGCAGGCCGCGGCGCGCTATGGCGACCCGGTGTCGATGCTCGAAGCACCCTGACATTTTTCAAGGAATTAAACATGCAGACCTCATTATTCTCACGTTTCAAGTTTGGGCTTTTGTGGTGTTGGGCCGTGGCTGCGGCCATGGGCATGGCCAGCAACGCCTGGGCCCAGGCCTACCCGAGCAAGCCCATTAAATTTGTCATCACCCATGCCGCAGGCGGTTTGCCCGACACGGTGGCACGCATTTATGCGCAGCGCTTGAGTGAGCGTTTGGGCCAACCGGTCACGGTGGACAACAAGCCCGGCGCCAATGGCATGGTGGCGGCACAAGCCATGTCCTTGGCCCCCAAAGATGGCTACACCTTCATGGTGACCGATGGGTCGACTTTTTCCATCAACCCCTTGATCAGCAAGTCGCTGAGTTACGACTACAAGCGCGACTTTGTGGCCGTGTCGTTGGCGGCGCGCGCGCCCTTGTATTTGGCGGTACACCCGAAAACACCGGCCAACAACCTGCGCGAATTGATGGCTTTGGCCAAAGCCAAACCCGGTACCTTGACCTATGGCTCTTCGGGCATTGGCAGCACCCATCACCTGACCATGGAGTCGATGAAGGCGTCATTGGGGTTGGAGATCACCCACATCCCGTTCAAGGGCACGGGCCAATCGGTACCGGCCTTGGTCGGTGGGCAGGTGGACATGTTGTTCTCGGCCTTGCCCTCGTTGCTGGGCTTTGTCAAAAGTGGCCAAGTGCGCTTGCTGGGCAACAACGCGGCCAAGCGTTCTGCCCAAGAACCCAATGTGCCAGCCATTGCCGAGACCATTCCCGGCTTTGACTTTGCCCCGATCATCGCCGTGTTTGCTGCCACTGGCACCCCTGCTGCGGCCATTGAGCGCATCAGCAATGAGATGGCCGCCATCGCCAAAATGCCCGAGGTCGTGCAAACCTTGAGCAATGCAGGCATCGAGGCCATTGGTGGCAGCGCCGCCGAATGCCACCGTGCGGTGCTCGAAGAGGTCGATCGCTTGGGCAAGGCCGTGGCCCAGGCCGGGATCCAAAAGGAATGACCACAGCTGCACGGCACCCAGGCGTTACCCGGCGCACCCACAGGGACCGTCTGGGCTTGGAAGCGGTGCGGCTTTGAGCGCGGTTGCGCTGTGGGACAACTGGTTGTCCACCCCTGGTTTGGCGCTCATGCTCACCGTGGGGGTGTTGTCGTTTTGTGTCGGTGGGGTGGTCAAGGGCGCGATTGGTGTGGGCCTGCCCATGCTGGCCGTGCCCATGATGTCGCTGGTCATGCCGGCGCCACAGGCCATGGCCTTGGTGGCGGTGCCGGTGATGGGCTCCAACCTGTGGCAGGTGTGGACGGTGGGGCAGTGGCGGCAAAACCTGCGCCGCTTTTGGCCGCTGTCGTTGGCGCAATTGATTGCCACCGTTTTGACCGTGCGCATGACGCTCGAACTCGATGTGCGCCACCTCAACCGCATGCTGGCCGGGGTGCTGGTGTTGGCGGTGGTGCTGATGGCCTTCAAGCCGCAGTTTGACGTGTCACCAAGCCGCGAGCGCTGGGTCAGCGCATGTGTGGGGATGTTCTCCGGCATGTTGGGCGCGGTGTCGTCCTTGACGGGGCCGATCATCATCACCTACATGATGGCTTTGCGGCTCAGCCGCGAGCAGTTCATCGGTGGCATCAGCATCGTGTACTTGTTTGGCTCTTTGCCCCTGTACAGCGCCATGTTTTATTACGACCGCATGGGCCTGGGGGAAGTGGGGTTTTCTATATTGGCCTTGCTGCCCATGGCCGTGGGCTTGTACCTGGGGCGGTTCTTGGGCCAGTTCATCAGCGAAAAAGCGTTTCGCCAAGTTTTGTTCGCGTATTTGTTGACCATGGCGGTTTTGTTGGTATTGCGCTGATCAGGGTAAATACATACAAATATCGCGAATGTGCTTACAAGATTAATCTATAAAAATATTATCATCTTTAGCATTTCAATCGAACCACAACGGTGCTTGACTGCGATGAAACAAGATGCAACACGGGATTTGGACGACTTCACGCTGGACGATTCCGTTCCTTATCTGATGATCCGTGTGAGTGGTCTGATGAACCGCCAGTTGGAGTTGGATTTGCGCCCCTTGAAGGTCAGTTTTCAGCACTGGCGCGTGTTGGCGGTGCTGGTCCAAAAAAATGGCAGCTCGATCACCGACCTGTCGGAGTACGCGGTGGTGCCCCATTCCAGCCTGAGCCGCTTGCTCAGCCGCATGGAGGCCGATGGCTATGTGCGCCGCCAAATCGATGCCCAAGACGCCCGCACCGTGCGGCTCTACACCACGCCGCTGGGTGAGGCCATGTACCGGCGCATTTTGCCCATGGCCGTGGCCGTTCGCGAGCGGGCTTTGGTGGGCATGTCAGAGACGCAAAAAACCAGCTTGTTGGGATCGTTGAAGCACATGTTGGGGCGCATGCAAGCCGCCTGAACACTCGTCCCCTGTTGGCGTGGCAGCGGGGTTGAGCTTTTTTCCGGTGCTAAGCCTTGGTGGTCGCGGCGCGGGTGCGGGCAGTGACCTCGATCGCGTCGACGATGGCCTCGTAGCCAGTGCAGCGGCAGTAGTTGCCGCTGATGTGGGCGCGGATGTCGCTGCGGCTGGGGCAGCCGCCTTGTTCGAGCAAGGCGCTGGCGCACATCACCATGCCGGGTGTGCAAAAACCGCATTGCAAAGCGTTGCGCGCCACAAACGCTTGTTGCAGGTCTTTGTATTGCCCTTGGGCATCCAAGCCTTCAATGGTTTGCACTTCACAGCCCTGGGCTTGGATCGCCAGCATCAAACAAGCGCGTACGATGCGCCCATCCACCCGCACGGTACAAGCGCCACACACGCCGTATTCGCAACCCAGGTGGGTGCCGGTCAGGCCCACCTGCTCGCGTAAAAAATCGGCCAGGTGTTGGCGCGGCTCGACCTGGGCTTGGACAGCCACGCCATTGACATGCAAAGACAAGGGGTGCAAGGGGTTCATGGCAGTCTCTGGGGTGGCTGGTGTCACAGGCGGGGCCAAGCGCGCTGCAGCAGCACGGTGGCCAAGTGGCGTTTGGTGTCGGGCTGGGCTTGCAGGTCGGCTTCGGGGTGCAGGTCGGCATCGATGGCTTGGCGCAGTTCAGCGTAGCTGGGCATGCCGTCGCGGGCATTGAGCAAGGCTTCGGCGCGCACAGCGCGGGTGGGCCGGTCGCCACAACCCAAAAACACCAAGCGGCTGCGTTGGCTGGCCGGGTGCGACCAAGCGGCCAGGCCAGCCATGGCGTAGTCGCCGTGGCGGCGGCTGAATTCGTCAAACACCATGGCGCTGCCTGCCTCGGGCACCGGGATGCGCACCTCGGTGAGCAACTCACCCGGGGCCAGGGCGGTTTGGTACAGGCCTTGGAAAAAGTCGGCGGCAGCCACCTCGCGCGTGCCTTGGTGTGAGCGCAAGTGCAGGCGCGCGTCCAAGGCCAGCATGCATGCTGGCAATTCGGCGGCGGGGTCGGCCAGGCACAGGCTGCCGCCCAAGCTGCCACGCTCGCGGATGGCGGCGTGGGCAATGTGTGGCATGGCCTGGGCCAACAAGGGCAGGTGTTGGGCCACCAAAGGATGGGCCATCACCTGCGCGTGGCGCGCCAAAGTACCGATGCGCAGCGTGCCGCCGTCCAACTCGATGCTGTCCAGGCCAGGGATGCGGTTGATGTCCACCAGGAAACCGGGTTCGAGCATTCGAAACGACAGCATGGGCATCAGGCTTTGCCCACCGGCCAGCACCGTGGCGTCACTGCCGTGCGAGGCCAAGGCGTGCAAGGCTTCGTCGAGCGTGCGCGGGCACAGGTAATCGAAGGCGGTGGGTTTCATGGGTGCGTTGGGTGGCGGCGGTCAGTGCGGCTGGGTTTCAGGCTTGCGGGTGTCGAGGAGGTTTGGGTGCGCGCTGCGTTCAGGGTGCAGCCGGATCGATGCCAACCCAACCGCGGTGCGAGATGTCAAACACGATTCCGTTGGGGTCGCGGAATTTGCGCTCAAAGTCCACCCCATTGCCGCCTTTGAGCTCGCGGTGGAAGGTACCGCCGCTGGCTTTGATCTGCTCGCTCATGGCCTCCAAGTCGTCGACGATGAAGCCCATGTGGTGGATGCCCACAAAGTCTTTGCCGCGCTCGTCACCGGCGGCGTCGTCGGTGTGGAACTTGAGCAAGGTGAGGTTGATCACCCCGTCGCTCAGCGACAAGCCGTCGCCATAAGGGGTGACGACAAAATTCACCCGCTTCAAACCAAAGGATTGTTCGTAAAAGGCTGCCGAGGCTTCCAGGTCGGGCACGGAAATGGCGATGTGGCGCAGTTTGGCAGTGGTCATGGGGGGCTCCTGGGTTCAATCGGTTGAATGGGGGTGGAAGGCGGTGTGAAGGGTGTGGGCATCAAGGGTGAGGGTGCGGCCTGTTCAAGGGAGTTGGTCAAAGGCCGCCATCATGTTGGCTTTGTGTTCAAACCCCACGCCAAGGAAGGTGGGCAATTGGAGGTGGCCATCGACCACCGGCACGCGGTCCCAAAAGCCGCCATACAAACGGCTGGGGTCGGGGGCCGATTCGTGGCTGCCCAGACCGAACGCGGCCACCACATGGGCGGCGAACAAATGGCCGGCATGCGGCCAAAAGGCTTGGCGCGACCATCCCATGGCCTGGGCGCGTTCGAGCATGGCGCGGTATTCACCCACGCCGTAAGACAAAGAGATGTCCATTTGCAAACGGTCTTGGTTCGGGCGCAAGCCGCCATAGCGCAACAAGTTGGTCGCGTCGTCGAGCGAGAACAGGTTTTCGCCGGTGGCGACGGGGCCGCTGTGGCCTTGGCAAAAGGCGGCCAAGGCGGCGTAATCGAGCGCCGGGGTGGGCTCTTCCACCCAGGCCAAGCGATGCTCGGCCAAAACCGCCAGCACATCGGTGTCACCGGCTTGCCATTGGCCGTTCAAGTCCACCGCCAGGTGCGAAGCCGGAAAGCCCGCGCTCAGGGCGCTGGCGATGCGCTGGGCATCGAGCTTGGCGTCACGCCCGCTGAGTTTGATCTTGACCGTGGTGTAGCCCCAAGCCAGGCACTGGGCGACTTCGTCGCGCAGCGCTTGCGGGTTGGGGTTGTCAGTGAAGTGGCCACAGGAAGCGTAGGTGGCGATGCGTGGCGGCGCTGAAGTGGCCTCAGCAGTGGTGTGGACTCGCGCCGTTTCATTTGCAGTGGCTGTGACGGGCGCAGTGGTGGTGGATGAGGCGTTGGGGCCCACGGAATGGCGCAAGCATTGCCACAGCGGCAGGCCCATTTGTTTGGCGCGCAAATCCCACAGCGCCGCGTCGAGCAAGCCCACCGCACCAGGGCGCTCGCCGTGGCCGCCTTGTTTTTCGCCGCGCATGAGCACGGCCACACAGCGCGCCGGGTCGATGTGGCCGTGTTCGTCGAGCAAATCGCTGGGTGCCGCAGCCAGCAAACGCGGGATGAAGCGCTCGCGCAGCAGGCCGCCTTTGCCGTAGCGGCCAATCGAGTCAAACGCCAAACCCACCAGGGCTTCGCCGCCGATCGTTTGATCGGTGCGAATGACCAGGGCCGAGGCGGTCATTTGGTCAAAGGCGATCGAGGCGTTGCGCATCGCCGAGCCAATCGGCAGCGTGGCCTCGTGGATGGCGACGATCTTCATGCGCGGGGCCCCACGCGGCCCAGGGCCTGCAAAATTTTCTCAGGCGTGTAGGGCTGGCTGGCGATGTGCACGCCCCAAGGCGCCAGCGCATCGTGCACCGCATTGGCCACCGCCGCACCCGCGCCAATCGTGCCGGCCTCGCCAATGCCTTTGGCGCCCAGCAAGGTGTGGGTCACCGGGGTGTGCACATGGGCAATGACGATGTCGGGCATCTCACCTGCCATGGGCACCAGGTAGTCGGCCAAAGTCGACGTGAGGTGTTGGCCTTGCTCGTCGTAGCGGCATTCTTCGAACAGGGCCGCGCCAATGCCTTGCACCACACCGCCGCGCAGTTGTTCGTCGGCCAGCAAGGGGTTGAGCACGCGCCCGCAGTCCTCCACCACCCAGTGTTTGAGCAAGGTGACAAAGCCGGTGTCGGCATCGATTTCGAGCCAGCTGGCCTGGATGCCGTTGGAGGCCATGAAGGGCTGGCTGGGCACGGCGCTGGCGCTGGCGATGGCAAAGGATTGGGGCTGCACGCCTGGGGGTAACTCGTGCAGGCGAAAGTGCAGCATTTGCGCCAGGCGCTGCCATTCCACACTTTGCGTCCCATGGTGAAACGCGCCCGCGCGCCATTGCACCTGGGTGGCATCCACCTGCATCACCGCCGCAGCGAGTTGGGTCAATTGCGCCAGCAATTGTTGGGTGGCCAGCAGCGCGGCCTCGCCACCGACCACCATGCCGCGCGACGCCCAGGTGCCGCCACCGGCGGGAACGCTGTGGGTGTCGCCACGCACCACGCGCACTGCGGCCATGTTCAGGTGCAGGCTTTGTGCAATCAGTTGCTGCAGCACGGTGTCGATGCCTTGGCCTTGGTCGGTGCTGCTGATCATGCAGGTCACACCGCCATCGGGCTCCAAGCGCAGCACACAACCGTCTTGGGCGGTGATGGGGGCACCAGCGGCGCCATAAAACGCCGGGCCCGGGGCGGTGAGCTCGACAAACGCCGCCAGGCCCAGACCCATGTGGCGGCCTTGTTCGCGCAGGGCGCGTTGTTGCGCGCGCAAGCCGTCGTAATCCATCAGCGTGAGCAAGCGCTCCAAGCACGCGTGGTGCGACAGCCCGCCCAGGTCCATGCCATTGGCACCCGTGGCGCCATGTTGCGCGGTGACGCGGAAATTGCGCCGGCGCAACTCGGCCGGGTCCAGGCCCAGCGCGGCCGCGCCCGCGTCCATCAATTGCTCGGTGATGGCGCAGGCCACCGGCTGGCCCACGCCCCGGTAAGCACCCACCGGGGCCTTGTTTTGGTAAGCCACGCGCAACTGCGCTTGCAGCACCGCCCCCGCATAGGGCGCACCGACCAAGGACACGGTTTGCATGCCTTCGAGCACGCTGGTGCGCGGGAACATGGAATAGGCGCCAATGTCCATCAAGTCGTCCACCGCAAAGCCCAGCACCTGGCCTTGCGCATCGAGCGCCAGCTGGGCGTTGACGCGGTGCGAGCGCGCATGCACATCGCTGTTGAAGGCTTCAAAACGGTCGCTGATGAACTTGACCGGTTGGCCCAACAACACCGATGCCGCCACCGTGGCCATCTCGTCGTCGTACACATGCAGCTTGATGCCAAAGGCGCCACCCACATCGGGTGTGAGCACGCGCACATCGGTCTCGCGCAAACCAAACAACTGCGCCAACAAGGCGCGCATTTGCTGCGGCACTTGGGTCGATTGGTGCACCGCGAGGTTGCGGCTGGCCGGGTCAAATTCAGCGACGATGGCGCGGCCTTCGAGCGGCACACCGGTGTGGCGGGCGAACACCAATTCGCGTTGCACCACGCAATGGGCCTGGGCTGCCACTGCGGCGAAGCTGTCGCCACCGATGCGGTGTGCCATGGCCAGGTTGCTGCCCAGGCTGGGGTGGATCAGCGGGCTGTCGGCTTGCAAGGCGGCGGCTGCATCGACCACCGGCGGGCATTCCTCCCAGG
>Ga0209033_1000313_pt1 | contig 27660 bp, 47 predicted proteins | sample LauGreFa1BDMLBDN_2_FD_188218 | JGI IMG/M metagenome (GOLD analysis project Ga0209033, IMG submission 188218) | Freshwater lake microbial communities from Lake Michigan, USA - Fa13.BD.MLB.DN (SPAdes) (version 2) | ecosystem: Environmental > Aquatic > Freshwater > Lake | place: Lake Michigan, USA...
CGCCGCGGCGAAGAAAGCCCCCGGCAAGCTGTGGAAGCTGCCGCAGGGCGGCGACGCGAAGATGGTTGAGAGCACCGGCGCGGGCGCGGAGATCATCCGCGGCGCGATCACCGAACTGCGGCGCGTGCTCACTGACGCGAGCGGCGTGGTGCTCTTCGACGCCGACAGCATCGGCGGCGGCGACCTCGCAGCGCGCACGTTGCAGCTCATGCACGCGCCGATGCTCGACCACGCCGACAACCTGCGCGTGGAGTACGGCGACGCGCTGTGTCGCATCGTCGACATGATGCTCCGCGTGCTCTCGGGCCGCATCGCGCAGACGATGGGCGCGCTGATGCGCACGTACGACCGCGCCGCCCCGGCACTCGCGCGCCTCTACGGCGTCGGCCCCGACGGCTCGCGCCGTTGGATCGGCGCTCCCGTGTCGCTCGCGTGGGGCGACTACTTCGAGCCGAGCGCCACCGACCGCAAGGCCGCGATCGAAACCGCGATGACCGCGAACGGCGGGCGCCCTGTGCTCTCGCATCGCTCCGCGGTCGCGAGCGTCGCGGCGATGTTCGGCGTGCACGACGTCGACGCCGAGATCGCGGCGACCGAAGCCGCACACGCCGCAACGCAGGGCATCGTCAGCGACGCGATCACGAAGCTGACGCCCGACGACGACGCGCCCGAACTGACGCTCGACGACACCGACCCGATGCCCGCCGCCGTCGCAGACACCGCGCTCAACGGCGCGCAGGTCGCGAGCATGGTCGAGGTCGTCGAGAAGGTGGCCGCGGGCACGCTCCCGCGGAACGCCGCGCGCGCGATCATCATGCGTGCGTTCGCGGTCGACGCCGCGGGCGCTGACGAGATCCTCGGCGACGCAGGCCAGGGCTTCGTGCCCGCTGCGCAGACCTCGCCCGCACGCGACGACGGCGGTACGCTCGGCGGGTGACACCGCTCCCTCGCAAGGCCCTACTCCGTCTCGCAGCGGGTGAGACCGCGACGCCCGACGAGGTCGACGCCCTCGCCGACGAGGTGCTCGTGACGCGCGGCGCAACCGCGGCCACCGTCGCCGCGCTGCTCGAGGTCGCCGCCGCGCACCCAGCGGCCGCTGACGCCATCCGCGCCGCCCTCGTGAGCCTCGCGCCCATCGACGAAATCTACCCATGCCCGCCGACGGATACGCCCCCGAGCGCCGCGTCGGGCGACCAGCCACCGCGGGCGAGATCGAGCGGCTAATCCGGCTGTACGCGCAGAGCCTCGACTACACCGTCGACGTGCCCGGCACGCACTACTCGGGTCTCACGAATCAGCAGCTCTTCGACATCCTCGCGCGGCAGGGTCGCGACTTCGCGGACAACAACCGCGCGCTCCGCACCTACGTCGCGACCGAGCTTCGCATCCACCTCGAAGGCACGAAGCGCCTCCCGACGAACGAGGAGCTTGACGCCCTGGCCGCTCGCGCGGTGCTCGCGCGGGTGATGTCGAGGCTGCACGGCAAGGTGCGCGACATCACCGTGCGCCGCCTCACCGAGGCCTACGCGCGCGCGAAGTTCAAGGCGGGCTTCAAGACACCGATCGGCGTTCGCACGGGCGCCCTCTACTACGCGGTCGCGAAGGCCGCGGTGGTCATCGAATGACACTCACCCTCGACGGCGCCGATGCGCCGACCATCACGCACGACGGCGCGCGCCTCACGCTGCGCTACGCCACGCTCGCGGCGTGCTCGCGCCGATGCAACGCCGACGACGCCGCTGTGCGCGCGCTCCCCGGTGTCGCTGTCGTCGAGGCGAGCATGAGCGAAGACCGTGCGCCCGGCGCACCCGCAGGCACCGGCCCGCAGGTCGTCACGTACACGCTCGCGAAGCTCCCCACCACCGAGTCACTCAAGCCGCGGCGCTGAGCCGCAGGAACACACACCATGGCCGTCGTCACCGCATCGCTTCGGGATGTCACCATCCTCCAAGGCCCCTTCGATCAGGCGCCCTCGGGCACCAACTACACCGTCGTCGCCTGCTACTTCGACAGCAACGGCGTCACCGTCACCGCGTCGACTGACACGCTCGACGTGCTCACCGCGGGCACGCAGATCGCGGGCTTCATCCGCGACGGCAAGACCTACACCCCGAAGGTGCTCATGCTGCTCCAGCCCTACCGCACGGGCTCCAGCAACGTCTTCGGCACCGTCGCGATGTCGTCGACCTCCATCCGCCTCACGCCCACCACGTCGGACTTCAGCACCGGCGCGACCGTCACCGGCTCCAACCCCGTCGACGCGCCCTTCGGCGTCGCCGTCGGCTGCGTGGTGACGTGATGGACGGCGCTGACCCGATGCTCGTGGCCAACGCCGCGGAGGCCGCCATCCTCCTCGCGGCCGAGGACGGTGCCGACGTGGTCGGCGCCATGAAGATCGTGCTCGAGTTCGCCGACGATGGCGCGGTGACGGTGACGGCGGGCGACTCGAAGCCCGTCACGATCGCCGCCGCTGCCATCGCCGCGAAGGCCGACACCGACGAAGACCGCGAGAGCATCCCGCCCTCGCCGCCGGTGAAGGAATGAGCGACGCCGCCCCCATTGCCTCGCCGCTCATCGCCGCCGCTGCGGCCGTCAGCGCGCCCCCTGTGGCCGCGCCCGCGCCGCCCGTGGCCGATGCCCCGCCCGCAGTCGCCGCGCCCGCTGCGGAGGCGCCTGCGGCCCCCGCTGCGCCGCGCGTCAACCCGTGGGCGCTGCGCCCCGACAAGCCCGCCGCGCCCGTCGTCGAGACGCCCGCGGCCGACGCCGCGCCCCCTGCGCCCGTCGTCGCCGAAGACCCCGCGTTCGCAGCGATGCGCGCGCAGATCGCGTCGCTCTCGGGCGTCGTGAAGGCGCAGGCCGACGACGCGCTCGCGAGCGTGCCCGACGGCGTTCGCAAGACGATCGAGAGCATCGCGGGCGACGACCCCGCGCGCCGCCTCGACGTGCTCCGCACGATGCGGGCGAACGGCCTCGTCGCCGCCGCTCCCGCCGCGGTGCCTCCGGGCGCCTCGACGATGGCGCCGCCGAGCGCTCCGACCGCGACGCCGCAGACGAACCCCGACGCGCTGGTGCTCGCGGCTTACGCGCGCCTCGCCGGATCGCCGATCGCGCAGAGCGCCTTCGAGATCGCGAACGCCTCCGCGCTCGCGCGCGCACGCGCCACCCGCCCCTCCTGAAGTTCACCCACACCAAGCAACCCAAGCGCGACGCATGAGCGTCGCAGGACGACACACCCATGCCCGCGATCGCCAGGGCCACGCTGCCCGCAGAGTTTTACGATCGCACGAGCGCCATGATGCTCGTGCAGCCCGAGCCGCAGTACCTCTACGCGCAGCTCGTGTACATGGCCGACGTACAGGCCGAGCTTCGCGTCAACCCCGACGCCTACTCGCTCTTCACCGGCCGCGGCATCACCGGCGCCGACGGCGCGCAGGTCAAGCCCTTCGCCGAGAACCAGCTCCAACTCGTGGCCGCCGACAAGATCCGCGGCGAGACGATCGTGGTGAGCGACGAACTCGCGCGCGGCAACGTCGGCCACACGATCAGGATGAACCGCCCCATCTTCTCGGGCGGCGGCTTCAGCGAGTCGGCCCGCCTCATCGCGAGCGGCCAGAGCATCTCGACGACCGGCATCACCATGACCGCCGAGCAGGTGGCCATCACGATCAAGCGCTTCGCCGGCCCCTACGACGTCGCCAACAGCCGCGTCGCGCCGTACCCCATCGACCGCTTCGACGCGCAGCGCTCGGTGCACTCGCTCGTCGCGAGCGTGGGCACGCAGCTCGCCCGCGACCGCATGAAGTTCGTGGACACCGTCTACGCGGGCATCTTCGACAGCCCTGCGTCGGGCTCGGTGCTGTACCCCGGCGACCCCACCAACTCGCTCTCGACCGACGCCACGGCGTTCCCGACCGCGAGCAACGGCTACCGCCCCTTCGACGCCGACTGCGTGTTCCGCGCCGAGCAGAAGCTCGCCGATCTGTTCATCCCGCGCTTCGGCGACGGCATGTACCGCATGGTCATCACGCCCCAGCAGGCGCGGCAGCTCCGCAACGACCCCGCGTTCCAGAAGATGGCCGTCTTCACGACCGAGATGAACCCGATCGCGCAGAGCTTCCTCGCGCGTCTCGGGCAGGTCGAGCTCTACCAGTGCTCGACGAACACCGTCGACACCGCGACCGTGGCGGGCGTGTCGATCAACCACGGCATCATGTTCGGCCCTGGCCTCGTCGGCCGCGTCAAGGACGGCGAGGGCTGCCGCGTGGCGAACTCGACCGACGACAACTTCGGCGAGACCCCGAAGGTCGTGTGGATCGCGTACGAGGGGCAGTCGCTCCTCGACAACCGCTTCGTGGTCGGCGTGCACTCGAACTGATCCACGAGCACAGGAGACACCACCATGCTCGCACGCATCCCCTACGTCGCGCTCGCGTCCGCCACGAGCGCCAACGGCACCGCCCGCAACGGCACCGCCCTCACCACCGAGTTCGCTGCGCCCGGCACCATCGCCGTCGTGTGCTCCGCCGACGTGAAGACGTCGTCAGTTCTCGCGACGTTCAAGCTCCAGGTCAGCGTCGACGGCACGACCTTCGTCGACCTCTCGGGCGGCACCTCGTCGCCGATCACGTTCGCCACCGCGTCGGGCACGGGCTCCACCGTGACCACGACGAAGGTGCTCAGCTTCGACATCGCCGCGCACGCGTTCGTGCAGTGCCGCGTCGTCGCCACGCTCTCGGGCGCCGCGACGGGAGCCGAGGATCTGACCTCGGCCACGATGTACTACGTGCCCTTCGGGAAGCTCTCCTGACATGACGACGCTCGGCGCCGATGAGATGGCCCGTATCAAAGCGGAGATCTTCGACAACGTCCTGAGCATCGGCGCTGTGCCGTGGCTCGACGTGCGAGCGATCTACGACGTGATCCAGTCCAACGTCGCGTCGTCGAGCGTCGCCCCCACCACGTCGGCCACCGCTGTCAGTGCAGCGGGGCCGACAACCCTTACCCTCGCCTCCGTCACCGGCCTCTCGTCGGGCTCGCGCGTCGTGCTCGACGTCGACGCCTCGCGCGAGGTCGTGACGGTGCGCGCTGTGGTGGGCAGCACCATCTCAGTGGTCTGCGCGAAGACGCACTCGGGTACGTACCCCGTCGAGGTCGAGAGCGCGCTGACGATCGTGCGCGGCATCCTCGCGGACCTCGAGGCGATCGACCAGCAGGAGCGCATCGCGATCCCGCAGGCGGGCGTCAAGCGCGTCGACGAGATCGAGTTCTTCGGCCGCGCCGAGGGCGGCAGCGCACAGGCCTCGCTCACGCAACACCGCAACGCGCTGCGCGGGCGCCTCGCGTCGGCCACGGGCCTCACGGGCATCCTGCGCGAACTCGCGGCCCGCGTGTCGTCGAGCGGTGTGATGGGCTTCGAGGTCTACTGACGTGGGCGCCAACAACACGGGCGCGCTCGCGTCATTCCGCGCCATCGCCGACGCCGTGCGCCGCGTGCCGGAGCGCCTCGGCCAACGCACCACGAACGTCACGCTGCGCGTCCGCACGTACAGCGGCCCTGTCGGCGCGAACGGCACCACGCTCGTGAGCACCACGGACACCGTGATCGACCCGCGGCCGAAGGTGCGCGAGGTCACGGACGGGCAGAAGTCGTACTTCGGCGGCGGCACGCTCGCAGCCTCCGACGGCACCGCGCTCGCGGGCGTCTACGAGATTGGCCCCATCACGCAAGCGTTCCCCGGCGGCGGCTACACGCAAGGCGCGCTGCTCATCGCCGGCGCGCCGACGCAGCGCTTCACGGTGCTGCTCGAGGGCGACGAGTTCACGTCGGGCGGCGAGGAGTTCGCAGTCACCGCGAGCGACTTCACACGCCCGCAACGCGGGATGCTGCAAGTGACTCGCACGCGGCAGGGCGCATGACCCTCAAAGATCCCAAGGGCGGGCTCACCGCGGCGGGCCGAAAGAAGTACGCGCGCGAGACCGGGGCGAAGCTGCGGCCAGGTGTCAAAGGCCCCGCGAACACGCCCACGAAGATGAGGCGCAAGGGCAGCTTCCTCACGCGCATGTTCTCGAACCCCAGCGGCCCCGCGCAGAAGCCGAACGGCGACCCTACGCGGCTCGCGCTCAGCGCCGCAGCGTGGGGCGAGCCCGTGCCGAAGACGCGCGGCGCCATGCTGCGCCTCGCCGCGAAGGGCCGCGCGCTCTTGCGCCGCTACGAAGCGACGAAAGAGGAGTGAGCCGTCACGCGGGCGCGCAGTAGCCGTGATGGACGGTTGACACGGTGCCATCGTCCCACGCGACCACGCCGCGCCGCGCGATGAAGTGCTCCGCGTAGAGCGGGTTCTCCGGCTCTTGAATCACCGTGCCGACGCTGCCCACGGGCACGCGCGGGTTGCAGGTGCTGTCATCGACGAGCCGCACGCGACGCCCGACCGTGAACTCGGCCCTGCTCATCGCCTCGCGGCGCTCCTGCTGGATCTCGCTCGCGATCCTCGCCCACGGGGTCATCGCTGCACCGCGTTGCTCGCCATGCGCGCGCGAAGCCTCTCGCCCATCGCCTCCGCGCGTCGTCGCAGCATCTTCGCTTCGCCCGCCCCCGCCTCGTCTGCCGCGTCGAGGAGCGCGTTCATCTCGTCGACCACGAGCTGCGCTTCGATCGGCCAATTCGCGGGCGCGACGTACCTGTGTTTCATACCCGCGCCCTCGGAGCATCGTCGCCGAAGAGCGCATCGCGCGTCTCCTGCGAGGCGCCCATCAGCAGCCACTCGACGTCTTTCATGGCGGCCATGTACTCCGCGTGCCGTCCGGTGCGCCGGAGCATGTTCGCGTGCGTGAGGCGCTCGACCGCCTCCGCAGGCAACGTCCGTTGTCTCGTCTCGCTCATGCCCGCAGTCTAGCCCACGATGCCGAACACCGACTACCTCTCAGCCGTCGAAGCGCGCCTCGACGCGATCCTCGCGGACGGCCGCGGCGTCAACGGCGCGCTCGGCACCGAAGCGCAGGCGCGCGCCATCGCCGCGGGCACGTTCCGCCGACAGAGCGACAACGCCGCGCTCGACGACCCTGGCTTCCCCGCCGAGGCCTTCGACCGCGGCTACGTGCTGCGGTTCACCGCCGCGGCGCCTGACCCCGCGACCAACAACCCGTATCAGTCGCCGCAGTTCTCGCGCCTCACGCTCGTCGTGACGGTGGGCTACCTCTACAGCGCGGCGCTCCCCGCGCTCGTGGACGCGCAAGGCTCCGAGACGCAGGCCGCCGCGGTGTTCCGCGCCGACCGCCGCGCGCTGTCGGACGGCTGGCGCATCGAACGCGCGCTCGTGTTCCCGTCGCTGCGCGGCCTCGACACCGACCCCGCGATGGTCGTCTGCTCTCGCGTCGCGACGCAGTGGCAAGACCTCGGCGGCGGGCGCTCGCTCGGCATCACGACGATGGAGCTTGTGCTCCAGGCCGACGAACTCAGCGCGTACGGGCCGTGACCTCGCGGGCTTCGGCCTCGCGCATCCGCGCCACGAGCGCGATCAACCGCGCATCCTCGCGCGTCGTGACCATGCCCTCGTCGCCGATGGGCACGAACACACCCGGCGCGGCGCTGTGCGCGATGGCCTCGAACTCTTCGACGGTGGGCAGTCTCACGGCGCGGCCTCGCGCGGCATGAGTGAAGCGACGCCACTCGCGAACGCCGCCGCACCATTGAGCGCAGCGTCTACCGCCGTCGTACCTACCATCGCGGCGACCTCGGGTCCTGCATCGTCGATGATCTTCGCCAAGTTGAACCACGCGGTCGCGGCGGCGAAGTACAGCCCCGCGCGGCGCCCCTCTGCATCCGTCTCCGTCGTCTCGCTCATCCCGCAAGACTAGCGTGAACCTCGCGATCAACGCCAACGCCGCGCAGGCCGCCGCGCGCGAGGTCGAGAAGCGGCTGAAGGCCATCGCGCGTGAGCTCGACGGCAAGCGGTGGACGACCACCATCGCGCTCCCGCGCGAGCAGGAGCGCAAACTCTCGTGGTTCAACGAGGGCACACGCCGACAGCCCGCGCGCCCGATCCTCACCGTCAACAAAGTGGCCCGCGGCGTGATGGTCACCGCCGTGCGCGAGCGCTTCGGTGCGCAGATGCGCGAGGGCCGCGGCGAGCCGTCGATGCTCGCGGCGCTCACCGTCGGCGCGTACGCGCTGCGTCGCCTGTGGGTGCAGCGCTTCGACGCGTCGGGCGGTGACATCACGCTCGCGCCGCTCTCCGTCTCGTGGGCGCGCACGAAGCGCCGCCGCAACCTCGACCCGCGCATCGGCCGCGCAACCGGCGCCCTCGCCGCCGCGATGGCCCGCGGTCAGATGATCACTCGCAAAGCCTAGCCACCACCTCGGAGCATCATGTCTCAAGTCAACATCATCACGCGCGAGCAGAGCGTTCGCGTCGGCCGCGAGACCACGTTCGGCGTCACGCCTTCGGGCTCGTTCCCCAACGCCATGACGCGCTTCGTCGCGAGCGAGCCCGTGCTTGCGGATGGCGCCGTGCGCGAGATGCTCGACGTCAACGACATCCGCGTCCGCAGGATGGACGCGGTCACGCCGGTGCAGGGGCTCGAGATCGCGTCGAAGGTCGCGCTGACGCAGCTCCTCAAGGCCACGAAGACGGCCGCGCAGCTCACGACCTCGGTGTCGGCGGGCGCTCTCACGCCGCGGTTGCTCCTCGGCCACTGCATGGGCACCGAGTTCGCGATCAACGGCTCCGTCGTCGCGGTCGGCGCGTCGACAACGTCGTTCGACGTCACGGCCACGCACGGCGCCCGCTTCCGCCGCGGCACGTTCATCGCCGTCGAGGTGTCGGGACAGATGGAGTGGGCGCGCGTGGTGTCGATCGCCACCGACACGATCACCGTCGAGCCCGCGCTGAGCGGCACGCCCGCGACGTCGGCGATTGTGCGCAACCTCTACAACTACAGCATGGCCGAGAGCAACACCTCGAGCCTCGCGGTGCAGGTCGCGTACGTCGGCGACAGCGCCGCGCAGTACACGTTCAACGGCGTGCACGGCAACCTGAAGTTCAACTTCGGCGAGTTCGGCAAGCTCGTCTCCATGGCGCTCGACGGGACCGCCGTGAGCTTCACGGGGCCGACCTCGCAGAGCATCCCCGTCACGACCATCACCGACGAGATGGGCTCCGCGTTCCCGCTCGCGCCGCAGGTGTATCTCACGACGTCGCTCACGCGCGGCACCACGGTGGCCTGCGAGAAGTTCTCCGTCGAGCTGCCGAATCAGTGGGAGATGGTGCGCGACCCTGCGGCCACGAACACGGTGACGGCCGTCGTCGACACCGCGGGGCGCCCTCGCGGCGTCAAGGCGATGGTGACGCTGCGCTTCGATGGCGACTACCCCACCGGGTACGACGCGGACACCGCTTACTCGCTGGTGATCGTGCAGCGCATCGGCACGGGCACCACCGCGAGCTTCTGGCTCTGGGCGCTCGAAAACGTGCAACTGGTCGCGCAGCCGAAGCTCACGAAGGTGGGCGAGCGGCTGTACATGGACCTCGAGTTCAACGCGCTTCAGGGCACCGCCATCGCGCCCGCAGGCGGCGAGTCGGCGGGCGAGCTCGACGCGCTCTACACCCCGCTCGCGGTGGCTTTCGGATGAACCCCTCGACGCCCCTCCGCGTGCTCCTTGTGGGCACGATCCCCGGCGCGCGCCCCGCGACGTGCGACCCCGCGCTCGACGTCGCCGCGACACCCGCCGCCGCCCTCACGCGTTACGAGCGCGAGCGCTCCGACGAGGCGCGCGAAGCCCTCGTGATGCGCCCCGGCATGACGCCCGCGCTCTTCGAGGTGCGCCCCCTTGGCGCGCGCGCGTGGGCGTGGGTGCAAGAGGCGACGGGCGAGATGCGTGCGCAGCGCGCGTTCCTCGCCGCGTGCCACCGCTACACCGACGCCGACGGCCACGAGCACACCGCGAAGGTCGAAGCCGTCGGCAAGGTCTCGCTCGCGAGCGACGAGTGGCTCGACGAGGTGTTCGAGCGCTTCGGCGCCGCCGCCGTGCGCGAGGTCGCGCAGGTCGCGCAGGACCGCGCGGAGGCAGGCCCCGCGGCCCTGGCCCCTTTCGCCTTGCCGCGTGGGCTGATGCTGCCGCGCTAGAGTCGACGCGCGCGCTCTGCGGGTGCCGTCTCGCGCAAGAGGCCGCGTCGATGCCAGCGGGCTTTCGCCGCGACGCGACGCTCGCCGACGCCGCAGAGTACCGCGAGCGCTGGGGCTGCCCACGCGGCCCCGCAGCGGGCGCTCCGCTGCCGCCCGACCTCGCGGCCGAAGCGCGCCACGTCGCGACCGTAACGGGCACGCCCGAGGCGACGACGTGCCCCCTCGCGTGCATCACCTACGCGGAGCCGTGGGTGGTCGAGGTGACGCGCGCCGTCGCCCTCGCGGCCGATCTGCACGTTCCTCTCGACGATCAACTCGGGCGCGACCTCACGCGCGCCGACCTCGCGGCGCTGTCAGCGCTGAAGAAAGCACAGGGCGACGCGTGGCAGAGCGACGAGAAGATCAGGGAGCAGAAGCGGGAGAACGACCGGAAGGCCGCCGCGCGTGGTGCGCGCTGATCCTCGTCGATCTCGACGTGCCCTCGGATGCGAGCGCCGATGACCTCCGCGCCTCGATGGAGCGTCTCGCGCAACAGACGCGCTTTGCTGCGTTCGGCGCGGGTGTGCTCGCGGGTGACGCGCGCGGCGTGGTCGTCGAGTCGCCAATGGCTGACGTCGTGCGGGCCTTGGTGCAGGTGACGCAATGAGCGACGGCGTAGATATTCCGATCACGACACCGGGCGGCGCAGAGAGCGCGGCCACGCTGCGCGCGATCTCCGTCGCGATGCAGGGGCTTGGCACCGCGACGCAGGACGCCGGCGCGAAGGCATCGGCGGTCAAGAGCGCGTTCGACTTCAACCAGATCGTCGACGCCGCGCGCACCTCGTACGACGCCGTCACGCGCCTCGCCGCGGGCGTCGCCGCGCTCGCCTCCGAGCAGGCTCAGCTCGACGCGAACTCCTCGCGGCTCGGGCTGAACTTCGACCAGGCCGCCGACGCCGCGGGGCGCTTCACGGACGAGACCGAAGCGATGACCGCGGCGACGCGGTTGAACGAGGCGGGCATCCGTCTCTCGCAGGAGCAACTCGACAGCCTCACGCGTGTTGCCGCGCGCTTCGCGCAGAACACGGGCACGACGACGCGCGAGGCCATCGACACGCTGACGCAGGGGCTCATCACCGGGAGCGAGCGCGGTCTGCGCCCCTTCGGCGGCGAACTGGTCCGCGTCGCGGGCGAGTCGCACACCGCAGAGCAGCGCCTCGCCGCGCTCACGACGCAGGCCGGGCACACGGCACAGGCGACCGACGACGCCGCGTCTTCGATGGAGCGCTTCGTCGACAGCATCGACGACACGAAGCGCGCGCTCGCGACTGCGTTCGCGCAGGGCATCACCGACACGCTCGAGTTGAGCGCGGCGGCCGACACGGCGGGCAACAAGTTCGAGATCCTCAACGAAGACATCGTGAGCGCGGGCCGCACGATGGGAACCGTCGTCGTCGGCATCGGCAACGGGATCGCCGCCGTCGCGGGCGGTGTCGCGACCGCCATCGCCGCGATGATCTCGGGCATCGTTGCGGGCGCCGAAGCCGCGGGTGCGGTCGTTGATCGTCTGCGCGCGGGGCAGGTGCGGGGCCTCGGCGACGCTGCGTCGACGGCGTTCCGCGCGTCGGTCGCCGACTCGCCGATCACGCGCGCCCTCATGGACTTTACCGCGGGCCGCGCCGACGCCGCGAACCGCATCGCCGACCGCGGGCTCGCGGGCGACGAGGGCAACACCTTCGGCGCGCGAGAGCAGCGCATGGCCGATGCCGCGACCGCTGCGGGCATGGCCGCGCAGGAACGTGCACTGGGGGCGGGACGTGGCGCATCGGCGGGCGGCGGCGGCGGGCGCCGCGGCCCCACCGAGGCCGAGACCTACGCCGCGGCGGATCGCGCGAAGCGCGTCGAGGCCGACCAGTACCGCCGCGACCAAGAGCGCGCGCGCGAACTCTCGCAGATGCGCGCCGACCGCGAGCTGTCTACCGAGATCCTGCGCGTCGAGCGTGAGCGTGCGCAGGTGGCCCGCGAGGTCGCCGACTCGTGGGCCGAGCAGGTCACGCACTCCGAGGAGTACGCGCGCATTCAGGCGCGGAGCCGTGGGCTAGAGCAAGAGTCCGTGGCCGCGTCTGAGGTACGCATCCTCCGCGCGCGCGCCGCAGGGCAGCGCGGCGAGAGCGCCATCGGGCAGCGCGCGGAACTCGAAGACGCACGCGACCCCGCCGTGCAGCGCGAGCGCATCGACGAGATGCGACGGGCGCACACGCTCGAGCGCGAGCGCGCGCACCTGACGCAGCGCTATGAGATGCAGCGGTCCTTCACCGACCGCATGGAGGAGCTGCACTCCACCGAGGCCGACGGTACGCGCGCGCTCGCAGAGGGCGTCAGCGGTGCGTTCGCGGGCATGGGGCAAGCGATTGCCAAGCACGCGCAGGGGCTGCTCGACGGCAAGGAGTCCGTCGGCGAAGCGCTGCAAGGGATGCTGTCCGACACCCTGGCCTCGCTCGCACAGCAGGCCATCGTCAAGGGCGCGATGGAAACCGCCGAGGGCATCGCCGCGTTGGCAGGCGTCGTCACCGCGCCGCTTGCTCCCGGCCACTTCGCAGCAGCGGGCGCGTACTTCGGCGTCGCTGCGCTCGCGGGCATCGGCGCTGCGGCAACGGCGCCGTCGAGCGCGAGCGCTGCACCGGCTGCACCCGCGCCCGAGCGCGAGTCGGCGGCGCGTGTGAGCGGCTCGAAGGGCGGCGCATCGGGAGACGGAGCGACGGTGTACAACGTGAACTTCGGCGGCCCCATGTACGGCACGGGCGGCGTGCGCCAGGCCGCGCGGCAGATGGTCGGCGCGATCAACCGCGGCGGCATTCAGGGCGGCATCCAGATCCTCCCCGGCGCACTCCTCGGTGGAGGCGCGGGCTCGTGACGGCGCCGACGCTCACCAGCGCCCTCGCGGCCCCGTTCGTGTGGACCTCGGGCGGTACCGACATCGCGCTTACGTTCGCGTCGGGCACGTCGCCCGTCAACGTGACCGTGCCGTCGGGCACCTACCGCATGGTGCTCGCGCCCGCCGCGAGCGACTTCGTGCGCGTCGTCGTCGCCGCGATCAACACGGCGCTCGCGGGCGCGGGTCGCAGCGAAGTCTTCTCCGCGAGCGTCGGCGCCGATGCGCGCGTGACGATCAACAGCACTGGCGCGTTCGGCCTCTCGCCGATGCCTGACGCCATGAAGCTCCTCGGCTACGTGACGGGCGTTGCCAACGCGTCGAGCATCGTCGCGACGTACGCCCCCGCGCACCTCGTGACCTTCGTCGAGCGCGTCTCCGCTGACTGGACGCCGCGCACTGCCGTCGCGGGCGCCGAGACGCTCGCGGGTGTCGGCTACGGGGTGCAAGTCGGCACGTGGCGCGAAGAGGACGAGATCGCCTTCGGGTTCGTCCCGCGCGACGTCACCACGCGCGCCGCGCTCTCGCTCGATCAGTCGCCCTTCGGTCGCGACGCGGGCTCAACGTACGGGACCACGCCCGCCGTGTGGAGCGTGTGGGACTTCTTGCGCGAGGCGGGCGGCGTGACCTGCGCCGCTGCGCTCGGGACGTGGCAGACGCTGCGCACCTCGACGACCGCGACCTACGACCTCGTCACCGTGCCCTTCGCTGAGATCGCGCAGCCCCGCAAGGCGCGCGTGCGCGAGGGGTGGGACGCCTATTTTCGCTGGACCACGAAGATGCTGCGGCAGTCAACGCAGACGGGGACGCGCGCGTGAGTCGCATCAACTGGAGCACCGCCGCACAGGGCGCGCAGGTCGTGCCCGTGCTGCTCATCAACGGGCTGCCCGCGATCTTCTACCCTGACGGCGTGACCGTAACGGGCGTGAGCATCTCGACGCCCGATGCCGCGTGGTGGCCCGCCAACACCTACGCGAACTGGACCTCGTACGCGAAGCCCTGGCTGATGCTTGAGGGCGAAGGCATCCGCTTCGTCGAGCGCGCGATCCCTGCGGCCGCGCAGGTGCTCGACGTGTCCGAGGTGACGCTCCATCTCTCCGACGTTGACGGCGCCGCTACGACGCTCTTCGCATCGGAGTTCCTCGCACGCTCGACGTATCTCACATCGTCGGCGCTCGCGGGCGACTCGACCATCGACGTTGTCAGCACAGCGGGCTTCGACGCGTCGGGCGTGATCTACCTCGACCAGGAGGCCATCGCCTACGCCAGCAAGACCTCAACGAGCTTCACGTTCTGCACCCGCGGGCGCTTCGGGTCGAAGGCGTCGCGGCACCTCTACGCCGCGGCGTCGGGCGCGGGCCTCGGCAACCCCCTCGTCACCGACCGCAGCGTTGAATACGTCGGGCTCCCGGCGACGCTGTGGCTCGTGCGCATCGTCGCGGGCGTCATCATCGACGCGCAGCTCGAGCACTACGGCACCGTGGGCACTGGTCCCTCGCTCGCGGGCGGCGGCGAGTCGACCGACGACGCGTGGGTCGTGACGATCGACCACGCAGTCAAGCGCATGGCGCAGAAGATCTTCGCCGACGGCGTGTCCGTCGGCGGCTACGCGCACCCCGGCAACACCAACGGGCGCGCGACCGGGCTCCAGCCGCTGGAGTCGTCGCTGACGCCGTTCTTCTGGCGCGCGGCCGACGACCTCACGAGCGCGAACACGATCGTCGTGCTCACCGGCGACGACGCCGCGCCCGACAACGGCGGGTGGCATCCGACGCGCGAGAGTTTCGTGCAAGCGCTCACGACCGCAGGCGCCTCGACGGGCCTCGGCGAATGGCGCGCGTCGCTCGCCAACGGCGCGTTGCAGGTGCAGTTCTTCTCTGCGCCGCCGCACCACCGTCACTACTACGCGTTCGCCCCGTGCTGCGAGACCTCGCGCGTCACCAACGACGAGCTCACCGCCGCCCAGAACTTCGTCGCGTCGTTCGGCCCGATGGCCGAAGCATGGGTGCCGATCCTCACCGACTCGCCCGTCTACCTGACCGCGAGCGACTTCGCGAAGATCCCCAACGCGCCCTCGTCGTCGCTCGCCTCGTACGTGCTTGTCTTCGGCGACGACGGCGACCGCAGCACGCGCCGCGTGGCGCGCATCACGGGGCAGTCGGGCGGGTCCGCGCCGTACCTGACGTGCACCGCGCTCACGACCGCCGCCAACGCGCGCGGCGCCTCGACAGGCAGCGGTGGCACCGCACCGCCCGACGGGACCGCGCTGTGGCGCGGCGGCTTCACGGCGTCGGGCTTCATCCTCACGGAGCCGACCACCGCGCGCCTCGGTCTCTACGTCCGCTCGACCTCGTGGGTGATCGCGCTTCAGACGATCGTCGAGAGCCTCGACACGGAGTACGCGTTCATCTCCGACGCGATCGATTGGACGCGCATGGAGGCCATCGCGAGCGCCTACCCGAGCGTGCTCTCCGCGCGCCGTGAGTACGTCGTTGACCTCTCGGTGTCGCTGCTGTCGATCCTACAGAACGAAGCCGCGCTCAACGGCTTTTCGGTCACGATGTACCGCGGGCGCGTGAGCATCACTCGCATCGCGGAGTTCGCCGCGACCGAGGACACACAAGACGCGCTCACGTCCACCGACCTCGACGCACGCTCGCCCGTGCCGACGTATGAGCGCGGGGCCGACGGCATTGTGAATACGTTCACCGTCATCTCGCCCGACGACGGCGTGACGGTGAACGTCGCCGATCGCACGTCGCACGCGAAGTACGGAGGCCAGGGCACGATCACCGCGACGATGCCTCGCACGCTGCTGGGCTACCCGCGCGACGGCTCGCGGTTGTACCAGCAGGTCTTCGCTCAGGCGGTGCAGGTGCTCGGCCCGTTGCGGTACCCCTACCGCCACGTCACCGTGCAGTTGCCGCTCAACCACTACGATCTGCAGGTGGGCGACCTCGTGCGCGCGACGCTGTGGCGCGTGCCCAACGGTTCGGGTGGGCGCGGCATCACCGACGCCGTGACGCAGGTCATGGCGCGCGAGGTGACGCTCTACGCCGACGGCAGCGAGGGCCACGTTGCGTACACGCTGCGGCTCAATCCCTCGAGCATCAGCGGCTATGCGCCCGCGGGCATGGTGGCCGCGAGCGGCATCTCGGGCGCGACGGTGACGCTCGACGTGTCGTCGATCCCCAACGGACTCACGGGCACCGGCGACGACGCGGCGCCCTTCGCGGTCGGCGACCTCGTGCGCCTCGTCGAGATCGACACCGCGAGCCCGACGGCCTCGACGCAGCACAGCGTCACGGCGGTGGGAACGAACACGCTCACGCTGTCACCGTCGCCGAGCGGCACCTTCGCGGGCCTCGCCGCGAGCGCCGTCAAGGTGCTCGTGGTCTACGACACATGGACCGTGCTCGCGGCGGGTGGCCGCACAGAGCAGGAGCGGTACTGCTTTCTCGCGCAGGCCGACCAGACCCTCGACGCGACCCACGGCGCGCGGGTGTTCGCGGCCTAGAGCGCGCCGCGACCGAGGCAGTACCACGAGCTGCCGCGCGCCACGCACGCCTCATCGCTCGCGCACACGACGCCGCACTCCCCGCAGTGCTCGCGGCTGCTGTAGGCCTCGCACGCGCCGCCGACGATCAGCCCGCCCTCGAAGCGCGACCCACAGATGCGCGCCGTGGTGGTGCATCGGTAGGCACACCCGATCTGCGGGTACCACGTCGCCGCCATGACGCCCGGCTGCCCCAGCAGCGGGCACTCCGTCGAGTCCGCGGCGCGAGGCACGGGGGCGTCGCCGGGACCGTCTACGGGGGCGCAGGACGCGAGCGCGAGGCAGATCAGCAGACAACGCATGGGCGCAAGTGTACGGCGACCGTCGCCGCGAGGTAACATCGGGACATGGCGAACACGCTCGGTCGAGTGATCCGCCGCGTCGCCGCGGGCAGCGCGAGCACAAGCAACCGCTTCGCGGCGCTTGAAGCCCTCGACGCTGCGAGCGCGCAAATCTGGTTGACATCCGACGTGAACCACCTCGGCGACGAGTCGAGCTACCGCACGCTCGCCTCCGTGCCGGGGTTCCTCGACGTGTCGAGGCCCTCGCCGACGGGCGCAACGACCGCCGAGAGCCCTGCGGACTTCGACTGGTTCGGGCGATTCGCTGCGTCGCCGGGCGCTGCGGTGCAGTGCCTCGGGACGCACGTCATCCACCGCGTCGCACGCACCGCGACGACCTGGCCCAACGTCGTGCTGCGCGGGCGCTGCAACCCGAGCACGACGATGGGCGCGTGTCTCGTCGTGGTTCCGGGGCGTGAGGGCAACGCCGCGAGCGTCACCGACGGAGGGCTCTACACCGTCGCGATGTTCTCGACGCCGGGGTGGCAAGACATGACCCTCACGCGCTCGCTCTCCGACGAGAGCGTTGGCTTCGTGACGGAGCGCCCGCTGCTCGGGGCGCCTGCGTCGGGCGTGCCCGATGCGAGTGAGATCGTGAGCGTGAGCGTCTGCACGATCTGGTGTGCGTTCTTCTCAACAGGCGGCAAGGCCGAAGCCGTGGCCCTCACTGTGAGCCTTGAGCCGTGAGCACCGAAGCCCTCGTACCCGACTTCGCGCCACTGCTCTACACCGAGGCGCTCGTGAAGGGCACAGTGCGCGGCGGCCACACGATCACGCGCGCGGCCGACGTGAACATCATCGCGCTCGGTCGACCCGCGCGACGCATCGGCCCCGTCGAGTCGCAAACGAGCGCAAGCGCGACGTACCACTGCGGCTACACGCGCTCGCACGACTCCATCAAGCAACTGTGGCTGGCGTGGTACTTCCACGCCGACGGCACGAACACGCCCGCGAGCATCTCCGTCTCGCTCACGATCACCGACGCCGCGGGGCACACCGTCGGCCCGACTGACGCGCGCGTGCCGACGGGCTTCGACGGCGTGGCCGCGACCGCGCTGCGGCAGACGGCGCTCTATCAGTCGGACATCTTCCTCGGCGCGTCCGGCTACCTCGACCTCGACGCGCTCGCGACGACGCTTACCGATCCCTCGTGGTCGTTCGCGTTCTCGTTCGCATCGACGGCCTCGACGACGGTGCTCGACCGCATCGAAGGGTGGGAGTGCCCGCGGTCGCAGGTCGACGATGCCGACGACTACGGCGCGCTGACCGGCCCCGTGAACCCGGGCAACCCCATTGTCGCGGGCTCGACGACGACGCTCGGTTACGAGCGCATCGCGAAGACCGTCGAGGGCGCCATCGCGGCGGGGCACACGCTGCTGTCCATCGCGTGGCCGACGAACACGGGCATCGCGCCGGGGCTCACGAGCGCGACCTTCGTGCCGTTTACGCGGATGCTCGAGGGCGGCGCGACACCCTGGCCGTGGCGCGTGCGGCCGCGCGTCGTCTACGCCCCCGCGAGCGCCGTCGGTGAGCCTCACCGCGTGCGCTACCTGTACCAGGTGAGCGGCGGCGGTTCGGGCACGATCCGGTGCACCGCCACCAGCGTGGGCGCGGGCAGTGTGACGACGGCCGACGCGGCGCTTCTCACGTCGGCAACGTGGGCGTGGTCCGCGTGGGTCTCGACGACGATTCCGACCGACGGCACCGATCGCATCGTGTCGCTGACGTTCACCGGCAAGACAACCGCGGGGACGCTGAGCGTCGCCGCCATCGAGGTCGAGGAGTACCAATGATCAGTCAAACAGCAGGCCGCAGCGCCGTCACCGTCACGAGCGGCGCCGCCGTCGCGATGCTCTCCGTCGACACCGCAGACCCGACGACGGCGGCGGGTGTCGCGCTCCCGCGCACGTTCTCGTTCACGCTCATCGTCTCGACGACGCAAGACGTGAACGTGCGCGTCTACATCGCCGCGGGGCCGAACTGCGGGTTGCAGCTCGTGAGCGGGTGGAACGCCACCGCCACGAGCGCGCTCCCCTATTCGCTCATCGTGAGCGCGTCGCCCATGGTGCGCATCTACGTCACCGCACAGGCGACGGGCACCACCGCGAGCGTCAACTGCGACTTCATCGCGCAGAGCTCGGCGGTGCTCTGATGCCGTCGAGCGTAAACGGCTCCACCGGCGGCGGCGCCTCCGCGCCCGCGGGTACGGGCGTCGTCACCGCGAGCGGCGGCGCGTTCGTCGACCCCGTCCCCTCGGCGGCGACCACGCGCGCGACGCTCGGCGTCGACCTTCTGCGGTGGATGGGCGCATGGAGCGTCGCGACGGCCTACGTCGCGGGCGACGGCGTCACCTCCGCGGGCTCGACGTGGCGCGCGCTGCGCAGCGTGACGGGCGGCAGCGCGCCGAGCGAGGGCGCTGACTGGACCGTGTTTGCATCGAAGGGCTCGACGGGCGACACCGGCGCGACGGGGCCGCAGGGGCCGCAGGGTGAGCCGGGGTCGGGTACGTGGCTCTCGCTCTACGAGGCCTCGGCGCTCTACGTGGGCGGCGAGAGCGCCTTCGGTTTCGCGCAGGCCGACTACATCACCGCGAGCGCGGCTGCGGCCGTGCCTCTCTTCGGGCCGGGGCAGTCGATCGTCGCGTGCGTCTACCCCGGCGCGACGCCCACCGGCGTCGAGATGGTCGCGTGCCACGCGAGCGGCGCGAGCAACCGCGGATGGCTGCTCGACTTCGGCCGCAACGCGGGCGCGAGGCGCCAGTGCGGGCTGTACCTCTTCGGCATGAACGGGGGCGCCGGTGTGCAGCTCACCGGGAGCGAGTTCACGGTCGGCGCGGCCTACGTGATCGCGATCACGATCAAAGCCGACAAGAGCGTGCGCTACTCGGTCAACGGCGCCGCGGTCGCCACCATCGCGGCGCTCTCGGGCACGTACGTGCCGCCCACCAGCGGAGACACGTACGACCTCGGCTCGACGCGGGCCTTCGTGAGCCTCGCGTCCTACTACCCACTCACGTCGGCGCTGCTCGGCGAGGTGCGCACCTACTCGACGGAGATCTCGGACGCCGACCTCGTGGCCGCGTGCGCGGGCCGCACCACAGGAACGATTCCCGACGTGGCGACGGGCACCGTGTCGACGCGCTTCCTGCCGTCGGACTTCGCGGGCGGGCGGCGTGTGAAGGCGCAGACCGGCGTCACCTGGATCATGAAGGGCGGCGCGTCGATCGCGCCGGTGTGATGACGATGTACCAAGGCAAGCACTGTTTCTTCTACACACAGCCGCCCTTCGGCGGCGACGTCGTGACGCGCGCGGCGCACTACGACCGCGACCTCGGCGATGGCACGCATCGCCTCTTCGTGCGCCTCGACGACGGCTCCGAAGTGCCGCTCGAGGGCCCGCAGTGCGACCCCGCCACGCCCACCGCCGGGCACTGGTCGGAGATCCCGGCGTGACAGCCGCGGACCTCGCCCCGATCCTCGCGGGACTCGGCGGCGTGAGCGGACTCGGCGCGGCCGTGCGCTGGTGGCTCGACCGCTCCGAGCGCCTTCGCCGCGAAGACCTCGCGCGCGAAGATGCCCGCGCCGAGGCGAGCGTCGCGCGTGGGCAGGCCACCGGCGCCGCGCTCACGTCCGCTGCCGACAGCGTGCGGGCGCTCGCGTCCGCCGTCGAGCGTGTACCCGTCGCCCTCGACGCAATGGACGACCGCCTCGACGCGCGCTTCGAGCGCATCGAGCGCAGCCTCGACGCGCTGCACGCGCGACTCACACCGCCGACGAGCGAGCATCGCGCAGGTGGCGCGTGATCACCGCCGCCGGTGACGCCGTGCTCGCGGGCTGCTCTGCGCTCGCGGGTGCGTGCGCGGCCCTCGACCACGTCCGCGTGCTGCTCTCGATGTCGCTCGACGCGCTGATCGAACGCGACCGCAGCGCGACGCCCGTGCCGTCACGCGCGGTGCTCGTGCTCAACGACGACCCCGCCGGGCTCGACACGATGCAGCGCATCCTCGCGCCGCTCGGCGTGCCCGTGATCCTCGCGGCGACCGCACGCGAGGCGCGCGGCGCCCTCGACAGTCGGCAGCCGCCGTGCGCCATCGTGGCCGACTACTACCTCGGCCCCGGCGAGACCTGCGCGGCGCTCCTGCGCGACCGACGCCCGCGCACGCGCGCTGTCATCGTGACGGGCGCCGTCGACACCGCGCGCATCGAGAGCATCGCGCGCGGCGTCGGCGCAGACCTGCGCGACGTGCCCATCACCCTCGAAGCGCAGGACGCGCTCTGCGCCCTCGTCGCCTCGTACCTGCCACCGGAGACGCCATGACCCGCGAACCCATCGCCAACCCCGACGCGCTCGACCGCATCCGCGCTCCCATCGCCGCGCTCGCGCTCCTCGCCGCCCTGGCTGCGACGCAGTGCGGGTGCGGCGGCGCGGGCGCGATGACGGGCATGGCCTCGGTGGTCAAGACCACGCTCGACGTGCTGCGGCAGACGCGCGCCGTTCTGTGCACGTCGGCGCTCGATCCGCTGATGGGCGACCCGCGCGCGGACCAGCCGACGTGGGTGCAGAAAGACGCCTCGACCGCCGCCGACGCGGCAGGAGACTGACGCCATGACCACGCTGTTTCTGACGCTGCTTCTCGCTTTCGGCTGGGGCACCGAGGCGCCCTCGACGGCCCTCGTCGGCTGGGGCACTGAGGCGCCGAGTGGGCGCTGACAGCCCCGACAAGTGGGCGCGTGACAAGCGCTCCCGCATGGAGCGCCGCGTGCGCGAGTGGGGCGACCTCGTCGAGCGCGCGAGCGACATCCTCACGCCCGGCGTGCCCGTCGCTGCGCACCTGGGGTTCGCGGCCAACGGGGGCCGCGACGAGAACACCACCGGCTGGGTCTCGTGCTCCGACCGCGAGCGCGAAGAGGCGCTCGTCAAGGGCCGCAAGCCGCTCGGCGGCGACCCGCGCACGGGCTACGGGAGCGTCACGTCTGACGACCTGCACGAGCTCGGCGCGTGGGGCGTCGAGGGCGGGCATGTGCCCGAGCGCGTCGCGACGGGTGACTGTCCGTGGGTGATGGGCGCGCGCAGCGACGGCGTGCGCAAGGTGCTCGATCGCGCGGGCGTCGAGGGCCATGAGTGGCACGGAGCGCACGAAGACCAGATCGCGATCGGCGTGTGGAACCTCGCGCGCCACGCCGCGCAGATCCGCGCGAAGGTCGACCCGCGCCTCTCGTGGGCAGCGGGCGACAAGCCCTCGACGCTGTGGCGATGGGCGCTCACGATGATGAGCTGGAGCGCGGGCACCACGGGCGCCGCGCGTCACGTCGCGCGCTACGCCGACGCCCTCGCGGCGCTGCCCGAAGCGCAGCGGTGGGGCGCCCTCGTACGCCTCGCGGCGACGTACGACGGCGAGGGGCGCAAGCACGCGCGCCCGCCGTACTCCGTGCTGCGGACGTGCCAGAAGCTCGAGGCTGCGCGCGCACACGCCGACGCAGCCGCGCTCGCGTGGCTCGACGACGGCCTCGACATCGACCGCGCCGCCGTCTACGCGCGGCTGGTCGAGGCGTCGACATGAGCGACCCCTACGCCCGCCCCACGGGCCGCGTCGCGCGCGCCGTCGACAGCGCCCGCTACGCCGCCGGCGTGACGATCGTCGGCGCCGTCGCGTGCGTCGGCACCGTCGCCCTCGGCGTGTGCGTCGCGGGCGCGCTGCTCGCGCTCGCGGTGTCGCCGCGCGCCGCCCGCACGATGCTCTGGTAGCTCATCGCGCGCCCGTCCGTGGCGCTGCGCATCCCCCTACGCACAAGGCACTTGCGACGAATCGACAGAGCGCCCTGCGATTGTGACCACAATAGTCTTGCGTCTGGATCGTTGCGGTCGTATCAATAGGTCACGGGGCGCAGAGAGCGGCCCGGAGAAAGACACCGGACACCATGACGACCCGCACCACCCGCCCCGTTTACGCGATCCCCACCGGCGCCGACTTCATCGGCAACGCCATCCTCGTCGGCTCGGCCACGTCGATCACCAGCGCCATCGCGCAGGTCCGCGCAGCCGGTCATCGGGTGATGACGAAGGGCGGCAACATCGGCACCGAGACGCACAGCAGCGTCTGCGGCGGCGACTCCGACGCGCTCGTGTGGGCCGTGAGCGTCTACCCCTGACGCCGCACCTCGCAGCGCTCACGGCGCACGCACACCGCCCGGACCTTCGCAAGGAGGCCGGGCTTGCGGCGTTGAGAGGATCGAAGACCATGACGCAGACCGAACTCGACACGATCGCCCCGAAGATGGACACCGCCGCCCGCGAACTGGCGCACAGCATCGGCTACGACACGCCCGACGCGTTCGCCCGCGGCTACGTGCTCGCGGTGGCCGAATGCTGCGGCGCGCTCGCGGCAGACCAGTGCGCCGACGGCGAGACGTGGGAGCCCGACGGATGGCTCACAGGCGACCGCGACGCGGTGCTCGACGCCATGCGCCTCGTGGGCCTCGGCGAGCGCCCCGGCGTAGATGCGAGCCCGATGTGGCGCAATGCGTGGGCGCTCTACCGCGAGCCGTCGCTCGGCGCCTACGACGTGCAGGGGCTCGCGCGGCGATGACCCGCGAAGGCATCGCTCTCCTCCGCGCCCTCGCGCGCACCGACCCGCCCGCGGCGTGGCGAGCCTCGCGCGGCACCCTGCGCGTGCCCTGGCTGCGCGCGGCGCACGCTGTCGCCACCGCTGCCGCGTCGCCGCCGACCCTTGCCGCATGGGCCGCTGTGGCGGGCTGCTCGCGGTCGGCGCTCGCGGCGGCGCGGGCTGCTGACGCCGAGCTGCGCGCGCTCGAGGTGGCGCCCGTCGGCCCGCCGCGTCGGCCCGACTCGCGCCGCTCGCGCCGCGCTGCGAGGGTGTCGTGAGCGCGCCGCGCATCGCCGAGGTGCGCGTGCTGTGGACGCTCCCCGCGCCCGACGCTGCCGCCCTCCGCGCTGTCGTCGCCGACGTGCGCCGCCGCGAGCGCGAGCGCCGTGCAGTGGCGCAGCCGCGCGACGTGCGGTAGCGTCTGCCTCGCGGCTTCGTCACCGCGTCTCGCTCACTCTCCGCTCGCAGCCCCGTCGCCCGTCACACGGCGGCGGGGCCGTTCGCGTTTGTGGCGTCGCAAACCGCTGCGCGCAAGGCAGTTGCGAGAATCGACCGCGCGACGTAGCGAATCTGTTGACGTGCGACGCAATCGGTCGCATAGTTCTTTTCGTCGGGAGCGCAGAGGGCGCAGTCGACAGAGAGACGAGACCACCATGATCATCGACACCACGATTCGCACCCCCAACGATATGTTCCTCGCGGTCTCCTGCCTCCTCGAAGGCGCCGCACGCGACACGTACCTTGCGCGCATGGAGAACCGCACCGGCGGCCTCCGCGGGATGATGGCCCACAGCGTCGACGTGGCGCGCGAGCAGTTCGGATCGCTCCGCGGAATGCGCGGCTACGATCGCAACGCACGTATCCGCGAGATCGTCGACTTCGCTTTCAACTTCTGACCACACCCCACAGCGCCCCGGCGCACGCAACAGCCGCGCACCCGAGAGGGCCGCGGCTCGTGTGCGTGGAGGTACTGAGACAATGACCACGATGGACCTGCACGACATCATCGAGCGCCTCACGCGCGAGCGCGACGCCGCCCGCGCAGCCCTGCGCGATGCCTCGCGCTGCGAAGACTGCGGCGCCTGGGCGACGCGCTACCGCACCGCGAGCGCGCGCTACGCCTGCGACTCCTGCGGCGGCGGCGACGGGTGGGCCGACGACTCGCACGCTGCGGCCCTGCGCTCCGCGATGAGGGCGCGATGATGCTCCCGCCCGCCCTCGCCCGCGCGCTCGACCGCGCGACCTGGCCCGACGCCGCCGAGGCCCGCGGGCTGCTGACCCGCGGCGTGCGAGGCGACACCCGCGCCGCGCTCGTCCGCTGGGCCTTCGACGCCGCGCGCTCGAGCGACGGCGCCGCCCCGACGCAAGCCGCGTGGGCTGCGATGCTCGGCATCGGCCGCGCTACGCTCGTCGGCGAGCGCGGGCTGTGGCGCCGCTGCGCGCCCGACCTCACGCCGACAGCGCGCGCACCGGGGCCGCCGCGTCGCCCCGCTGCTGAGCTCACCGCCGAGAGCGCCCGCGTGCGTGAGGCGCGCGACCGACGCAAGGCAGCGCCGCCGAAGCGCGCGAAGAAACGACGCTCGAAAACCGCTACGGCGTAGGCGCTTCGCGACAATCGACCGCGGCGCGTATCGATTGTGTTGACGTGCGACGGGATCGGTCGTAAGGTCTGCCCATGAACCTCTTCGACACCGCCCGCCTCACCCGCACCGCCACCAACGCGAAGATCACCGAGTTCGCTTCGTTCTGCCTCACCGCGTCGGATCGCGTCGAAGTGATCGACGGCTTCGTGCACAGCACCACGGGCGCCGCGAGCGTGATGTCGCGTCGCGAGATGAGCCGCGCCGACGCCCGCCGCGTCTACCGCGAGTTTCAGGCGAAGGGCTACGGCGTGGCGCCCACGGTTCGCTTCGTCGCCTGACAGCGCCACGGCGCACGCCGCCCCGCAGGCTTCGGCCTCGGGGCGCGCTGCGTTGAAACGCCTACAGACAAGGCACCTGCGAGAAAAGCGCGCGGTGCTGTATCGAATCTGTTGACGTGCGACGCATCTAGCCGTAGGGTACGCCCATGAACACGACGAACACCGCGACGGTCGCCACGCTCACCCGCACCTCGGCGCACGGCACGATCACCACGCGATTCACCTTCGCCGCCATCGTCGCGGGCGAGGCGCTCAACTCGCAGGCCAACCGCGTGCGGGTCGACGTGAGCGGCGCGGGCGGTTCGTCCGAGTCGCACGCGGTCGGGCGCACGGCGGCGCGCAAGTGGTACGCCGACGAGATCCGCGAGGGCGCGGTCGTTGTGTGCCGCGGCGAGAGCGAGCACGCCGCCGCACGGCGCTAGCCCGCCCCCCACAGCCCGCGAGGGCATCGACAACGCCCCGCCGCCGAGAGGTCGCGGGGCGTTGCCATGTGCGCCAAGGCCCCTGCGCGCCTCACGCGGGCGCTCCGCAGCGTCGCTCCGTGCCGCCGCCGCAGAGCCGCCCGCGAGCGCGCTACGGGGCCACGAGCCCGCCGTCGCACCACACGATCTCACCGAGGCCGACGCGCGCAGGCTCGCGGCGCGAGTGCCGCCGGGTGACGTACACGCCGCCGCCGTCGAGGTCCGCGGTGACGCCGTAGCCGCACGCGGGGCACACCACGACGGCGACGGCGGGGAGGTCGCGCCGCATGGTCGCGTCACCCGCCGCACCGCCGCCCGCGAGCATCGCGCGCACGGCGTCGAGCGCCACCGTCAGCCGCGCCGCGTGGGCGTCGTGCTCGCTCTCGTCGGCGTCCCACACGGGCGCGGGCGCTTCGAGCGCCGCGAGCATCTCCCGTGCAGCATCGCGCAGATCGCGCCACGCCGCGCGCTCGTCGTCGGCGCGTCGCACCTCCGCGCGCAGGCCCGCGAGGTCTTGCGCGTAGGCGGCGCGCAGCGTGGCGACCTCGCACGACAGCCGCGCCAGCTCGTCGCACGTCGTCAGCCGCTCGCCCGACGACGCCGCCTCGAGCGAGCGCGTCGCCACCGCGAGGGCTGCGACCGTCGCAGCCGCGCGCTCTGCGAGGTCATGGTGGCTGTGCGACGCGAGCGGGCCAGGGTCGCCGCGGAGGGCGTCGGCGACGCCGGTCAGAATCGCGTGTTGCCGCGCCAGCAGCGCGTCGAGGTGGTCGAGCTCGTCGGCGCTCACAGCGTCACCGCCTCGACGATGGCCGCCGCCGTCGCGATCTGCGCGGGCGTCGGCGTGTAGCGTCGCGACACGGCCTCGCGCACGCACACGTCGAGGGCGACGCACGACCCCGGCGCATCGTCGAGCAGGCGCCTCACGACCTCGGCGAGCACCGCGGGCCGATCGGCGAGCGGGAGCAGCGCCGCGCGTCGCTGCGTCGCACGGGCGACGGCGACGAGGTGCGCGCGCGTGGCGAGCGGGAGCCCGCCGCCGAGGTGCTCCTGTGCCGCGAGCGCGTGTTCGCGGAGCTGCCCCGCGAGCGGGTCGGCAGCGGAGCCGCGGAAGCACGTCGCGAGCGTCGCCGCGAGGTACGCACGCGGGTGGCCGTCGATCGTCGCGCGCATCGAGGGCGGCGCCATGAGCGCGGGCGTGAGGTATCGGGTCGTTTGCATCGTCACTCCGTCTCGCGGTCGAGCACCGCGCACTCGTGGTCATCTTGCGTGCGGTCATCGTCGTGCGGGCACTCGCGCGCCGCGTCGAGGGCGCATCCGCAGGGCAGCGTGTCGGCGCTCACAGCGTCACCCCGCACGCCGCGAGGGCCATGCGCGCCGCCGCGCGTTGCTCCGCGTGCCACCGCACGGCGCACACCTGGGCGCGAGAGAGCCGCGTGCGCGCCGCCACCACGTCGAGCGGCGTGCCCTGCGAGAGCAGCGCGCGGGCCAGGTCACGCGCGGGCGATGTCGGGCGGCCTGCGCCGCGGATCGTCTCGCCGCTCGCCACGAGCGCCGCGCGCGTCTCGGGCACCGTGCGCCCCGTCGCAGCCGCGAGGGCGTCGAGCGACGCGCCGCCGCGGTATCTGCGGGCGATCTCAGCGGGCGTCATCGCGACGACTCCCGGCGCACGCGCCACGCGAGCTGATGCGTCGAGCGCACCGAGAGCCCGGACACCTCGGCGGCTTCGGGCACCGACGCGCCGC
>Ga0209033_1000316_pt1 | contig 27507 bp, 18 predicted proteins | sample LauGreFa1BDMLBDN_2_FD_188218 | JGI IMG/M metagenome (GOLD analysis project Ga0209033, IMG submission 188218) | Freshwater lake microbial communities from Lake Michigan, USA - Fa13.BD.MLB.DN (SPAdes) (version 2) | ecosystem: Environmental > Aquatic > Freshwater > Lake | place: Lake Michigan, USA...
ACCAAACCCTCCGAAGCCATGCTCCAAGCCATGTTTGCGGCATCCGTGGGCGATGATGTTTTTGGGGAAGACGCCTCAGTGAATGCCCTCGAACGGAGTGTGGCTGAGTTTTTTGGGATGGAAGCGGGATTGTTTTGTCCGTCCGGCACCATGACCAACCAAATCGCCATTCAGGTGCACACCCAACCCGGCGATGAGGTGATTTGCGAGGCAGGTTCTCATGTTTATTATTACGAAGGCGGCGGCATCGCCAAGAATGCTGGGGCTCAGGTGCGGTTGGTGCAGGGTTCTTACGGACAGATAACGGCCGAACAGATTTTGCCCGTGATCAATCCCGACGATGTGCATCGCGCGCGGACCCGTTTGGTGAGTCTCGAAAATACTTGCAATCGCGGGGGAGGGAGCTGTTATGATCTGGCGGAAATCGCAAAAATTCGTTCACTGTGCGATGCGCATGGTCTTGGCCTTCACTTGGATGGCGCCCGTTTGATGAATGCCATCGTGGCGAAACAAGAGGATCCCAAGGCGTATGGCAAATTGTTTCAAAGCATATCGTTGTGTTTGAGTAAGGGCTTGGGTGCGCCGGTGGGCAGTGTGCTTTTGGGCGATGCGTCTTTTATCAAACAGGCGAGAAGGGTTCGCAAGGTGATGGGCGGCGGGATGCGTCAGGCGGGGTATTTGGCGGCGGCCGGACTCTATGCGATGCAGCACAACATCAACAGACTGGCCGAGGATCATGCCCATGCGAAGCAGTTGGCGGATGCGTTGAAACAGTGTTCATGGGTGGGAGAAATCTTCCCAGTTGAAACCAATATTGTGATTTTTGAGGTTGCCGGACCGCAGTCAGCCCAAGAAGTGGTGGCGAAGTTGCTTTCGCACAACATTCGGGCATCTGTGATGTCGCCCACACACATCCGTTTGGTGACCCATTTGGATGTCACTCCGGAAATGATTCAGCGCACGGTAGAGGTGTTGAAGGGACTTTGATTTCGAGACTTTCGCGGGGCGTTGAGATGTAAAAGTTTATTGGGGGGAACCCGACGTAGAAAAGAAGCGGCCTAAAAGGTTTACAATTCAACCATCTGCTGCTGAATTGTGGCGATCAGCGTTGGTAGAAGATGATTTTGGTATGCCAAATCCGACCACAGCGAACGTCCTTCCTGGATGTCTTGAATGGTCTGTTCCGCATGCTCGATGCTAAACATATCCGCGATTTTCAATAGATCATTTTTATTTATTTGCTCCCGCTTTCCATTGATCGATAACGCCCTGCTCACCTTGTGAAACTTTAACTTCGGATTCAACGCATACGTGAGGTCATACGCCGGGGAGAGATGCCAACTATCGGTCTCCGGGCGATAGCAAAAACTGTGGTTTTTTAGGTGATCGTCGATATTATTAAAAACGACATTAAACACCATCCGTCGGAAAAGTTGTTGCAATTCGCCGAGCGGAATTTTTAAGGCCATCGCCAATTTGAAAAGGTTCTCGTAACTACTTTCTTCCGGATTCTGATAGTCCCACCCCGTTAGTCCGGCCGCGGTAAGCACATGCTGTTTCTGGTTGTTCTGTCTGTCAAAGCGATGCGTAGCAAAGTGTTTTTCCTCCCATAATTCGCATGGCATCATCTCAATACCCAGTTGCTGGGCGATGTTCGCGTAGATAAATTCTATCGTTTCCTTCGGATGCAATGGATCGTTCTCGAGGTTGAGCTTCACCAAAAAGTAATCATGGTGCGGTCCATATAAAAGGTCGCCCGGTAATATTTGCTGCGTCTTTCGGTGTTTGGCCACCAATATTTTTGGACGCATGCCACCAGCAGAAGTGCCGATGCGAAACAGGTTCAACAGGCCTTCTGTATGGGCGTTTTCTGGTGTCATAGATTCTTTTTCAGCCAAGATTTCTGAAAGCAATTGAGCCATTTCGGCGATGCGAAAACTACTCGGCGCATCCATCGTTATAGCCGGCTCGTACTCCCAAGCGCCCATGCCTCGCTGACCCACATATGCCAATTGTTCCAAAGCGTTTAACTGTATGGGTTTGCCTTGGGCGTTCAGCCAAGATTGAAACAAGTGATTTCCGAAAACATCAGGCAGTGAATCTGCAAACATGGGGGGCAGACCTCGGAAAGTTTTGCCTTCAAACTGTGGGAAGGACTGCGTTTCGAGACTGCGTTTGATGATGAACGGCAGGATTTGGCTGTTGTTCGTGCCGAGATAATCAGGATTGTATTGAAAATAACTGCATCTCTGATGGTTGTCATAGCCCAATCGACCGATTTCGTTGCCGAAGAGTTTGATGTTGAGCAGATTTTCCATGTTTAATACAATGAAGGGATTTTTATACCGCTGGGTTTTGTACCAATTATTTGCAGTCCCGCGTGAATTTCATTGAGAAGATCGAAGTGATAGGCAAGTTTGAGTAAGTTATCGAGATTGGCGTTTTTCCCCATTTCGATATTCTGAATGGTGCTTCTCGATAGATTGAGTAGGGTGGCGAGTTCGTCGCGAGATAGCTTTTGCGCCTCCCGTTTCTCCCGACATATCTTCCCGATACTCAGTTTGACTTCCTTGATGGTAACAATTTCGAATACCATTTTAACTATTATATTGGTTAAATGTATTCAAATATAGGAAAAATAACCAATAAAATGGTTAATTCCTGTGCTTCCGCAGTTTCAAAATCACCATTTTGCTGGTAGGTGTGTTGCTCCTATCGGCCACGGAATCAATCGGAACCAAAATGTTGGCCTCCGGGAAGTACGTCGCGGCACATCCCAACGGAATGTTAAAGCTGATGATGATGAATTTGCGTGCAATGCGCTCAACACCCCCGTGGAAATTGTATAAATCCACCAATTCGCCTGCCTCAAAACCGAATTTCTTGATGTCCTTTGGGTTCATGAAAATCACACGACGTTCATTCTCCACCCCGCGATATCGATCGTTTAGGCCGTAAATGGTGGTGTTGAATTGGTCGTGACTTCGGATCGTCATCATCATCAATTCATCGTCTGCCACTGAAACGGGAACAGGCGTTGCCACGTTGAAATTGGCCTTGCCCGTTATCGTGTTCCACTTGCCATCGCGGGCTGAGTTGGGCAAATAGAATCCACCCATTTCGCGCGCACGCTCGTTGTAGTTATCGAATCCCGGTATACTCGCCTCAATCGCATCGCGAATGTGGTCGTAATGGGTCGCGTATTTGTCCCACGGAATCACACTCTTACTGCCCAATGTGGCCTTGGCCAACCCAATCACAATCTGGGGTTCGCTGCGCAAATCGCCGGAAACGGGTTTGAGTTTTCCTTTCGACATCTGCACAACGCCCATCGAGTTTTCGCAGGTGATAAACTGGTGCTCGCCGTTGATGATATCAGAGTCGGATCGACCAAAACAAGGTAGGATGATGGCTTCTTTGCCGGTTACCAAATGACTGCGATTCAACTTGGTAGACACCTGCACCGTAAGGTCGCAATTTTGCAGCGCTTGGGCCGTGAAATCAGTATCGGGGCTGGCGGATAGGAAGTTGCCACCCATCGCGAAGAACACTTTCGCATCGCCTTTGTGCATCGCCTGGATACAATCCACCACATCGTAGCCGTGGGCCTGTGGCGGATGAAAACCAAACGCTTTTTCGATGCGATCCAAGAATGCCTGTGGCGGTTTTTCGTAGATGCCCATGGTGCGATCGCCTTGCACGTTGGAGTGGCCGCGGACCGGACAAGTACCTGCGCCTTCCTTGGCGATGCTGCCTTTGATGAGCAACAAATTCACGACTTCTTTGATCGTATCCACCGCATTTTTGTGCTGTGTGAGACCCATCGCCCAACAAGCAATGATCTTGGTTTTGTCTTTGAGCGCCGCAACGGTTTCGTCGATTTGCCAGCGTCTCAGGCCGGTTTGTTCAATCAAATTGTCTAGCGATTGTGCTTCGATATTTTGCTTCCAAGCATCAAACCCTTGGGTGCTATTGGCGATGAAATGCTGGTCGAGGACGGTTCCTGGGGCTTTTTCCTCTTCGGCGAGTAACAACTTTTCGATGGCCTGTATCAAAGCCATGTCGCCATTGAGCTTCACTTGCAAGAAAATATCCGTGAGTCGGGCTTTGATACCCAACGCGCCCTTTACCGATTGCGGATCAGAGAATGCGATCAGTCCGGTTTCAGGCAAGGGATTAATTGAAATGATGGTGGCGCCGCACTCCTTGGCTTTTTGCAATGCACTGAGCATGCGGGGGTGGTTGGTGCCGGGGTTCTGACCGATGATTAGGATGGCTTCGGCCTTGTAAAAATCCTCAAGTTTCACTGAACCTTTTCCGATGCCCACGCTCTCGTTGAGGGCCAAACCGCTTGATTCGTGACACATGTTGGAGCAGTCGGGGAGGTTGTTGGTACCGTATTCGCGGGCAAACAATTGGTACAAAAACGCGGCTTCGTTCGATGTACGTCCGCTCGTATAGAACACCGCCTCATCGGGCGATTTGAGTTTGTTTAGGTGGGTGGCAATTTTGCCAAAGGCATCGTCCCAGCTGATGGGGGTGTAGTGCGATGCACCGGCTGCAAGGTAAACGGGTTCGGCGATACGACCTTTCTTTCCGATTTCGTAATCGTTGAGAAGCGAAAGATCGGCGACGCTATTTTGGGCAAAAAACGAGGCTGTTAAACGTTTGGTGGTGGCTTCATCGGCCACGGCTTTGGCTCCGTTTTCACAGTATTCACCGATGGGCGAGCGCTCATCATCGGGATCAGGCCAAGCGCAACTGGGGCAATCGAATCCGCCTTTTTGGTTGAGTGCGAAGAGGGCTTTGGCACCGCGGGCGATATTCATTTCTTTCAGCACGTGCTGGACGGCCACTTTTACACCGGTAATTCCCGCCGCGGAAACACTGGGTTTATGCAGTTTGAGATTGAGTAATTTCTCAGGGGTTTCGGCGTGCACCTGTGTGGTTGAAGTATCGTGTGAAGTGTTTTTGTTGTGCTTATCGTGTGCCATGGCTTACTCTCAAAATCAAAAATACCCAATTCTTTTGCTCAACCCATAAAATCCTTTTCAACGATGAGGTTGAGTGTTCGATTGTTTGGATAGGTGTATGTTGTTGTGAAACGTATTTCGCTGGAATCAATCCAAGGCAGTAGCTGGTTTGATGCAATGGAGATATTGATTGTATGATGTTCGAAGTGAATTTCGGAGTCATTGTCAAAGTGCGTTTCGGCAGTATTTGCGGCCCAATGGATGTAAGACTGCTGCACTTGTAATTGAATGGCGAATTCCAAGGCACCCATAGGTAGGGATACGGTGACGGGTTTCAGGGTTGATAAATCTGTTAAGTCGCTTTGAGACAGTCGAATGCGAAGGGTGTTGTCGGTAATGCGGATTTTCATGGATTCACACGGTGGGGATGGGTGTAAATATTGCAACGTTCACCGCGGAGAAAACCCACCAGGGTGATGCCCATGTCTTCGGCGAGATCGATGGCCAAGCTAGATGGAGCGCCCACCGCAGCAATAAATCGAATACCGGCCATGGCGGCTTTTTGAACCAATTCAAAGGAAATTCTTCCGCTGAGCATGAGTATGTGGTTGCTGAGGGGGATCGTTGGCATGCTCAAAATACACTGACCAATCAATTTATCGAGCGCATTGTGACGGCCCACGTCCTCCGCCGAAAGGATGAAATTTCCATCCAAATCAAACAGAGCACAACCGTGAATACCGCCGGTTTGGGCAAAATTGGCTTGTTGGTTTCTCAATGAATCGGGTAGCGAATAAAGCACCTGCGAAGGCACTTTCCACTGGGTTTTGGGCAGTTCGATGTTGCATTGCTGCTGCACGGCTTCGAGCGATGCCTTGCCACATACCCCGCAGCTAGAGGTGGTATAAAAATGTCGTTCTAGTTTGGCGAGATCCACGGTTACATGCGATTTCAGTTGAACCGTTAAAGCGTTTCCGGAGGGGTCTTCTGCTACATGAATGGATTGAACGTCGCTGCCATCTTTTATGATTCCTTCGGTGAACAAAAATCCCAAGGCCAGGGATTCGTCGTTTCCCGGGGTGCGCATCGTGACCGAAATCGGTTGGGCAGCTGTTGAATCGCCCACGAGTAGTTTGATTTCGAGGGGTTCTTCCACAGCAACGAAATCGGGCTGTAGGCTCAATTTTTGACCTTCAAGTCGATGTACTTCGGTGGGGGATATGCTGAATTTGTCGCTCATTGATCGAAGCTTCTCAGGGTTTGCAAGGTTTGGATATCGGTGGGCAAGATACAAGGATTGTGGGCTTCTACGAATTGTCTGAGCGATGAATTCTCTTTCGCAAATTCAGGGACTTGCTGCAGGATTTCAGCGGGGTAGTAGGCCACGAGTGGTTCGATGAATCCCGTGATGTGGTTTTGGTAGCAGCAGATGCGACCTTGGGTTTGTCCGACCGCCACCAACCGACCCAGAGTTTCTTCGGTCATTTTGCGATAATCGCAACCGAGTAGTAGGAGTCCGTTTGTTGTGGCGATGGTTTGATTGACAAAAAACTGGGATTGATTGTCTGAGCAATGATTCAGGTAGGAGAGCATACCACTCATGGGGCCCCGGCCGGCGTGAGCTGGCCGGTCAAACAACCCTACCACCTTTGGATTCTCTCCGAAAGTCAATTGTTGTTCCTCCCTGCAACTCACATACACCTCATCACAAAATGGCAACAACAAATCGGCCATGTACATGTAAGCGGGCTTATCGCCCAGAGTGATCAAGGCTTTGTCATGGCCCATCCTCCTGCTTTCGCCCCCTGCCAATACCAAACCTGTGATCACCGATGTTTCTTTGGGCTGTGATTACTTTGTTGCAGCGTCGGCCTTTGCCTTGGCTTGCTTGATCATTTCATCGGTTCGATTTTTGGCCGCGAGTTCAACCTGGTCTGCTTTGTCGTTCACGGAAGATTCCCATTGATCGGCTTTTTGGTTGCCTTTGGCCTCGGTTTGGTCTGCCAATTTATATCCTTCGCCTTTGGCGGCGGTGGCTTTTTTATCGGCTTCTTTGAGCAGTTTTTCAGCGGCTACTTTGGCCAATTTCTTCTGAATGGGGTCTTTCGCCGCCGCTACCAATGCATCCGCTTCTTTTTTGGCTTTGTCCATGGCAAAAGTATACGCTTTGTCCGTCTCTGATCGCTGTTTTGCGGCCAATTCTTTGGCTTCAGTACGCATTTTCTCGGCCGTTTCTTTTCCGTTGGTCCTCATCAAATCAGCCTTTTCCTTGGCCTCTTTCAATATCTCGGCCACCTGTTTGTTGAGTGCATCAAACGCTTTGTCTTTCAGTTGGGCAATCACAGGTGCCGCCGCTTCTTTCAATGCACCCTTCCATCCCACGGTCAATTTCGGATTTTTCATATCCCCCGTAATTGTGAATGGCAATTTTCGCCCCTTGGCCATCAAGGTACCTCCCAAGTGCAATTGCTTGCTCAAGTCTACATAGCCACCCAATTTCATTTGACATTCTTTGGGAAGGTTCACGCCAATGGAATCCTTCAATTTAAACTGTCCATTTTCTATTAAAAATCCGGCTTTGGTTGGTTTCAACGACATTTTATCACCAGCGCCCCATTGCAATTGTTTGGCGGCATCGCCCATCCACGAAGGGACGTCCAAGTTGCCACTGAACAAGTTGAACAATCCGCCGGCGGTGAGTGTGGCCAAATCCATGTCCATATTGGGTTTCAACTGCATACCCATTTGCGTTTCGATATTGGCCAATCCCTGAATTCTGCCCACGATGGGTGCGTACTCTTTGATCAAGGCAAACGTGGTGGCCAAATTGGCTGGATTCACGTTCAATACATTGAAGCCCCCTTTTACCGTGGGTTTGCCACCCTGAGGATAGGTGTAATTGATGCCCGCCAACTCAACCCTCGCCCCAAAAATGGATGCAGCCAAGGGATCTACGGTCAATGCGCCTTCTTTCACCACCGCTTTCGCGGTGGCTTGCTGCATGTCGTAGTCTTCATATAGTAATCGACCTACGTTCATGTTGAACATGAGGTCCAAATTCTCTGGAATTCGGGGTGCTGAACTTGCTTCGGTCGCGGGGGCGTTTTGGGCAGCCGCCGTTTCCTTGGCATCTCCTGTGGCCCCATCCGACATCGAAGCCATCCATTCGTTCAAATCCATGCTGTTGCTATTGATAACCAACTGGCCTTTCAGCGTTTCAGCGTTCAAATAGTATCCCAACATGTTTTGGAGTTTGCCGTTGATGTTCATCGCCGATTTGCCATACTGCAATTGATTCACGGTGAGGTTGAAGTCGGTTGGACTTACACTCATATCCAATTGTTGAAGTTTCAGTGGCAACGTGGCAGCAGATGTATAGGCGATGTTCTTGAGGGCGATGTTACCCCCCGCCTTTAAATCGTTGAATTGCTCCTTGGCGATGGCACTGTAGTGTCCGTTGAAATTGAAATGCGCATCCACTTCCCCGGAAACTTGGGTGCCTGATTCTAGTGGTATCAATTGTTTCCAGCGATCTAGGTGCAAATTGATATCTACTTTTCCATTGGCGTAAGGATTGCTTACGGGGGTTTTCATGTCCAGCGATACGGCCAATTGATCGCCGCCTAAATTTGCACTCAATGGTGCAATCACCACATGGGTATTGTCTGGATTGCCATCGGTATTGTCCAACGCGAAATTCAACTGGATGTTGCTGGCATTGGCAGGCATCGCAGGGTATTGGAATCCGGCGTCTTTGATTTTTAGTTCCACATGGGTGGCGGGCATGCGCAGATCGTTCATGATGCCTTTCATGGTGAATGCCAATCCCATGGTGCCACTGGTTTTTACATCGGCGAAATTCTCGGTGTAGCAGCCGGGGACCACACTCAGGAACGACTTGAAATCACTGTTTGGCGTGCGCACATCGATATCCATGTCCATATCGGTTTCGCCCATTTTTATCCATCCTTTGGCTTTTAGAGGTAAATCGTTGATTTTAAATTCGTTGTCGGCAAAACCAAATTTCATCTGATTCATATCCATGTTGATATTTGTGTTGCCTTTGATTTTCGCTTTAGAGAGTAAGGTCATTCCGCCAAAATTCATGGTCAATTGATCGATGCCAATTTCATTTTCGAGGGTGAAGAGTGCATCTGCAAAGTCCCCGCTGGAATTGAGGTTGGTGCCGTTTGTGATCAATTCAAAATCCAGGGAATGATCTACATAATGGATGCGGGTATTTTCGATGTTGAGTTCTTTGATGCTGAGCGACATCGGCGCGCTGGTGTCTGTGGTTGGTTTTTCGGTGGCAGTGGTATCGGCCATGGCGATATCAAAGTTGGCGGCACCGCTTTTTAGGAAGATGATGTTGGCGCGGGCGTCTTGCAGGTGGATTTTCCGGATGACAATTTCTCCGCCACCAAACACCGATGCCAAATCCACAACCAAGTTGAGGTGGGGTGCGTTTATGAGTGTATCGTTGGCGAAGGAATCTTTTCCTACAATTTTGAGATCGTCAATGCCCAAACTGAGGTTGGGGAAGTTGCGAATCAAACTCAGGGATAGATCTGGGTTGAAGCTCACGGTGGCTTTCAAATTCTTATTGGCCGCGGTTTGCACAGCGGATACAATTTTGCCTTTGAATGCGAAGGGGAGTATCAACAAAGCAGCAAAAAGCACTGCTAGGGTAATACCGGTGATTTTCAAGGTTTTTTTCCAGTTCATGAGCGTTGATTCATGCAAAAATAAGGCCTCGTTTTTGAGTTTTTGTGAGGTAAGGTTTAAAGTCGGTGATATCCTGGAGATTCCGAATCGATCCGTTTAAATTCGAAGATAAACGTTAATAATCGCTTGATACATGGTTAGCGAAATCTTAGTCTTCAATTTTGCCCCAAGAAACTCTTCACCCGAAGCGCAGCATTGTCTCTGATATCGAAATAAAAGAGGTTTATGTCGCCCATATGGTAGTTTTTGTCGGTCCAAAGCCATGATCCGCGAAATTTCGGTTTACTCACCCACAAAATGCCACCGTGAATTTGGGCATCGCAGATTTGGGGCAGCGCAAGATGGAAAGGGCGAAGTGCGGCTCCTTTGTGAAGCGTTTTGGGTATATAGGTTTCTGAATTGTCCCAACTGATGGGATTGATACAAACAGCGCGAGCAAGGCCGAGTTCGTAATCTGGGGGTGTGTATCCACGTTCATAGGTGCACCAGCTTACGAAACAGCCCGTGGCACTGTCGCTTAGGCAAGGGGGGAGGCCAGGTAGAGAATCTTGTGGGACAGCCATTCCAGGGATATACGCCGCTATCAGTTTTGATTGGAGGGGTTTGTTTAGTACAAAGTCTTGAAGCAATCTGGCGGCGTGGATTGTGCCTTGGCTGTGCGATGCGATGATAAAAGGTCGACCCTGATTGTAATTGTCGAGGAAATACTGAAAGGCATGAGCGACATCACTGTACGCGGTATCCAAAGCGGCTTTTTTGTCCTCTAGGAATTGGGTGAGGAAGACAGAATAATGGGCTTGGCGGTATCTCGGAACATATACTTTCCCAGCCGCGTTAAATGCCGATGCTTGAAATTGCGTGGCACTATTATCTACTCCGCTGTTGAGTTTGGCATCACGCAAATCGTGATTCCACGCGAATTGTGTTTTTGGTTTTTCTGTGTAGGTGGTTGGATGGATAAAAAAAACATCGGCCTCGGCTCGGTCTTGGTTGTGGTAATATCCGCGAGGGGTTAAATCTGCGGGGTCAACCTTGGTGGGAAGGGCACTCCAGTTTTCGTGTTTGCTGTAATCAGGATGCGGTGGTGTGGGCGACTGATTAAAGCGGGTAGGAATGAGATAATGTTGTGCAGTAATGGTTTGAGGGACGAAAACCAATAGTAAATTGAGTATTAATAATGCTACAGGTTCTGTTTTTGCTGACAACTGAGCCAATTGATTGGTTGTTACATGGAGGAAAGAGATTTTTTTCACGATGCGTATTGGATTGTGGTAGTTAAACGCTTTTCTTTCTATATTCGTTCAAAAATAACAGTATGTATACAGGTTTGGTTCATTTGCACAATTTGTTGCGTTGGGTGATCGTGATTACCCTCGTTTGGTCTTTGTTGAATGCCTTCAAAGGCAAAAACGGAAAAGAAACCCTCATCATGATGATTTCATCACATGTGATGTTACTTATTGGTTTGGTTCAGTGGTTTGGTGGTGATTGGGGCCTAAAGCAAATCAAAAACGTAGGCATGGGCGAGGCGATGAAAAACGCAGCGATACGCTTTTTTGCAGTGGAACACGCTTTGATGATGATCATCGCAATTGTTTTGATTACGATCGGACATCGTTCTGCGAAAGCGGGAAAAGCCAATACCAAATGGTTTTTATTGGCCGCCTTGGCCATTATTTTGATAATGATGCCCGGGCCTTGGAAGAGCGATGTTGCTTTGCAGCGCGGACTTTTCCCAGGTATGTAGTTGGTTGCTCACTGACAACTTTGCACAGACTGTCCTATGGGGCATTTTGGCAATATTTTTGACTCTTCACGCATCATGAAACCTTCATTGAAATTTTCGGTTGTTTTGGCAGTGGGATTGCTTGCCCTATCCATGACATTTGGTTACATCGGCGCTTGGTTGTTTAATGCCAACGTTTTTGGTAAACCCTCGCAAGGTCTGCGCATCGCAGGGGATGTTTCTAGCAACAATGTCCATGCGATTTCCGTGAATTCAGCCACCCCCTCCGGGTTCGAACAAGCCTCAGCCAGTTCCACCCCCTCCGTGGTCTTCATTAAAACCGTGAGTACCGTGCAATATGAAAGTCCCTTCAGTGGCCTCTTCTGGGATTTTGATCCTTTTGGGTCGCGCGGACAAGCAGCAAGCACCGGCTCGGGCGTGATCGTGAGTAAAGACGGTTACATCGTCACCAACAACCACGTGATCCAAGGGGCCGATAAAATCACCGTGGTGCTCAACAAACCCAAAACCGAGTATACCGCCCGCGTGGTGGGTACCGACCCCAGTTCCGATTTGGCCGTCCTGAAAATTGAAGCCGCCGAACTCCCCGCCATTGCCTTCGCCAATTCCGATTTGGTGAAAGTGGGCGAGTGGGTATTGGCCGTGGGCAACCCCTTTAACCTTACCAGTACCGTAACAGCTGGGATTGTGAGCGCGAAAGGCCGGAATATCAACATCGTAAAGAATCAGTTCCCCATAGAGAGTTTTATCCAAACCGATGCCGCCATCAATCCCGGAAACTCGGGCGGTGCGCTGGTGAATCTGCGCGGTGAACTCGTGGGCATCAATACCGCCATTCAAAGCAATACCGGCAGTTACTCGGGCTATGGGTTCGCCATTCCTGCCAACATTGTGATGAAAGTGGTGGCCGACCTCATGGACAATGGGGTTGTGTTACGTGCGTTTTCCGGCATGACGGTTTCTGAGCTTACTTCCGAGGAAATGAAGCGCTACAACCTGGGCACCGATGCGGTGAAAATCATGGAGGTTTTGGAGGATGGACCTGCCGCCAAAGCTGGGCTGTTGCAGGGCGATGTGATTACCCATGTGGGCGATGTGGTGGTAGACGGCAAACCCATGTTCGATGAGCATCTGGCGTATAAGCGTCCCGGACAAACCCTGTCGCTCAAGATCCTTCGCGCCGGAAAAACCCTCTCGATGGATTTGGCCCTCATCGGAAAAACCGAAAACCAAGCCCTGTTGATGAAAGGCGCTGTGAACAGTAAATTGTTGGGGGCCGATTTTCAACCCCTAAACGCCACCGATAAACAGAAGCTGGGACTCACCGCGGGCATCAGACTGTTCAATATTGAGCGTGGGAAAACCATCGCACAGATGGGACTGGGTGAAGGCTTTGTGGTGGTGAAATTCAACGGCAAAACTTATAGCGAGCCAGAGGATTTGATTTCCGCCATGGAAGGTGCGCGCGGCAAGATCGAAATCGTGGGCAAAGACCGCAATGGCAACAACCAAAGCTTTAGCTTCTATAGTTATTGAGTTCGTCCCACCCCAAAAGAATATCTTTGCGGTATGATCCCTGCGATTCCAAAACTCAAATACACCGATTCCAACCGCTTTTTTGTGATGGCGGGTCCTTGTGCCATTGAAGGACGTGATATGGCGTTCACCATTGCCGAACATTTGGTGAAGGTGAGTGAGCAGTTGCAGTTGCCCCTGATTTTCAAGGGGAGTTACCGCAAGGCCAATCGCTCGCGCATTGATTCGTTTACCGGTATTGGGGATGAGGCGGCGTTGCAGATTTTGGCCGAAGTGGGTGCGCATTTTAACATTCCCACGGTGACCGATATTCATGAATCCCAGGAGGCAGCGATGGCGGCGGCGTATGTGGATGTGTTGCAGATTCCGGCGTTTTTGTTCCGTCAAACCGACTTGTTGGTGGCGGCGGCCCAAACGGGGAAGTGGGTGAATATTAAAAAAGGACAGTTTGCGGGTTCGGATGCGATGAAGCATGCCCAGCAGAAATGCATCGATAGCGGCAACGACCGGGTAATTCTCACCGATCGTGGTAACATGTTTGGCTACGGCGATATGGTGGTGGATTTTCGCAACATCCCGGAGATGCAGAAGTTTGGTGCGCCGGTGGTGATGGACATTACACACAGTTTGCAGCAGCCCAACCAGAGCTCTGGGGTTACGGGCGGCAAACCCGAGTTGATTGAAACGATTGCCAAAGCCGCAATTGCAGTGGGCTGCGATGGTTTGTTCATTGAAACGCATCCCAATCCTGCTTTTGCCAAGAGTGATGGCGCGAACATGCTTCCGATGGAACAGTTTGCTGGTTTGATGCAAAAGTTGATTCGCGTTCGCGAATCGATTTTGTAATGGATACTCGGATTGACTAAATAATTTAGAGTAAATTGGGTTTCCACTTTAGGGTGTGTCCGTTTTTTAGTGGAAAACATTTTCGATTTCTGAGCCTGTAGTGGAAATAAGTCTATGATTTCATTCGAAATCTGATGGATGAAATAAAATCAACGGGGACTGTTCACGCTTTTACCAAATAAAGAAAGGGCGAGATATTTATCTCGCCCTTTCTTTTTGATGACTGAATGAGTCAGGGATTATTTCTTTTTCTTCTTATCCTCAGGCTTGTCCGCTGGGGCAGCGCCATCCGTGGCGGGTGCCGGCGCACCTGCATCACCCTCTACGGCTTCACCTTCTGCAGGTTTCTTGCCGGGAGTGGGCTTGGGAGCGCGAACGGGTCTTGGCTTCTTAGGCGCCTTCTTTGGAATCAAGATATACTCCGTATCCGTGATGTAAGACTCCGTCTTGAACACCTTGAAGAAACTCTTACCCAATGTAGGCTGATCTACCTTATCGGTGATTTGGAACGTGACGTTGTTTACCACAAATCCATTGATCTCCAACTTGGCAACCATGAACTTGTTGCTTGGCAACTTCACTTTACCCACCTTCAATTTTTCACCTTCCAAGAAGTCCTTCTTGCTAATCAACTTCGATTTGAACCATGAAGCAGCCACGTCCAGAGGAATCGCAGTGTATTTGCCGTTGTAATCAAAAGCAAATGCAGTGGGCTCTTTGTCCAACACCATCATGCTGATGGTTGGCTTACCGGCGTTGTTGCCCAATTTGGCACGCACCGCATAAGAAATATCCAATCCACTGCCCGCTACTGGAGCCTCTGCAGCTTTTTTGGCTTTTTCGACACTGTCTTTTTCCTGCTTACCGATGTTGGTGTTGTTGATATCCACGTCTTGGTTTACCACCGCACGTGAAATCTGTCCTTCGAATCCAAAACGAACCGTGGTTCTACGGTTTTGTTGGTGCTGTGATTCATCACAAGCTACATACGCCGTATCATTAATGAATTTGATTTCTGATGGCTTGTATCGTTCGTAGTACGATCTGGTTACATTACCAGTGGCATCTTTTTCAACCACCATTTTCTTGGTCTTGTTCTGGATGAATGGCGTGAAGCCTGTTACCTTACCGCCCTCACACTTACAATCATTGATCAACTGCGTTTCGCCATAACCACGAGCCACAATACGGGCAGAATCAATCTTCCATGTCTTCATCAAGTAGGTGCGGGCGCTGTCGGCACGACGTTGAGCCAACTTTACGTTGTAATCGTAGCTAGAACGACAGTCGGTGTGTGATCCCAATTCCACAATTAGTTTGGGGTAACGCATCAACACAGTCTGAGCGAAAGTATCCAAGATGCGGGCTGCATCCGGACGGATGAAAGCTTTGTCCAAATCATAGAAAATGGGCAATGTGATCACCTTCTCCAATGGGTTTTCCAGACAGAAATCCTGCACCAATTCGGTGCTCAAACGGATACCATAAGTGGTTCTGCTCTCAGGCTCTGCTTCGAAGTAGTATTTTTCGGGGTACTTGGCAAAAATCTCGTAGTTGGTTTTTTCACGCAATTTGGCGGTGTAAACCCCTTGCTCGTCGGCCTTTAAGACCATTTTGCTAGTATCGCGGTCGTTGCTCAACACAACAGTAGCGCCAGCCAAAGGCTTCTTGGTGTTACAATCAGTGATCGTACCGCGAATGGTAATGATGATGGGGGTGATGTCGAACGAGTAAATATCGTCGTTGTTTTTACGGTCACCGCGGTTCGAAGAGAAGAAACCTTTGGTGGCATCGCCTTCCATGAAAGTGATACCGAAATCATCTCCACCCGAGTTGATCGGCTCACGCAGGTTTTCACGCTCTCTCCAAACACCAATTTCGTCTGTGGGTTCAGCGTTGTTGATATCCAAACCTCCCAATGATGGCCATCCATCCGAAGAGAAGTACAATTTGCTGTCGTGCTTATTGAAATAAGGATAGTACTCGTTGCCCTTGGTGTTGATGTCTGGACCCAAGTTGATGGGGTTGCCCCACGACTTAGAACGCTTGCTGTAGTTCACAGCCCAAATATCAAAAGCACCCAAACCACCTTCACGGTTGGATGAGAAATACAATGTTTTGCCGTCGGGACTTAAAGCAGGGTGTCCGTAGGTGTGCGCCGTATCTTCTTTACAGAAATCCAAGGCATCACCCATAATCCATTCAGGGCCTACTTTTTTCAATTCGTAAATGGCACATTTGGTCGATTTTTCTTTGTCTTTGTGTCCGCACTGTGTTACGTACATGGTACTGAAACGACTGTCGAACGACATTGGACCATCGTTGGCCTTGGTGCTAATTTTATCGGTTTTGTCTTTGTACAAAGGCTTGCCCCACTTCTCTTTGCCCTTTTTTCCGGTCTTTTCAACAGACCAGATATCGGTCCAGGTTTCCATGGTTCCCTCGTACAAGCGCTTGCTGTTTCCGCCTTCGCGATCCGAAACGAAGAACAACACATCATCTTTTTTGCCTGCAATCATTGGGGCCCAATCGTTGGATTTGGTGTTGGCCACCTTGAAATTTTCTACTTCGTATTGTGAGCTGTCTGGTGTCCACATCAAGGCGAGTTCACAACCCTGTTTGCGGTAATCTGCCATCGTGTCGCCGGGCACTTCCGCCAAATACATGTCGTAGGCGTCCAATGCTTCGCGATACAATTCCATTTTCTTCAGCATGTTGGCGCGCATCAACAAGGCCTTGGTGTTTTTTGGGTCTTTCTTCAAAACCTTATCGTACAAACGGGCGGCTTTGTCGTACTCATCCGAAAGGCGATAGGCCTCGGCCGCATAAAAAATGGCTTCTTCTTTGAGTTTTTTGTCCTTGGTGGTCTTTGAGAATTCTTCAAACAACACCGCAGACTGGCGGTAATAGCCCTGATCGAACAATTTTTTGGGCTCTTCAAATTTTACTTTACAGCTGCTGCTGATCACTGCGATGCTCAATAGCATCAAACCCAAAAGGGTGGAATATCGGTTGCGCATTCTGGGATTTTTGTAGTTCATAGATTGGTTTTCGGTCAAACGCAATTCGTTCAAGATGCTAAATAATGGATTTTGGGGCAAACATCAAAGCAAATGCCCAAAAATAACCAAGGTTTCATGGGTGTTTGACATTACTGTAGCAGTTTGAGGAGTTGGTTTTGAGCGGACAAAGTGGCGTTGGAATCAACGGTTTTGTACTGTTTGATTTGTTCCAAAAGCAGGGCTTTGTTGGCGCTGTTTTGGGCGAAATATTTGATCACTTCTCCGGCGGGTCCGGCAAGTCTGCTGTTGAAATTTAAAAACGCATCAAACAGATTTTGAGCCAGTTGCGCATCGAGATAGCCTTGGCGTTTCAGGGCCAACATCGCTGTGGTGCGGGTGCGGAATTCGTAGTACGGGCTGGCCATGTCTTTGAGCAAATTGATGTATACTTGCGCATCATTTTCCGCCGAGTTTTCGGGCCGAGATTGGGCATATTGATAGGCACATTCCAAGTATTTGATTTTCAGGTTGTGAAGGTGGCCTTGCTCACCTTTGATGGCTTCCAAGATTTCGGCACGGGAAATGCCCACCGCGGTTTGGTTGTTGGAGAGGGGCGTGGAATTCCACAAACGATCCACCACAAATTCTACATTGTTGTAGCTGGAATCCTTCAGTCCTAGAAGGAAAAGTTCTCTGTAAGCAGGTTCTGGCCGAAGCTTTTCATACAAAACGCGCCTCACTGAATGGCCGCTTTGTGAGAACTTTACGAACATAGTCAAATACGCGACCGGGTTGCTTCCTATCCCGGTAACTGTCACCGCCGAAAAATACTGCGAAGCGATTTCCGCTTGTATTTCACGAAAATCGCCCTGTTGGGGATTTTGGCCAGATGAAGACCCTGAAAGGGGAGTTTTAATTGTACCGGATTCTCCAGCAGATTTGGGTTCTTTTGCCCCTTGAGTTGAAGCCGCATTCAACCCCTCGGGAAGTTGCGATTTGTCATTGGTCACGAAAGAGGCCGCCAACAATTTGGCTTTCCAAGGTTCGAAAGCCGATTCCGGGAAGTCTCGCAGCGCCACAAGGGCATCATAGCGATCGAGCATATGGTTGCCGTGCGACAATTGCCAAATCCATTCATCCAAGGGTTTTTTCATGACCAAGGTTTTCAGTATATAACTGCCAGCATCGAACACCACAGTAACGGGCTTTTTGAACGATGGAAAACGCAAAGTTTGCTGCTGCTGATCAACCCAAAACGTGCGCATCTCACTGCTGCCATCGGCGTACAACACATCTATATCTACAGGCATCTTGAATAAGCCCACCACAGCGTCTTGCTTTTGGGTTTGTTTTACGTTGATCACGACCTCGAATTGGGGAATCAACACGTCCACGGTGCTATTGCCACCGGTTGAAAGCGAGTTGTTTACCTGCCAATCTACTTGGTAAATGGGCTCCCCGCCGCGGTGAATCCACTGATCGAAGAACCAATCCATGTTGATGCCCGTTTCATCGATGATGGCCTTCTGCAGATCCCACGTTTCTACGGTTCCATATTGGTGCTTGAGCAAATAATGGTTGATGCTCCTACGGAAGTTGTCCTCGCCCAATACATGTCTTAACATATGCAATACCGATGCGCCTTTGGGGTAGTGGCGCGACGACCCCGCCTCTGAATGTCGAACGGGCAAACTGTTCGCTTTTCCCGCCGCGATGGCCCCCCGCATTTGTTCGCGGAAATACCAGTCCATCTCGTCTTTTCCGTACACGCTTCCCACAAACAATCCGGGGTAGTAAGTGGCAAAACTCTCTTGCAGCCATTGCTCACCGTCGTGCCTACCTGTGATCAAATCCCCAAACCACTGATGCGTGGCCTCGTGGGCATTCACCAATACATAGTTTCGGTCTTGGAAGCCGCGCTTATCTACCCAAAAGAAATCTCCGAAGGTGGTTGCCGACGTGTTTTCCATCGCCCCATACAAGAAGTCTTGCACCATGACTTGCGAATAAGTGCCCCAAGGGTAAGGGATGCCGGTTTCTGTCGACAAGAAATCAATGATTGCCTCGCTGTATCTAGAGGTGGGTTCCAGTTTTTCGGGGTGCTGGGGGTAATACCAAAATTCTAGGGGCGTGCCGGCGGCCGATAGCGTATTTTGCACGGCGTATTCTCCAACCGCCAACATGAGCAAATATCCAGCGTGGGGCTTGTCCATGGCGTAATGCCAGGTGGTGGTTCCATCCTTGTTGATGCGCTTCGATTTCAGTGCGCCGTTCGATAGCACTTGGTGTTTGGAATCATGGGTAACCACAGTTTCGGTGATAAACTTGTCGCCCCGGTCATCGATCATGGGGATCCAATGTCGGTTGTCAATCCCTTGTCCTTGCGTCCAAATTTGCTCCCGAATCATTTCTTTTTCATCGCGCTGCTGCGAAAGGGGCTGTCCATTGGCGGCGGTAAAACCACTGAAATAGATGCCTTTTTGGGGCTGGGCGATATAGTCAAAGACAATTTGGTGGGCGGGCGATGCGGATGATGCCACAGTGGCTACATTGGCATTGGCTTTGGTGTTTGCGCCTTTCTTTTTGGTAGTTATGGGTGCATTGCGGTCGATTTTCAGGGCGATGGGTGCGGTGAAAGCGGGATAAACCACCACGCCGGCGGGGATGATTTTGAACGAAAGCGGTTTGCCATCCCAGGTGGCAGATTTGATTTGAATGCCAGGCGCATCGAAGAAAATGGTGTCGAGGGTTGTTTGTAGCGCAATAAAGGTGTGGGTGACTTTGCCGAAAACGGTTTTTTTCATCACATCGAAGCGAACTTCTACTTTCATCTGGGTGACATCGATGTTGCGGTTGCGTTCGTGTGCGCCGTGGTCTACATGGTAGCATTGGGTTTCGGGGAACTGCGAAAGGACAGGTGTGGAGATGGCGAACGAAGCGACGGTCAATGCCGCAGCGAGTAGGTTCTTGCGGGTTTTTTGGAGCGATGGATAACTGCGCGATTGCATGGGAAGTGTGTCGGCTAAACCGACAGCGAATATAGAGATTGTGGCAGGGGAGAAAAATTCTTTGGCATTTTTTGCAACTGACACTTGCCTTGTGGCAAAATTCGCCTTATTTTTGCAGTCCTTTTGAGGGAAACAAGTACTGAAAAGCATTGTTACCCGAAGAAGAGAACGGATTGGTAGTTCAGCTGGTTAGAATGCCGCCCTGTCACGGCGGAGGTCGCGGGTTCGAGTCCCGTCCAGTCCGCGAGAAAGCAGTTTCAAACTGTATCAAAACGTGTAAACACTAGTGTTTACACGTTTTTTTTTGTTCTAGCATGTGTCAAAATGTTTCAATTTGTACCCACTTTTGGTAGCTAACTGGTAACCCCTTTTAGAAAATCAAAAAAGGGTTACGAGTGTTTGTGTAAATTGGTAGTGAGAAGATTTTTTATTTTTCGCTGATTTTATCATCGCGTTTAAAACTCATAATTCAAACGACTTTGCCTTATGGAAATTGAAGACAGCTGCTTCACAATAGAGTAGGTTTGATAGTGGAGTGGAAATGGGTCGATAATCGGAAATCGCTCAATTTTGTTGTTATTCTTTGATGGGTAAAGATTCGCAATTGCCGAGGACGAATTGACAGTATTTGATGGTTCTACCCATACTCAACCACATCTTTTCATAATACGTTTGTATTTTCAAAAATTCAGGTACCGGATTGAGTAAATAGACATTATTGATGTGGCTCAAAACAGTCAATTGATCTTGATGCGCCTGTGCTAGGGTGCTTTCATAAAATAAATCACTATCTGTTTTTACATTCACCAAGGTGTTTTTATTGGCGATTTTTCGATAAAGATTGAGGAATTTATAGCTACTCAAACGCTTTCGGGGTTTGTGAGGCTGCGGATCAGCGAACGTAATCCAAATTTCAGCGACCTCTTCAGGGGCGAAGAATTCTGTAATATGATCGATGTGGGTTCTTAAAAAGCGAACATTTGATAGATTTTCGTCCAATGCAGATTTGGCTCCAGTCCACATACGGTTGCTTTTAATATCGATACCAATATAGTTGATATTGGGATTCAATCGGGCCAAGCCCAAGGTATAATCACCCTTGCCACACGCCAATTCAATCACGATGGGATTTTCATTGCCGAATACGCTGCGCCATTTTCCTCTATTTACTGTGTCTCCGATATCGAAAGTGTTGGGGAAATTCTTATACTCCTCAAATTTGATGAGTTTGGGTTTGCTCATAACCTTACAAAGGTACAATACCAAATTAGAAGATTGAACCCAGTCAAAGTTTGTTGGTCATTTTTGTATTTTGGCGATATCTTTGGGCGGTGTTGTCAGCGGAATTGGTGATTCAAGCATATTTGTCGGGTTCCTTTCCCATGGCTGACCCCGATGAGGGCGATACAATATACTGGCACACACCAACTAGCAGGGGATTGATACCATTAGATGCTCGGTTCAAAGTGCCTAAAAACCTGATGCGATTGTATCGCAAAAACCATTTTGAACTATCCATTAATCGCGCATTCGTTGAGGTTATCAATGCTTGTGCAAATCGTGGAGAAGAAGATACATGGATTTCTTCAGAAATTAAAAGTGTGTATACTGAATTACATGAGAAAGGCTGGGCACACAGTTTTGAAGTTTGGCATAAAGGGGAGTTGGTTGGCGGACTGTATGGCGTTTCGATCGGTAAAGTATTTTTCGGTGAAAGCATGTTTCACACGATGACCGATGCCAGTAAAATTGCCTTGGTATTTTTGGTTGAATTTTTGCGAGAACAACACTTTGAAATGATTGATTGTCAATACTTAAATCCCCATTTGTTGCAATTTGGTGCGTATGAAGTTTCTCAAGTGGTGTTTTTGGAGGAATTGCGAAGGATTTTGTATCAATATTGAAACAAAGACAGACCAAATCACATTTTTTGTGATAAATACGCCAATTTTGTGTCGTGAATCTTCAATTGACCATCGAGGGGGAAGTTTATCTAGCCGATATCGCTCAGCCCATTGATTTATCTCTTTCTACCGGACCTGGTGGTGACAATCCAGGGGCATTTTTTATCGATGCAGCGCAATTTGAACCAATTCGTGTTGGCGGATTTGTTGGATCGGTCGCAGAAGGTGGCTCAGCCAATTGTGAAGTGTTGAGATTTTGCGCCCATGGCAATACCACCCATACTGAATGCATTGGACATATTACCCAATCTCGGGTTGTGTTGAGCGATGTACTCAAACAATTTTGGTTTACTGCCCAATTGGTTACCGCAGAGATTGTTAGCGGTCGTTATGTTAGTTTGGGGGAAGTTAAAAGTTGGAGATTAAATCAAGTGGATGCATTAATCGTGAGGAGTTTACCGAATCAAATTGATAAAAAACAACGCCAATGGAGTGGCAATGAGCCGCCCTATTTCGAGCCTGAGGCTCTGTCGTTTCTGCGTGATGCAGGTATACAACATTTGCTCACCGATTTGCCGAGTGTTGACCCGGAAGTAGATGAAGGTAGGTTGAGTGCACACCACGAATGGTGGGGATTAACACAACGTTTGGTAGGTGGGGTAGTGGATTCAATAGACGTGTTGCATCCTAGATTGAATGCCACAATTACCGAATTGATTTATGTACCAGAACATATATCGGATGGATTGTATGCGTTGAATTTGCAATGTCCGAATTTACAGACCGATGCGGTACCTTCTAGACCTGTAATTTATCGTTTAACCCCAAGCGCTCATCGTTGATTTTATGAAAGAGAAGTGGTTGTACGCGGCAAATTTGTTGGTGAGTAGGTTCATCAATGCGGGCCGGCGTGAATTTCCAAAACAGATTCGTAGTGTCTTAATTGTGAAGTGGGATGAAATAGGGGATATGGCTACAGCAATACATGTCTTTGATTTGATCAAAACAGCGTATCCTAAATCCGAAATTTCGGTATTGTGCAAACCGTTTGTAGCTACTTTGATTGAAAATCACCCATCCATTTTCAGGGTGGTTACTGGTCTGGAGGATTGGAAAATTCGATACGATGTTGTGGTGGAATTAAGGGGCACATGGGGTACTTTAATGAAATCGCTCCATTGGAATACGAGTCCCAAATACCGATTGGATCGAGGATGGATTCGTTTGAGACAACAGGGCAATCAACCCCATGAGTTATTGACAAATTATCGCATAATATTGCCTTTGATAGAGCCATATAGTGGTGGTGTTTCGGGAGCTCGGGATTTGATGAACAAGAGAAAGTTGTATCCAAACGAGGTAGATAGAGCTATCGCTGAAGCCTGGAAACGTTGGGCCTTGGAGGGTTGTAGTGGGGATGTATTGGGGTTTGCGATTTTACATACTGGGGCAAGGAGTGTGTTAAGGCGATGGCCGGTGTCAAGGTATGCGGAACTATCGCAGTGGTTATTGGTAGAGAAAAAGCTGATGCCAATTTGGGTGGGTACCCAGGAAGAGCGGACACAAATTCAGGAAGCGATGAACTGCGGAGGAGAGGGCAAAGTTTGGATTTCGGGTGAAACATTGCCGGCCTCTGCCGCGTTATTGCCGTTTTTTGCATTTATTCAATACGCGTCGCTGTATATAGGTAACGAAAGCGGTCCGCTTCAATTGGCCGATATTGCTCAAGTCCCCTTGGTGGCAATATATGGTCCCGGTGTTCCTCACGTTTTTTACCCGTTGTCTGAGCGAAGTCGCGTGTTGCATGAAATATTGTCTTGTAATCCATGCAATCAAGTAGTTTGTTCGCAGCCATTGGATCGCTGTATCGATAGAGTTACTCTGGTATCGGTACAACTGGCGGTTAATCAGATATTGGAAACAACTGAATAGTCCATCGAACAAAAAAAGCGTTCATTTATTCAAATTGTAGGTTGCGTTGTTGAAAACATGTTTTACAATTGGTATCTTCGATACTTTTTGGCATAATCCTAGTCATGAGAAAACTCTTCGAAATAACTGTTTTAGGAACATCTTCTGCCACACCGACGAAATACCGGCATCCGAGTGCGCAGTATGTGCGGTTGGAAGGCAGTTATTTGTTGTTGGATTGTGGGGAAGGCGCGCAACGGCAGTTATCAAGGTATGGTTTACGGGTACTGAAGATTTCTCATGTGTTCATCACCCATTTGCATGGGGATCACTATTTTGGTTTACCTGGGTTGATTACTTCCATGGCTTTGTACGGTCGAACGGAACCGCTCGTAATTGTCGGGCCTCCGGCGTTGGAGAGTATCATGCAGGTGCTTATCACAGAGAGCGATTCTGTGTTACCCTATGAACTTCAATACATTCAAACGCAAACAGACCACATAGAAACTGTGGTAGAAACGGAGCAATTCAAAGTGATCTCGGTTCCGTTGAAACATCGGGTACCATGTACTGGATTTCTTGTCCAAGAAAAAGGACCCGAACTCAAACTCAATGTGGATGCTTGTGTGAAATACAAAGTACCGGTGGAACAGTATGATGCCATCAAGCTGGGTGCAGATTACCATTCTCAAAGTCAAGGGGTGATTCCCAACAGTTTGCTCACTTCTCCCGGTTATAAAAACCGTACCTACGCTTACATTACCGATACAATTTACGATCCTGAATATTTGGTGCCGATTCTTAAGGATGCAGACCTTCTGTACCACGAAGCCACCTTTCTTCACGAAAGAGCCGATCGCGCCGCAGAAACCTTCCACAGCACAGCCCTTCAAGCAGCGCAAATCGCCCAAGTTGCCAACGTGAAACGACTCATGATTGGTCATTTTAGTGCGCGATACAATGATGCGCAACCCCTCCTCGATGAGGCCCAATTGGTCTTTGCCAATACCGTAGAAGCGGTTGAAGGACAAACCTACGCGGTTGGGGAGTAGTCCAATAATGTCTTTTTGGATGATTCACTAAACACTTTCTAGTCTCGTGCAAAACTCGCTCGCGCACGCGCGGGCGACACAACAAAATGGGTGTTATTTTCGTTCCCTATCATTATGGCCAAACGAAAATCATCCAAAGACACACGTCCCGATTTCCTGCGTGATCAAGGCGATCGCATTGAAAAAATATCGGCCAAAGACGTGTGGTCGGCCATCACCCTCAAACACGAGCCCACCCGCAAAGTGGTTGGGTTCCTGCTGGTGGTTTTCGCGGCGGTTCTCGCCATCAGTTTTACCTCCTTCTTCTTTTCTTGGAAACTCGACCAGAGCTTGATGTCGCGCAGCGACGATGGCCTGTCCTATTTCAATGGCGCGGCCAAAAATGCCATGGGTTACTACGGTGCCCAACTCGCCTTTAAGTTTGTCCACAATGGCTTCGGTCTCGCGGCCTATGCCCTGCTGCCGTATGTGGCGCTCACGGGGCTTTACCTCCTTTTCGATTACCGTCCGTTCTCCCTGCTGCGCATCGCGGTGCATACCATCCTGTTCACGGTTTGGTTTTCTCTTTTCTTGGGTTTCTCTTTGCGATGGTGGCCTTTGCTCGGCGGATCTTTCGGTTTTTTTGGCAATCAACAGGTTGAAACTGCCATCGGCGCGGTGGGTTCGTTTTTCTTCCTCGCAGCCTATGCCGTGGCCTATTCGATGTTCTTCCTCAACGCCAATCCCTTCGCCCGCATCAAAATGAAATACGGTCCGGATGGCGAGTTGGTGGATCCGGAATCCGATTTCGGTGGATCTTGGGCATCCGACGGAAACGCATCGCTTCGTGAAGAAAAAACAGAGACGGCAGACATCGAACAACCCTCAGGATTTGAGCCGAGCATCCATGAGGATTTTGTGGTGGATGCGCTGGATGAGGATGTGATTGAGGTGGAATTGGAAGACGATACCCCGCCTTTGTCGCAAGCGGAAAGGGAAGCGCTGACGCAGATATCGCTCAAAACGGCTGATACGGTTGCGCCAGCCAAAGTGGTGAACCCTGCGCCGCCGATCATTGAAAAGTTTGATGATTTTGTGGTGAGTCGCGGCGAAGAAGAAGTGGTGGATATCGCCATGGCCCCCGTGAATCAAGAGCCCAAACAGTTTGGTGTGGACGATGAACACGATTCAGGACCGGGCGCGGGCATCAATACGCTGTTGGGCGATGAGGACTTCCAAGTGGAGGTGATGGTGGACGAAACCGATGAGGAAGTGGATGAGAATACCGGCGACAATTCTATGGATCGGATGGGGATCGACACCGTGTACGACCCCACGCTGGAGTTGAGTAAATATGTGTTTCCGACCCTGGATTTGCTGGACGAGCACGACACGCGCAAGCAGGAAATCGACATGGAAGAGATTCAGCGGAGCAAGGACATGATTATCCAAACGCTGGAAAATTATAAAATTGGCATTTCGAGTATTAAAGCCAGTGTGGGTCCAACCGTGACATTGTACGAAATCGTGCCCGCACCGGGCGTGAAAATCTCGAAGATCAAGAACCTCGAAGATGATATCGCCTTGAGTTTGGCGGCCTTGGGGATACGGATCATCGCGCCGATTCCTGGAAAAGGAACCATTGGTATAGAGGTACCGAACAAGAATCCGGAGATGGTGCCGATGCGCAGTGTGTTGGCCAGTAAGAAGTTCCAGGACTGCGATTTTCAGCTGCCGGTGATTTTGGGGAAGACCATTTCGAACGAAATTTTTGTGGCTGATTTGGCGAAAATGCCCCACTTGCTGATGGCGGGTGCTACAGGTCAGGGTAAGTCGGTGGGTTTGAACAGCATTTTGGTGTCGCTGCTATACAAGAAGCATCCGGCCTATGTGAAGTTTGTGTTGGTGGATCCGAAGAAGGTGGAACTGACGTTGTTTAACAAGATTGAGCGACATTTCTTGGCGAAGTTGCCGGGCGATGGCGAGGCGATTATTACGGATAATCACAAGGTTATTAATACGTTGAACAGTTTGTGCGTGGAGATGGACAACCGCTACAAATTGCTGCAGGACGCGTTGGTGAGGAACATCATTGAGTACAACAACAAATTCTTGGCGCGGAAGCTGAATCCGAACGATGGGCATCGATTCTTGCCCTATATCGTGGTGGTGATTGACGAGGTGGCGGATTTGATGATGACGGCGGGCAAGGAGATTGAGACGCCGATTGCTCGTTTGGCGCAGTTGGCTAGGGCGATTGGGATTCACTTGATTTTGGCGACGCAGCGGCCGAGTGTGAACGTAATTACGGGGATGATTAAGGCGAACTTCCCGGCGCGGATTGCGTTTAGGGTGAGTTCGAAGATTGATTCTCGCACGATTTTGGATGGCAACGGGGCGGATCAGTTGATTGGTAGGGGCGATATGTTGTACAGCGGGGGCAATGAGGTGATTCGATTACAATGTCCGTTCGTGGACACGCCAGAGGTTGAGCGGATTGTTGATTTCATTGGCGAGCAGCGGGCTTTTCCAACGGCGTATGTGTTGCCTGAGGTGAAGGAAGAGGGGGGCGTATTGAGCGGCGATGGTTTGGATTCAGGCGATTGGGATCCGATGTTTGAGGATGCGGCGCGGGTGGTGGTTTTGAACCAGGTGGGCAGTACGAGCATGATACAGCGAAAATTGAAGATTGGATACAACAGGGCGGGTCGTTTGATGGACCAGTTGGAAGACGCTGGCATTGTGGGTGGAAACAACGGCAGCAAGGCCCGTCAAGTTTTGATTACGGACGAGTACAGTTTGGAGCAATTTTTGAGTAATTTGC
>Ga0209033_1000321_pt1 | contig 27275 bp, 21 predicted proteins | sample LauGreFa1BDMLBDN_2_FD_188218 | JGI IMG/M metagenome (GOLD analysis project Ga0209033, IMG submission 188218) | Freshwater lake microbial communities from Lake Michigan, USA - Fa13.BD.MLB.DN (SPAdes) (version 2) | ecosystem: Environmental > Aquatic > Freshwater > Lake | place: Lake Michigan, USA...
GGGGGCTGGGGCCCGGGTGAGTCTGTTGGGGCTTTGCATGGTGTGCTTGCCCAGCGCAGCCTGGGCCGAGCGTTGGATCGGCAAAGTGGTGGGGGTGGCCGATGGCGACACTGTCACCGTAATCGACGCGCAGCAGCGGCGCCACCGCATTCGTTTGTTGGGCATCGACGCGCCCGAGCAAAACCAGGCCTTTGGGCAAAAGTCCAAGCAGTCGCTCAGCGAGCAGGTGTTTGGCCACGAGGTGACGGTGGAGAGCACCCACAAAGACCGTTTTGACCGCCTGGTGGGCAAGCTGTGGTTGCAGGATGTGGATGTGAACCTGGTGCAAATCCAGCGCGGCATGGCCTGGCATTTCAAGCACTATGCGCGCGACCAGTTGCCCGCTGACCGCAGCCGCTACGACCATGCTGAGCAACAAGCCCGCCAAGCCCGCTTGGGCCTGTGGCAAGACGCCGACCCGATGCCGCCTTGGCAGTTCAGGCGCCCGTGAAGCGCGGTTTGCGTTTTTCGTTGAAGGCTAAGGTGCCTTCGCGCCGGTCTTGGGTGTGGATCAGCGGCATATAGGCCGCCACCTCGTAGTTCAAGCCGCTGCGCAAATCGCCTTGCAGGCCTTGGTGAATGGCTTTTTTGGATTGGCGCACCGACAGGGGTGCGCCATCCGCCATCAGCTGCGCGCAGGCCAAGGTGGTGTTGAGCAATTCGCTGCCTGGGCAGACCTGATTCACCATGCCCCAGCGCTCGGCTTGGTGGGCGTCAAAGGGTTTGCCGGTGAGCACCAGTTCTTTGGCTCGGCGCTCGCCCACGGCGCGGGCCAGGGTTTGCGTGCCGCCACATCCCGGGATGATGCCCAGCCCCACCTCGGGCAGGGCAAAGCGGGCATGGTCGGCGGCATAAATGAAGTCGCACATCAAGGCCAATTCACAGCCGCCACCAAAGGCCGCGCCATTGACCGCGGCGATCACCGGCACACTGCAATCGAGCACGGCGTAAAAGGCCTCTTCGAAAATCGCGTGTTGCAATTTCCAATCGGCGTCGCTCATGCCTTGGCGCTCTTTCAAGTCGCCACCCGCGCAAAAAGCCTTGTCGCCTTCGCCGGTGATGACGATGCAGCGCAAGGACCCGGGCGTGAATTGCAGCGGCCCGAACAAGGTGCGCAGGTCGCGCCCCATTTGTGTGTTCAAAGCGTTGCGCGCTTGTGGGCGGTGCAACTGCACTTGCAACACATGGGGCAGGGGTTCACTCAGGCGCAGGGTGTCAAAGTTTTGCATGGGCTGGGATGTTGGACTGGTGTGGGATGTGTACCGGCGGTCTGCTGGGCAGGGTCGCCAAGTGGCTGGGCCGCCATTGTGCCGCGCAACCCCTGCGGGGTGTGCGGTTGCGGCTGAGCTGCGTACAGGTCAGCCCCGTCCCCTGCGTTATGCTCCATGCCAGCAAAGCCCCAAAGGGTTTAACAGTACTAAATGCGCAGCTCAGCGAGGGTGCGCTGTCAACAGGTGTGATGTATGGCAGTCAATATGGAAAGTCCCGTCTTGATCGTGGGTGCCGGTCCGGTGGGTTTGATCACCGCCTTGGTGCTGGCGCAGCAAGGCATTGCCAGCCGGGTGATTGAGGCCGAACCGGGCTTGACCATCGACTTGCGGGCTGGGACCTTTCACCCGCCCACCTTGGAGATGCTGGACGGCATCGGCGTGGCCGCTGAAATGCGCGCGCTGGGGATTGCGGTGCGGTACTGGCAGTCGCGCGATTTGCAAGATGGCCTGGTGGCCGAATGGGATTTGGATTTGCTGCGCAACGACACGCCCTATCCCTACCGTTTGCATCTGGAGCAGCACCGGCTCACGCCCATCGTGCTCGAGCACGTGTTGCGCACCGGCTTGGTCGAGGTGGTGTTTGGCCACCGCTTTGAGGCGCAGCACAGCCAGGGCGACCACTTGGTGGTTCAGGCCCAAGGACCAAATGGCATGGTGGAATGGACCACCCAATGGCTGATTGGTGCCGATGGCGGGCGCAGCCCGGTGCGCAAATCGGCCGACATCGAATTTGCCGGCTACACCTGGCCCGAGCGCTACAGCGTGCTCAGCACCACCTTTGACTTTGCCACCTTGGGCTACCGCGAGAACGCATATATGAGCGACCCGGTGCAATGGAGCGCCTTGTTCAAAATGCCCGACGAAGGCCCGCCAGGTTTGTGGCGCATGACCTTGCCGGTGGCCCCCGAAACGCCCGAAGAAGAGGCCTTGGCCGGGCCCTATGCCCAGCATGCGATTCGCCGCATCACCGGGGCCGATGAGCGCACCACCTACCCCTTGGTGCACCAAAGCATTTACAGCGTGCACCAGCGGGTGGCGGTGCGGTTTCGCCAAGGCCGGGTGCTGCTCGCTGGCGATGCGGCGCATGTGAACAACCCTTTGGGCGGTTTTGGGCTCAACAGTGGCATCCACGATGCCATCAGCCTGGGCCAGGCGCTGTCGCGGGTGGTCAAAGGCGAGGAGGGCGATGAGGCGCTGGAGCGCTACAACCGCCAACGCCAACAAGCCAACGTGGCCTATGTGCAAGAGCTATCGGTGCGCAACAAAAAAAACCTGGAAGAAAAAGACCCGGCCTTGCGTGCCCAGCGCATGCAAGAGCTGCGCGCCGTCTGCGCCGACCCGGTCAAAGCGCGTGAATACCTGCTCAATTCATCGATGATCAACAGCATCCACCGTGCCCAGTCTGTTGCATGATGGGTGTCTTTTACCCGCTGGGCGCTGACCCAGGCCCCACTGTCTGAAATTATTTGACGATAAGGAAACTGCCATGAAATTTTTTGATGCCCAGCGCGTGAGCCCATCTGTGCAACTGGCCCCATCTCCTTTGCGGCGTGCCGCTGTGCTGTTGGGCTGCTGGGCTTGCTTGTCGGGTGCTGCCCTGGCCCAAGCACCGGCATGGCCCAGCAAACCGGTGAAGATCGTGGTGCCCTTTGCACCGGGTGGCAACACCGATTCGATTGCCCGCATCATGGCCGAGCGTTTGACCCAAAGCCTGGGTCAGTCGGTGGTGGTGGAAAACAAGGTGGGCGCGGGTGGCGGCATTGCGGCCGAATTTGTCGCCAAGGCCGCGCCCGATGGCTACACCTTGTTGATGGCGGCCATGCCGGTGATGGCCATCTTGCCGGCCATCAACAAAACCAATTACGACCCGGTGCGCGACTTTGTGCCCATCAGCAATGTGGGCAGCAACCCGTTTGTCATGGGGGTGCACAAATCGGTACCGGCCAACAATGTGCAAGAGTTGGTCGCCTTGGTGCGCAAAAACCCGGGCAAATACAACTACGCCTCGGGCGGTTCGGGCAGCGTATCGCACCTGTCGGCCGCGCTGTTTGTCAACCGCGCCCAAATTGACATGGCCCACATCAGCTACAAAGGCGGTGCACCCGCGGTGACCGACTTGCTGTCGGGCAATGTGCAGATGTACTTTGGCAACTTCTCAGAGTTGGTGCCGCATCTGGCGGGTGGCAATATCCGCTTGATCGGTGTCTCCAGCGACAAGCGCTCGAGCCAATTGCCCCAAGTCGCCACCATTGCCGAGTCGGGCTTTCCAGGCTTTCGCACCGTCACTTGGAACGGTTTGATGGCCCCGGCGGGCACACCCCCAGTCGTGGTGCAGCGGGTGGCCGATGCGGTCAAAGAAGCACTGGCCGCAGAGGGCATGGCCGCACGCTTGCAGCAAATTGGGGTCGATGCGATTGGCAGCACCCCGCGTGAATTGGCCGACACCTTGCGCACCGACATGGCCATTTGGTCCGAAGCGGCCAAAGCCGCCAAATTGAAAATGGAGTGAGCCATGGCCACCCCTTTGAGTTTTGACACCTTGGCCAGCCGCGCCAAGATTGCGGTGATCGTGCCTGCCACCAACACCGTGGTGCAACCCGAGATGGAGGCCATGCGCCCCCACGGCGTGACCAACCACGTCAGCCGCATGCTGCTGCCACCCAGACCGTATGACGATATGCAGGCCTACCAGCAAGCGCTCAAAACCGAAAAAGGCCAGCTCGAGGAAGCCCTGGCTTTGGTCATGCCTTGCGAGCCGCATGCGGTGGCGCATGGCCACTCCATCCATTCGTTTCGCGGCGACTTGCAGCGCGCGCAGGCCGAAGAGGCGCGCTTACAGGCTTTGGCCGGCATTCCGTTTGTCACTCCGTCGATTGCGGTGCTCGAAGGCCTGAAGGCCATTGGCAACCCCAAACGCATTGGTGTGCTCACGCCTTATTGGCCGCCAGCTGACGCCATCATTGCGGAGTTCTTCACCGCCTGCGGCTTTGAGGTGGTGGCCAGCCATGGCCTCAAGTCCACAGGCCCGATTTCGGTGGCCCAGTTCACCCCAGAGCAAATCATGCAAGGGTTTGAAGCCCTGGACAAACCGCAGGTGCAGGCTCTGGTTCATGTGGGTACCAATTTGCCCGTGAGCGCCATGACACCCGCCATCGAAGCGCACTTTGGCAAGCCATTGATCGGCGTCAACGTGGCCACCTATTGGTTGGCTTTGCGCCGCTTGGGGCTGCGCGATGCGATGCCCGGCTTTGGCATCTTGGCCGAGCAGCACTGATGGGCCAGGCTGGCCCCTGGTCTTTTGAGCCGTGTGAAAATCGCTCGATCCTTTTAACCACATTTTATTTGCCATGACCACACCCCCCATGCCCCGCGCCCTGTCGCGCTTCAAGGTGCTGGACCTGTCGCGCGTGCGCTCCGGGCCCAACTGTGTGCGGGTGCTGGCCGACTTCGGCGCCGATGTGTTGCGCATCGAGCCCCCCGCTGGCGTCGACCCCAACGAGGTGTTGTTTGCCGCCAACCGCGATGGCGGCGATTTTCAAAACCTCAACCGCAACAAACGCTCGCTCACCCTCAACCTGAAAAAGCCCGGCGCCTTGGACATCTTGATGCGCTTGGTGGCGCAAGCCGATGTGTTGGTGGAGAACTGGCGCCCCGACGTCAAGCACAAGCTGGGTTTGGGGTATGAGGACTTGGCCAAGGTCAACCCGCGCATCATCTTGGCCAGCATTTCGGGTTTTGGACAAGACGGTCCCTACGCCGAGCGCCCGGGCTTTGACCAAATCATCCAAGGCATGGGCGGCTTGATGAGTGTCACGGGCGACACCGACAGCGGCCCTTTCCGCGCGGGTTTGGCTGTGGCCGATTTGAGCGCCGGTTTGTACTGCGCCCTGGGCATCTTGGCGGCTTTGCACGAGCGCGAGGTGTCGGGTCGCGGCCAGTGGGTGCACAGCTCTTTGCTGCATGCACAAATTGCGATGATGGACTTTCAGGTGGCGCGGTTCATCAACGAAGGCAGCGTGCCGGTGCAAGAGGGCAACAACCACCCCACCAGCTCGCCCATGGGCTTGTTCACCGCCAGCGATGGCCCGTTCAATTTGGGGGCATCTGGCCAAGGCAATTGGAAGCGCTTGTGTGAATTGCTGGGCAAACCCGAGTGGTTGGCTGACCCCGAGTTCAGCACCGAAGCTTTGCGCGTGGCCCACCGGCCGCGCTTGAATGGCTTGCTCAACCAAGCTTTTGCCACCCAAACCGTGCAGCACTGGGTGGAGCAACTCAACCAAGTCGGCGTGCCCGCCGGGCCGGTGTACACCGTGCCGCAGGTCATGCAAGACCCGCAGGTTCAGCACCTGGGGGTTAGCGAAGCGCTGGACACCCCGCATGGGCGCAAACACTACATCACCCAAGCGGTGACCCTGTCGCGCACCCCCGCCGAGGTGCGCACCCCCGCTCCAGGTTGGGGCGAACACACCGATGCGGTATTGACCGAAATCGGCTATTCATCCACCGACATCGCCCAGTTCCACGCCCATGGCGTGGTCTGATTTGCCCGTTTCTGATTGGTACTGTTGACCATGGCCAACCCGCGCATCCCTTACCGTTTCTCCAACGACGGCCCCCAACTCAAGCCCCATCCCAAAGGCGCCATCATGGTGCACTTGGTGGTCAATGTGGAGCACTGGCAGTTTGATGCCAGCATGCCGCGCACCATCATCACACCCCCCCACGGCAAAGAGACCGTGCCCGATGTGCCCAACTTCAGCTGGGCCGATTACGGCATGCGGGCGGGTTTGCCGCGCATCATCGACGCCATCCACAGCCGGGGCTTGCCGGCGTCCACCAGTTTCAATGCCGGTGTGATCCAGGCTTACCCCCGCGCTGCCGAGGCCATGCGCGACGCAGGCTGGGAGTTCATTGGCCACGGCTTGCACCAAAAGGCGATCAACCACGAGGCCCAGTCAGAGGAAGCCTTGATCAAAACCTGTTTGGACATGCTCGAAGCCTTCACCGGTGTGCGCACCCAAGGCTGGCTGGGTCCAGGCCTGCGCGAAACCTACGAAACACCCGATATTTTGAAAAAGCTGGGCATCGAGTATGTGTTTGATTGGGTGGTCGACGATGTGCCCAATTGGATGCGCACCGACCACGGCCCCTTGTTGTCGCTGCCGTATAACTTGGAGATCAACGACTCCATCATTTATGCGGTGGAGCGCCACAGCTCGGACGAGATGCTCATGCGCCTGACCCGCACCCTCGACTTGTTCAAGCGCGAAGCCCAGCACCATCCCCGCGTATTGGCCATTGGTTTGCACCCCCATTTGATTGGCGTGCCGCACCGCTTCCACAGTTTGGAGAAAATGCTGGACCTGCTCATGGCCACGCCAGGGGTATGCTTCATGACCGGGCGAGACATCTCCGCTTGGTACCGCGACCAGGTGCCGGCGCCCAAAGCCTGAGCACCCGACCTAAGGAACCCCATGGATTTGAATTTAAAAGGACAGCGCGTGCTCGTCACCGGCGGCTCGCGCGGCATTGGTTTGGCCATCGCACAAGCCTTTGCCGCCGAGGGCGCCCTGCCCATCATCGCGTCACGCGATGCCGAACAGTTGGCGCTGGCGGTGAAAGCCATCCACAGCCGCACTGGCATCAGCGCCGAGTCTGTGGCCACCGATTTGTCGCAGCCCGGCGCCACAGAGGCGTTGTTCAAAGCGGTGGGCGAGATCGATGTGCTGGTCAACAACGCGGGCGCCATCCCTGGCGGCTCTTTGCACGACCTGGACGAGCAGCGTTGGCGCCAGGCCTGGGAGCTCAAGCTGTTCAGCTACATCAACCTCACCCGCTCCTATTTGCCCATGATGGAGCAGCGCGGTCGGGGCGTGATTTGCAACATCATTGGCCTGGCCGGTGTGGCGCCGCGCTATGACTATATTTGCGGCTCCACCGCCAATGCCGGCTTGATCGCCTTCACCCAAGGTTTGGGTGGGGGCAGCGTGCGCAAAGGTGTGCGGGTGTTTGGCATCAATCCCGCGCCCACCCGCAGCCAGCGCATGCAAACCATGCTCGAGCGCCAAGCCAAGAACAAGTGGGGCGACACCAGCCGATGGATGGAGCTGTCCACCAAATTGCCCTTTGGCCGCATGGCCGAGCCCGATGAAATTGCGCGCATGACAGTTTTTGCTTGTTCGCCTTTGTCGGGTTATTTGAGTGGCACCGTGATCAATTTGGACGCGGGCCAAATTTACGCCGACCCTGTTTGAGAAAGACCTTTTCCCCATGAGCCAAGTTGACCCTTATGCCGAACTGCGCGCCGGTGTGCGCAGCGTTGTGACCCAGTTTGATTCTCGTTACTGGCAAGACCTGGACGAGGCGCGCGCCTTTCCCGAAAAATTTGTCAACGCCCTGGCTGCGGCCGGTTGGTTGTCGGCGCTGATTCCCGAGGAATACGGCGGCTCCAACCTGAGCCTGACCGAGGCCAGTGTGATCATGGAAGAGATCAACCGCGCGGGCGGCAACTCCGGCGCCTGCCACGGCCAGATGTATGTGATGGGCTGCGTGGTGCGCCACGGCTCCAAGGCCCAAAAAGAGGCCTTGTTGCCGAAAATTGCCAGTGGCGAGTTGCGCATGCAGGCCATGGCGGTGACCGAGCCCACCACCGGATCGGACACCACCAAGCTCAAAACCATGGCGGTGCGCAAGGGCGACCACTACGTGGTGAACGGCCAAAAAGTGTGGACCTCACGCATCCAACATTCCGACTACATGCTGCTGCTGGCGCGCACCACGCCCCTGGCCGAGGTGAAGAAAAAAACCGAAGGCCTGTCGGTGTTTTTGGTCGACGTGCGCCCGGAGATGGGCAAAACCATCATTGCCAAACCCATCCGCAACATGGTCAACCACGAGACCAATGAGTTGTTCATCGACAACTTGGAAATCCCGGTGGAAAACCGCATTGGCGAAGAAGGCCTGGGTTTGAAATACATCCTCGATGGCCTGAATGCCGAGCGTTTGCTGATTGCGGCCGAATGCGTCGGTGACGGCCACTGGTTTGTCGAGAAAGCCAAAAACTACGCCAACGACCGGCGCGTGTTTGACCGCCCGATCGGCCAAAACCAAGGCATTCAATTCCCCATCGCCCGTGCCCACATCAATGTGGAGGCGGCGAGCTTGATGCGCTATGAGGGCACGCGTTTGTTCGATGCCGGTCAACCGTGTGGCGCGCAAGCCAACATGGCCAAGTTGTTGGCCGCCGACGCGTCGTGGGAAGCGGCCAACGCCTGTTTGCAGACCCATGGCGGCTTTGGTTTTGCGGCCGAATACGACGTGGAGCGCAAGTTCCGCGAGACCCGCTTGTACCAAGTGGCGCCCATCTCCACCAACATGGTGCTGTCCTACATCGCTGAACACGTCTTGGGTTTGCCGCGCTCTTATTGAGGGCTGTGCGCTCCACAGGTGCACACCTGGTTTTGCGTCATGCTGTTGCGCAAAACCGGGTGCTTGCTGGACTTTTTTGAAAGCTGCGCGTCAGACATGACCTTGGGGTGTCAACCCAGGTGGTCACTTAGTTTGTCGCCTCTAAAAGTGCATCAAGGTCGTTTTTTTGACCCTTCATTCTTATAATTTCGGTCATTGTGCAATGCAGCAAATGCAGTGAACAACCCCTTAATTCAATGGAGCAAAACATGACCCTGACCCCTGATCAAGTGCTGGCCGCCAACAAGGCCAATTTGGAAACCCTCGCTGGCCTGACCAGCAAAGCTTTCGCCGGTATGGAGCAACTCATCGAGCTCAACATGAGCGCCGCCAAAGCCGCTTTGAGCGATGCCCAGCACCAAACCGAATCCCTGATGTCGGTGCGTGACGCACAAGAGTTGATGTCGCTGCAAGCACAAATGTTTCAGCCCTTGGCCGAGAAAGCTGCTGCTTACAACCGCCAGTTGTTTGACATCGCTCAAAGCACCGGTGGCCAAATCGGTCAAGTGGTGGAAGGCCAAGTGGGCCAAGCCCAAGCAGCCGTGGAAGCCCTGGTCAAGAACCTGACGCAAAACGCACCTGCTGGCACCGAAGCCGCTTCGCAAGCCTTGAAGGCCGCTGTGGCTGCTGGCAACACCGCTTTGAGCTCGGTGCAAAAAGCCGTCCACCAGGCCAACGAAATGATGCAAGCCAATGTGAGCCAGATGGCCCAGGCCGTGCCTGCTGCGGCCAAAGCCCGCCCTGCCGCCAAAAAGCGCTGACCACCAGCCTCGGGGCATGCCCCACTGGCCCCACAATGGCACCTTTCGAGGTGCCATTTTTTTTGAAAGGGCCGTGCTTTGGATCAGGTCGATGGGGTGGTGATTGGGGCCGGTGTGGTGGGATTGGCAGTGGCACGTGCCCTGTGTTTGGCCCAACCCGGTGCGCAATGGCTGGTGCTGGAGCAAGCCGAGGCGATTGGCACCGGTATCAGCTCGCGCAACAGCGAGGTCATCCATGCCGGCATTTACTACCCCCAAGGTTCGCGCAAGGCGCGCTGGTGTGTGCAAGGGCGTGACATGTTGTACGCCTATGCCGCAGAGCGCGGTGTGCCGCACCGGCGTTGCGGCAAGCTGATGGTGGCCACCGATGACGGGCAGTTGCCCGGCTTGCTGGCCCTGCGCGACAAAGCCCACGCCAATGGCGTGACCGATGTGGTGCTGATCAGCGCCGATCAGGCCAAGGCCATGGAGCCCGCCTTGTCATGCGTGGCCGCTTTGCATTCGCCCAGCACCGGCATTGTCGACAGCCATGCCTTCATGCTCAGCTTGCAAGGTGACTTTGAAAACGCGGGCGGCACGGTGGTGTGCCATGCACAGGTGGTGTCGGCCCATGTCCATCCGCAGGGGTGGGTGCTGCACATGGCCGATGGCACCGAACTGTTGACCCGCCAATTGGTGAATTCGGCCGGCTTAACCGCCCCGGCGCTGGCGCGGCAATGCCAGGGCTTGGATGCCGCCCATGTGCCCACCGCTTATTTCGCCAAAGGCAATTACTTCACCTTGGGCATGCGGGCGCCGTTTTCACGCTTGATTTACCCCGTGCCAGAGGCGGCGGGCCTGGGCGTTCACTTGACGCTGGACATGGGCGGGCAAGCCAAGTTTGGGCCCGATGTGCAGTGGGTGGACGACCCCGCAGACTTGGTGGTCTCCAGTGCCCATGAATCGGCTTTTTACCAAGCCGTGCGCGCCTACTGGCCGGACTTGCCCGATGGTGCACTGCAACCCGGCTATGCGGGCATCCGACCGAAAATTTCAGGCCCAGGACAAGCGGCGGCCGATTTTGTTTTGCAAGGCCCCAGCGAGCATGGCTTGCCTGGCTTGGTCAACTTGTTTGGCATCGAGTCGCCGGGTTTGACCAGCTCGCTGGCCATCGCCCAGGCCGTGGTGCACAGCACAATGGCAGGGCAGGTCTGAGTGAAGGCAAGATGAATTCAAGCCGACCATCACCCCCCGATGTGATTCTTCATAACGGGCGCATCCACACATGTGACGCGCAAACGGGCACGGTGCAGGCCTTGTCCATTTTGGGAAACCGTGTGCAGGCCGCAGGTCAGGCTGAAGATCTTCTGCATTCTGCAGATCCAAGCACGCAGATCATTGATTTAAAGGGTGGTTGCGTGATTCCTGGCTTGACCGATGGCCACGCACACATGGACCGCGAGGGCTTGCGACATCAGTTGCCCAGTTTGCAACATGCCAATTCTTTGCAGGATGTGTTGGATGCCATTGCTGATGAGGCTAGGCAGCGTCCCGAAGGCGCATGGATTTTGACCCAGCCCATCGGTCAACCGCCGGAATTTTCGAGCGATGTTTCGCATTTAATGCCCACGCGCTTCGACCTGGATCGCGTCAGCCCAAAGCATCCCGTGTTCATTCGTCCGATGTGGGGATATTGGTCAAATTCGGTGCCCTTTGCGTGTGTGGCAAACAGCTTGGCCTTGAAGCTGGCGGGTATTGGCTCAGATACGCGCTCACCCAGCGACGATGTGGTCATCGACAAGGACGCATCGGGGCAACCGAGCGGCATTTTTTGGGAAAAAAGTTTGGTCCCACTGGTTGAACACACCTTGATGCGCTGTGCACCTGGATTTTCATGGGCGCAACGTGAGGCGGCCTTGCTGCATGGCATGTCCGAGTACAACAAAACCGGAACGACTTGCGTCTTTGAAGGCCATGGGGTTGCCAGTGAAGTCATCCAAGCCTACAAATCGGTGCATTCATCGGGCAAGGGCACGGTCAGGGCCTTGCTCACCTTCAGTCCCAATTGGCATTTGAAGGGTGAGGGTGATGCTGAACTGCTTTTGAAAGATTGGGCCGCCTGGGTTGGGCGAAATGGCAGTGGCGACGATTTTTTGAGGGTTCAAGGGCTTTATGCAGAAATCGACTCGGATCCGCACAACAACCGGCTCCGAGCGGCCAATCACCCGTGTACCGGATGGGCGGGTTTCCAAGCCGGGTGTGCCTTACCGTTGGACGTCATGCAGGTATTGGTCCAAGAGGCGGCGCGAAGTGAAATTCGCTTGTGTGGAATTTGGCCCAATCTTCTGGAACTGTTTGAACTGGCCAATCAAGCCCATCCCATTGCACCCATGCGTTGGGTATTGGGCCATCAACGTTTTTTGACCCGCGATCAAATCGCCCGCATCAAAGACTTGGGCATTGTGCTCACCACCCACACCAATCGGCATATCTACAAAGACGGCGATCGCATGTTGCGAGAAGGCGTTCATGATTTGAATGATTTGGTGCCACTGCGAAGCCTCGCAGAGAGCGGCGTTCCGGTGGCGTTTGGGAGCGACAACTTACCGCCTTCCTTGTTCCATCCCATGTGGCACGCCAGTGCCCGAAAAAGCCGCGGCGGTCAGGTGGTGGGTGAATCACAAGCCATTCACAGAAGCCAAGCTTTGGAAATCGCCACCCAAGGCGGCGCTTATTTGTGTTTTGATGAAGAAAAACGCGGTCGCCTGGCCCCGGGTTTTTTGGCTGATTTGTCCTTGCTCACCGCAGACCCTTTATCATGCGTCGAAGAAGAGTTGCCGCAAATTCAAGCCATCAAAGTGATGGTGAACGGTCAATTTGTTTTGTAGCTTGTCAATCCTCAGAAAGTCCAGATCATGATGAAAAAAATGCGTCAATTTTTAGGTTTGGCCGCAGCGCTCCTGGCTGGTGTTTTGACTTCAAGCCCCAGCTTATCTGCCGATGCGGACAGCTGGCCGAATCGCCCTGTTCGGGTCGTCATCCCATATGCGCCAGGTAACACCGGAGACATCACATTCAGGCTGATCCAAAATCAGCTGGAAGCCAAATTTGGTGTCCGCTTTTTGATCGATAACAAAAGCGGGGCCTCTGGAAACATCGGCGCAGAAGACGTGGTCCGTTCTGCTGCGGATGGGTACACCTTGCTGCTGGGCGCAACGAACAACTATGTGACCAATTCTTCATTGATCAAAGGCATGCGATTCGACCCCGTGAAGGATTTGGTGCCCATCTCCATGATCAGCAATGCGCCTTCGGTGGTTGTGGTCAACGCCAATTTGCCGGTCAACACATTGACCGAGTTGACTGCATTGGCCAAGAAAGAGGCTGGCAAATTGGCATTTGCATCGCCTGGCAACGGTACACCGCCTCATCTGGCGGCTGAGCTGTACAAACAGTTGACGGGTGTTGAGTTGATCCACGTGCCTTACCGCGGCTCTGCCCCAGCGGTTCAGGGTTTGCTGGGCGGAGACACGCAAATTTATATGACGGCCCTGAGCTCGGTGGCTGGCAATATCACTGCGGGCAAATTAAAGGCGCTGGCAGTGGCTGGGCCACAGAGACTCGCTGTTTTACCCCATGTCCCCACTTCAGCGCAGCAAGGCATTCCAGAACTGATCACGGGCAACTGGTGGGGGCTCTCAGCGCCCCTGGGCACCGACAGCAAAATCATTCAAAAACTGGCTGAAGCCATTCAAGTCATTTTGAACGATCCAAGCGTCAAGCAAAAGTATTTTGAATTGGGGGTCAGCCCGGTGGGCAGCTCTCCATCTGAGTTTGCCAAGCAAATCGCTCAAGAAACCATGGTTTGGAAAAAAGTCATTGCCCGCTCAGGCCTTCAGCCCGAGTGATGGTTTCGGGCATTGCAGTTTGGCCTTGGCTGACCCCAGCCAGGTCATTTCATTGGGTTGAGCGGCACATCGTCCGTGCCATACTGGATTTCAAATGCATGAATTGACATTGCGCAAAGTGCTGAAAAGCCTTCTCTTCCCACTGCTTGCCGCATCGCTGCTGTCCCAGACAGCCCTGGCGCAATCCGACCCCTTTCCTGCCAAGTCCATCCGCATCATCGCCTCCACTTCTCCTGGTGGCCTGACCGATCTGTTGGCCCGCAACTTGGGTCGCCTGATGTCCGAATCACTGGGCCAGCAAGTGGTGGTGGAGAACCGCCCCGGCGCGGGCACCCTGATTGGCATGACGGCCTGTGCGCGCGCGCCAGCCGACGGCTACACCTTGTGCCTGACCGATAACCAGAGCCTGGTGTTCAATCCGCTGCTTTTCAGCAAGCTGCCCTATGACCCCAAAGGTGACTTTGTGCCCATCGGCGGCGTGGTGCGCACCCCCAACGACGTGATCGTCGCCTCGCCCACGCTGCCCGCCAACAACCTGGCCGAGGTGCTGGCCCTGGCGCGCGCCAAACCTGGTACGGTGAGCTTTGCGACTTGGGGAACCGGCAGCTTGCCGGCGATTTACTACGCTTGGATCACACGACAAGCCGGTGTGCAGATGATGGCCGTGCCCTACAAGGGGGCTGGTCCGTCCTTCTTGGCGGTGATCTCGGGCGAGGTCAACTTGGCATACAGCAGCCTGGCGATCGCCAAGCCGGCCGCTGAGGCGGGTAAGGTCAAGCTGATCGCTGTCACGGGCAACCGACGCGCAGCCGCATTTCCCAGCACCGCCAGCCTGGGCGAGTCCAACAGCGACCCCAACCTGGGCACCTTTTGGGGCCTGTATGCGCCGGCCAAAACGCCCACGGCCATCGTGGCCAGGTTGAACACGGAACTCAACAAAGCCCTCTCAAGCGCATCCTTTCAAAGCTTTGCGCAGCAGGCTTTTTTAGAAACCATGGCGGGCACGCCAGAGCAATTTGCCGCCACCTTGGCGCAAGCGCAAGCCACCTCGGCGCGAACCTTCCAGACCATCGGTATCCAGCCGACCGACGCGCCGTCGGATGCGCCGCAGGCAACACCTCGCCCTTGAGTCTGTCATGGCGAACACAGAAAAACTGTTGCTGCAACTGGCCCAGGCCTGCCGCATCTTGGAGATGGAAGGGCATGGCGACATGACGCTGGGTCATGTGTCCCTGCGCGACCCAGATGGGCGCGGTTTCTGGCTCAAACGCAACCGCATTGGCTTGGGCGAGGTGCTGGGCCCCAAGGACTTCATCCTGGTGAGCTTTCAGGGGGAAAAGCTGGAAGGTGGGGGCGGGCGGCATTCGGAATGGCCCATCCATTCGCAAATCCTTTTGCGCAGGCCCGATGTGCATGTCGTGGCCCACACCCATGCCTTTCATGCCAGCGTGCTCTCTGCCTCGGGCGAGCCTTTGCTGCCGTTCACACTCGACGCCGATTACTTTGCCCACCTGCCGCGCGACGCCACCGAGGCAGCCCTTCTCACAGCGGTGGAAGATGGCGACGCCCTGGCCCGTGCTCTGGGCGAATATTTCGCGGTGCTCATGGCCAACCATGGCATCACCTTTTGCGGCACCTCGATCGAACACGCCACCTGTGTGGGCGTGTTCCTGGAAAAAGCAGCGCGTGCACACCTGGCCGGCATGGCCGCTGGCTTTGCGCGAAGCATGCCCACCGAGGCCACGCGCGCACGCCGCCATGCGCAAGTGATGACCCCTGTGCACATCGAACACTCTTGGAATTTTTTCTGCCGCAAGCTCGCCAGCCTCGAAGCCTCGGTAGGCAGCAGCCCGCGTGCGTTGTTTCTCAGTTGAGCATCCCAGCTCAGTGCGGTTTTTGCGGTGAGGCTCGTCTGGTTTTGACCCAGCTCAGCGGCCCCGTTTGACAACCCAAACCTTTCAGCGCCCAGTTGCCCGCAGGGCTTGGGCCACCTCGGTGATCAACTCGGGGCCGCGGTAAATCAGCCCCGTATAGATTTGCACCACATCGGCCCCGGCCTTCACTTTGGCCACGGCGTCAGCACCGCTCAAAATGCCGCCCACCCCAATGATGGGAAATCCCGCACCCAGCTGATCGCGCAATTGACGGATCACTGCATTGCTTTTGGCCAACACGGGGCCACCCGACAAACCACCGGCTTCGTTGGCATGCATTTGGCCTTGCACCGCTTGTCGGTCCAGGGTGGTGTTGCTGGCGATCACCCCCCAGGTGGTGCTTTTTCCGCTGCCGCCATGGCGCAGCAAGGTGGCGGCGATCACCGCCACTTGATCGCTGTCCAAATCGGGGGCGATTTTGATGAACATGGGAATGGCTTTGCCGTGGCGCTGGGCCAACAAGGCGCTTCGCTCGGTGAGGTGGCCGATCAAACCCTCCAACGCTTCATCGCTTTGCAAGCTGCGCAGGTTTTGCGTGTTGGGGCTGGAGATGTTGACGGTCACATAGTCCGCATGCGGGTACACACCGTCCAGGCAGGTGAGGTAGTCGTCCACCGCGCGCTCGATGGGGGTGATGGCATTTTTGCCGATGTTCAGGCCCAGCACCATGGCTGAGTTGGCCCCGCTTTGTCGACAACGGGCGCGCTGCACATGGTTGATAAATGCCGCCAGGCCTTCATTGTTAAATCCCAACCGGTTGATCAAGGCCTGGGATTGGGTCAAGCGAAACATGCGTGGCTTGGGGTTGCCGGGTTGGCCCAGCGGGGTGACGGTGCCGACCTCGACAAAACCAAAGCCCATGGCGGCAAAGGCATCGATGCAGCGGGCGTTTTTGTCCAAGCCTGCGGCCAGGCCCACGCGGTTGGGCCAGCGCAGGCCGGCCAAGTCCACCGGGTCATCAACCCGAGTTTGGCAAAAGCCCCATTGCAGCGGCGTGTTTTGGCTGCGCTCCAGTCCCGCCAGCGTGAGGTCGTGCGCAGCCTCGGCGTCCATGGCGAACAACAGCGGGCGGGCGAGGGCATAAGGCAAGAGCGACATGGATAATCCCAGGCATCGATACAAAGACAGGATTTTCACCCATGCACACCCAGCCACCAGCACCCCCTTTGAGCCAAGATGAATTGAAGGCCTTGGTGGGTCGGGCCGCACTGGCTTATGTGGTGCCGGGCCAGGTCTTGGGGGTGGGCACCGGGTCCACGGTGAATCACTTCATTGATGCGCTGGCCAGCATGCGCGACGCCATACCGGGCGCGGTGTCGAGCTCAGAAGCCTCGACCCAGCGCTTGCAGGCGGTGGGCATTCGGGTGCTGGACGCCCAAGCCGTTGATGGCTTGTCGGTGTACATCGACGGGGCGGATGAAATCGATGGCCACGGCTTCATGGTCAAAGGCGGTGGTGCGGCGCTCACGCGCGAAAAAATTGTCGCTGCCATGGCCCAGCGTTTTGTGTGCATTGCCGACGAGAGCAAGCGGGTGCAGACCTTGGGCGCTTTTCCCTTGCCCGTGGAGGTCATCCCCATGGCCGCGGCCAGCCTGGTGCGGCGTTTTGCCCAATTGGGCGGCCAAGCCAGCCTGCGCATGCGCAATGGGGAGGCTTTGGTCACCGACAACGGCCAACACATTTTGGATGTGCGCGGGCTGTCCATCACCCACCCCTTGGCCTTTGAAGACCAGGTCAGCCAGTGGCCGGGCGTGGTGACCGTGGGTGTGTTTGCCCACCAAAAAGCCAACGTGTGTTTGCTGGGCACGCCAGCGGGCGTGAAGACCCTGACTTATTGAACCGCAGTTGCCACCATGCCTTGATGCCGCAGCAAGGCGTCGAGTTGGGGTTCGCGGCCGCGAAAGGCTTTGAACGAGGTCATCGCGGGGCGGCTTCCACCGGCTTCCAAAATTTCTTGGCGATAACGCCGCCCCGTCTCCACGCTGGGTTCGCCATCTGCTCCAGCGGTTTCTTCAAAGGCCGCATAGGCGTCGGCCGATAACACCTCGGCCCACTTGTAGCTGTAATAACCTGCCGCATAGCCACCGGCAAAAATGTGGCTGAAGCTGTGGGGTGAACGGCCCCAAGTGGGGGCGGGTATCACCGACACCTCGGCGCGCACCTCGCGCAGCATTTGCATGAAGTCTTGTGCACGCGCACCCTCGGTGTGCAAGCGCATATCAAACAAAGAAAACTCGATTTGGCGCAGGGTTTGCAAGCCACTTTGAAAGTTTTTCGCGGCCAACATCTTGTCAAACAATGCGCGTGGCAAGGGCTCGCCCGTGTCCACATGGGCGGTCATGTGGCGCAGCACCGACCATTCCCAGCAAAAGTTTTCCATGAACTGGCTGGGCAATTCGACCGCGTCCCACTCCACGCCACTGATGCCAGAGACATCGCGCTCGTTGACCTGGGTGAGCAAATGGTGCAGGCCGTGGCCGCACTCGTGGAACAAGGTGATCACATCGTCGTGGCTGAGCAAAGGCGGTTGGCCATCGACCCCATCGGCAAAGTTGCACACCAAATGCGCCACCGGGGTTTGCAATTGGCCGCTGTCGGGGCGCAGCCAACGGGCGCGCACATCGTCCATCCAGGCGCCACCGCGTTTGCCCGCACGCGCACCCGGGTCGAGGTAAAACTGGCCAATCAACTGGCCAGCGCGTTCGATGCGGTAACAGCCCACGCCAGGGTGCCAAGTGGGCGCACTGTCGGCACGGATGCTGACTTCGAACAGGGTCTCGACAATTTTGAACAAACCGGCCAATACCTTGGGGGCGGTGAAGTAGGGTTTGACGTCTTGGTCGCTGAAGGCGTAGCGCGCTTCTTTGAGCTTTTCGCCGATGTAGGTCCAGTCCCAGGGCTGAGGGTCTTTCAATTCCAAATGCTCGGCAGCGAAGGCGCGCATTTCGGCCACATCGCGCTCAGCACTGGGGCGGGCGCGCTGGGCCAGGTCGCGCAAAAACGCCACCACGTGTTCCGGTGAGGTGGCCATTTTGTTGGCCAAGGACACCTCGGCAAAATTGGCGTAGCCCAACAAGTTGGCTTCTTCTTGGCGCAAAGCCAAGATTTCTTGGATCAAGCCGGTGTTGTCTTGCTCGGGTTTGCCGGCTTGGTCAGAGGCCCGGGTGACGTAGGCGCGGTAAAGTTTTTCGCGCAACTGGCTGCTTTGGGCGTACTGCATGATGGGCAAATAGCACGGCATCTTCAGGTTCAACAAATGCCCGTCTTGGCCCTGGGCTTGGGCGGCGGTTTGGGTGCTTTTGCACACGTCTTCAGGCACGCCGGCCATCTCTGCAGGCGACACCAAAAGCGACCATTGGTCGGTGGCATCCAACACGTTTTCGCTGAATTTTTGGCTCAATTCGGCTTGGCGTTCTTGGATGGCGGCAAAGCGGGCTTTGGGCTCACCACTCAGTTCGGCGCCCGACAACACAAAGTTGCGCAACGCGTTGTCACGTGCTTTGGTTTGCTCGGGGTTGAGCGTGGCTGGGTCCATGGCCTTGTACTGGGCGTACAGGCTTTCGTTGGCGCCCATGCGGGTCCAGAACTCCGTGATCCGGGGCAGGGCGGCGTTGTACGCGGCGCGCAACTCTGGCGTGTCGGCCACGGCTTGCAAATGGCCGACCACGCCCCAAGCGCGGCCCAGCCGTTCGGTGGCCACATCCAACACCTGGGCCATGGCCGACCATTGGGCGGGGAAACCTTCGGCACACACCTGCTCCAAAGCTTTTTCGGCAAGGCCGAGCAGTTCATCCACCGCGCTGGTGATGTGTTGGGGTTGAACCGCGTCAAACAAGGGCAGGTCGGCAAAGTCGAGCAGGGGGTTGGTGTGGGTGGTCATGGTTTTAAACAGATAGGGTGCGGCGGGCGGATTCCAAGGTGTTGACCAGCAACATGGCAATGGTCATGGGCCCGACGCCACCGGGCACCGGGGTGATGTGGCCAGCGACTTGGCGCACGCCTTCAAAGTCCACATCGCCGCACAGCTTGCCGGCTTCGTTGCGGTTCATGCCCACATCGATCACCACAGCGCCGGGTTTGACCATGTCAGCGGTGACGGTGTTGCGTTGGCCGACCGCAGCGACGATGACATCGGCTTGCAAGGTGATGGCTTTGAGATTGACGGTGCGGCTGTGACAAATGGTCACGGTGGCGTTTTGCGCCAAGAGCATCAAGGCCATGGGCTTGCCCACGATGTTGCTGCGACCGATGACCACCGCATGTTTGCCGCTCAAGGGGTAGCCAATGCTCTCCAGCATCTTCATGCAGCCGTGGGGTGTGCAGGGCCAAAAGCCGGGCATGCCGGTCATCAAGGCGCCGGCACTGGCGACGTGGAAGCCGTCGACATCTTTGGCCGGGTCGATGGCTTCGATCACTTTGTGCGCATCGATGTGGGCTGGCAGTGGCAGTTGCACCAAGATGCCGTGGATCAAGGGGTCGCGGTTCAAAGCCTCGACCCGCGCCAGCAAGTCGGACTCGCTCAAGTTAGCGGGCAAATGCTCGAGCACCGAGTGCAAGCCCGCTTGCACGCAGGCCTTCACTTTGTTGCGCACATAGACTTGGCTGGCCGGGTTGTCGCCCACCAGCAGCACGGCCAAGCCGGGTTTCACGCCACGGGCTTGCAAGTCCACGCAGTCGCGGGCGACTTGTTCGCGCCAGTGTTGGGCCAAGGCGTTGCCATCAATGATGTGGGCTGACATGTCGGTGTTGAATGTGAAACGCCCGCATCACACGGGCGTTGGTTGGGGGAGGGCTGTGCTCAGTCTCAGGCTTTGACGGGGCTTTGCCCCAGGGCAATTTTGAGCAGGTCGGCCACGGTGTTGGCATTGAGCTTTTCCATGATGTTGGCGCGGTGTGCCTCCACGGTTTTGATGCTGATGCCCAAGTCGTCGGCAATTTGCTTGTTCAAGCGGCCCGCCACGATGCGCTCAAGCACCTGGGCTTCGCGCGAGGTGAGCTTGGCCATCAAAGCGTCGCGGCTGGCGGCATGCTGGTAGTCAGCGAAAGAGGTCTTGGCCTGCTCGAGCATGCGCTCGACCAAGCTGAGCAAGTCGTCTTCGACAAAAGGCTTTTGGATGAAATCCATCGCGCCTTTTTTCATTGTGGTCACCGCCATGGGCACATCGCCGTGACCGGTGATGAACACCACCGGCAGAGGGGACTTGCGTTCAATCAAACGGTCTTGCAATTCCAAGCCGGTCATGCCGCCCATGCGGATGTCAACGATCAGGCATGCCACCTCGCGAGGGTCAAAGCGGCTGAGAAAGCTTTCGGCAGAGTCAAAGCAACGCACCCGGTAATCTTTGCCTTCGAGCAACCATTGCAGCGAGTCGCGAACGGCCTCATCGTCATCGACCACATAAACAGTGCCTTTTTTGGGGATCAAACTCATGCAGATACTCCGGGGTCGGGGGCGGGTTGCGCTTGGGGTTCAGATTCGGGCTTGCTCACGGGAAGCCAAAAGGAAAAACAACATCCAATGACTTCGCTTCCATTGTAAAGGTTCTCCGCTTGCATACGACCCAAGTGTGACTCGACGATGCTGCGACACAGGTTCAAGCCAATGCCCATGCCCTCAGCCTTGGTGGAGTAGAACGCTTCGAACAAGCGCTCCAAAACCTGTGGGGCCAAGCCTTGTCCAGTATCGGTCACAGAGAACTCGACCACATCTTGTTCACCCATGCGCTTGACGCCCACTTGCAATTCCACATGCCGGTGGGCCGAGGGGCGTTGGGCATGGTCAATGGATTCGGCGGCATTTTTCAGCAAGTTCATCAACACCTGCTCGATCAAAATCACATCGACCATCACTTTGGGCAAAGCGTCTGGGATGAATCGGCTCAAGCGCACATTGCGCCGGCGCAACTCAATTTCGGCCAACTCCAATGCCTCAAACACCATGGGGGCTACATCGGCATGGACGCGGTTGGGTTCACTGCGTTTCACAAATGCCCGGATGCGCTGGATGATTTGACCGGCACGCTGGGCTTGGCGTGCGGTTTTCTCCAATGCCACAAGCATCTCGGGTTCGTTGATGTGACCGCTCTTCAAGCGCGACACCAGGCCGTTGCAATAGTTGTTGATGGCGGTCAGCGGTTGGTTCAATTCATGCGCCACGCTGGAGGCCATCTCGCCCATGGTGATCAAGCGGCTGGCGTTTTGCGCGCGGGCGGCTTGCAACTCGGCTTGTTCTTCGGCTTGTCGGCGTGGCGTGATGTCGGTGGCAATCACCATTTGCGCCAAGCGGCCATCCACCCAGTTGAGGTAGCGTGAGCGCACCTCCAACCACTTGCCCAAGTCGGTGATGAAAATTTCGGCATTTTCACTGGGGGCGGCGGTGATGCCCATGGTGGGCAAGCCCGCCAAGGAGTCAATGTCGCCAATCTCGATGTCGGTGTCTTGCGCGGGCATGCCGGCCTGGGCGATCAGATGCAGATGGCCATTGGCCTGGTTGCCAAACCACAAGCGGTATTGGCCGTTGGCAAACAACAGTTCTTCGCTGCCCAAGGGGGCCACTGAGACGGAGGCGTCCAAGGCTTCCAACACAGTGGTGAAGCGTTCATAGGATGCAGCCAATTGGTCGCGGATGCGGTTGGGCTCGGTGATGTCGGTCATCGATGTCATCCACCCAGTTTGCTGGCCGCGCGCATCGATCAGGGGAGAAACGTACAGCCGGGCTGCAAACAGGCTTTGGTCTTTGCGCAAAACCCGTACCTGTATGCCGCTGGGGCTGGTGCGACCCGACAGCTCCTCTTGCAGGCGCAAGGTCAAGGTGTCACGGTCTTCCTCGGGCCAATAGGGAAAAGGGGGGGTCAAGCCCACGAGCTCTTGCTCGGTCCAGCCGGTCATTTGGCAAAAGGCGGCATTCACGTAGGTGATCTGGCCTGTCAAGTCCATGGCCCGCATGCCGGTGAGGATGGAGTTTTCCATGGCGCGGCGGAAATTGGTTTCTGCGATCAGGGCTTGCTGGGCTTGCAAGCGTCGGCGGGTGTGCCGCCAACTGCCAATCAGCATCCAGGCGGTGAGCACGCTCAGTGCTCCGACCAACCAAAACAAACCATTGCCAATCAGGCCTTGCGAGGTGCGGTAGGCCTGAGCGCGCAAGATCAAGCTGTTGCCCACGGGTGAGACGGGCACCGAAAATTCGTAGGCTTCAGCCGTCCACGGCATCACCGGCGAGGTGCGCACCCGGGCAATGATGGCTTGGCCCGCCAGCACCATCCCTGAGGCATCCATGAGCGACACGGCGTGCCGAGCGGTGATGTCAGAAGGCACCGCATAACGGATCAGCCCGTCGATGCTGTACTCGGCCATCACCACCCCCTCAAAATTGCCTTGGGTGAAGATGGGCACATGCAATTGAAGGTCAAAGGCCGGGCGGGTTTTTTGTCCGGTATCGACCAGCGGGGGTGAGTAAATCGTTCGGCGCAATTCGCGCGCCAATTGAAAGGTGTTGACGGCGTCGGTGTTGCGCAGCACCTCGCCCATGTGGTAGTGGTGAGAGTTTTGCGAAGAGGGCGCCGAATAACTTGCCCGAACGCGCCGCCGCGCATCCAACCAACTGACCGAGGACAACTCAGGAAACTGGGTCACCAAGCCCTCGGCTTGGGCGGCAAAGCTGATCACCCCCATGTCGCCATTGGCCGCGTCGCGCGCCAGACGCATCATTTGCTCTTGCCGCTCGATCAGGCGCAAGCGCAGTTGTTGCTGGGCCGATTCGACGTCGCGGCGCACGCTTTCTTGCTCGCGCTCCATCTCTTCATAGCGCAGGTACCAAAACGCGCTGCTGATGGCCGCGAAAAACATGATCACCGCTGTGAGTGGCCCCAAGAAGGCAAAGCGGTCTTGCCGGCTGGGCGTTTGCCTTCGCCACCAGTTCTGCCACAACAGGCTGATCTCTTTGACTGCTGAGCGGGGCCGTGTTGGGGGTTTCATGGTGGGCGAGTGTAGGACAGCCTTGACTGGGGTTTCAGTCAGCCAGAATGGTTTGGCAGGTCGCTGCGCGCTGGGTGAAGATGGGTGTTTTAGGCAATCTTGGGCGGCTCCCAGTTACCTTCTAATTTCATAATGCAAAAATCAAAAGCACTATTTGAAATTTGAAAGAATAAATGGCACAATTCAATCGAGACGCGCTGAAAACAGCGTACAAGCCAAAAACAACGTAGGAGATAGATATCCATGTCAGCCCTGCCCAATGACTTGCGCACCTTTGCCCTGAACGACAGCGACAGCCAAGAAACCCGAGAGTGGATGGACGCGTTATCGGCCGTCATCGCCGCCGAAGGCCCCGAGCGGGCCCACTTCTTATTAGAGCAACTGCTGGAGCATGCCCGCGAGAACAGCATTGACATGCCGTTTTCAGCCAACACGGGCTATGTCAACACCTTGGAGCCCGACCAAGAAGAACGCTGCCCCGGCAACATCGAAATCGAAGAGCGTTTGCGTGCCTATATGCGCTGGAACGCCATGGCCATGGTGGTCAAGGCCAATCGCCACAACCCCGCCGATGGCGGCGACTTGGGCGGCCACATTGGTTCGTTTGCCTCGCTGGCCCACATGTTTGGCGCCGGCTTCAACCATTTTTGGCATGCCGAAAGCGAAAACCATGGCGGCGATTTGCTCTACATCCAAGGCCATGTATCCCCCGGTGTGTATGCCCGTGCCTATTTAGAAGGGCGGTTGACTGAAGAACAGTTGCTCAACTTCCGCCAAGAGGTGGATGGCAAGGGCTTGTCCAGCTACCCCCACCCCAAGCTGATGCCCGAGTTTTGGCAGTTCCCCACCGTCTCCATGGGCCTCGGTCCTTTGATGGCGATTTACCAAGCGCGGTTTTTGAAATATTTGCATGCCCGTGGCATTGCCAACACTGAGAACCGCAAAGTCTGGGTGTTTTGCGGTGACGGCGAAATGGACGAGGTGGAGTCTTTGGGCGCCATTGGTTTGGCCGCGCGCGAAAAGCTCGACAACTTGATTTTTGTCATCAACTGCAATTTGCAGCGCTTGGACGGCCCGGTGCGCGGCAACGGCAAGATCATCCAAGAGCTGGAGAGCGAATTCCGGGGCTCGGGCTGGAATGTGATCAAGCTCATTTGGGGCAGCAACTGGGACCCCTTGATCGCCCGCGACAAAGATGGTGCCCTGCGCCGCATCATGATGGAAACCGTGGACGGCGACTACCAGGCCTTCAAAGCCAATGACGGCGCCTTTGTGCGCAAGCATTTCTTTGGCCGCGACCCGCGCACCTTGGAGATGGTGGCCAAACTGAGCGACGACGACATTTGGAATTTGCGCCGGGGTGGCCACGACCCGCAAAAGGTATATGCCGCTTACGCCGCTGCGGTCAAGCACAAAGACCAACCCACGGTGCTGCTGATCAAAACCGTCAAAGGCTTTGGCATGGGCTCTTCGGGAGAGGGCAAGAACACCGTGCACCAAACCAAGAAGCTGACCGACGAAGACATCAAAATCTTCCGTGACCGCTTCAACATCCCCATCCCCGACAGCGAGTTGTCCAAGCTGCCTTTCTACAAGCCTGCGGACGACACGCCAGAGATGCGCTACCTGCACGAGCGCCGCCAAGCCTTGGGTGGTTATTTGCCGCAACGGCGCACCAAGGCTGAAGAGCATTTCACCGTGCCCTCGATGGAGACCTTCAAGGCCATCACCGACCCCACGGCTGAAGGGCGCGAGATTTCCACCACCCAAGCCTATGTGCGTTTTCTGACGCAATTGCTGCGCGACCAAGCTTTGGGCCCACGCGTGGTGCCGATTCTGGTGGACGAGGCCCGCACCTTTGGCATGGAAGGTTTGTTCCGCCAAATTGGCATTTATAACCCCGATGGCCAACAGTACACGCCAGTGGACAAAGACCAGGTCATGTACTACCGCGAAGACAAGGCCGGTCAAATTTTGCAAGAAGGCATCAACGAAGCCGGTGGCATGAGCAGTTGGATCGCGGCGGCGACCTCTTACTCGACCAACAACCGCATCATGATTCCGTTCTATGTGTATTACTCGATGTTCGGCTTCCAGCGCATTGGCGACTTGGCCTGGGCAGCGGGCGATATGCAAGCGCGGGGCTTTTTGCTCGGCGGTACCTCGGGTCGCACCACCTTGAACGGCGAAGGTTTGCAACACGAAGACGGCCACAGCCACATCTTGGCGGGCACCATCCCCAACTGCATCAGCTACGACCCGACCTTTGCCCACGAGGTGGCGGTCATCATGCAGCACGGCTTGAAGCGCATGGTGGAAAAACAAGAGAACGTGTTTTATTACCTCACGCTTTTGAACGAAAACTACCCCATGCCCGGCCTGACCGCAGGCACTGAAGAACAGATCATCAAGGGCATGTATTTGCTGCAAGCCGCAGAAGGCGGGAAAAAAATGCCCCGCGTCAACCTGCTGGGTTCGGGCACCATCCTGCGCGAATCCATGGCTGCGCGTGATTTGCTGGCCGCCGATTGGGGCGTGGCCGCGAATGTGTGGAGCTGCCCCAGCTTCAACGAATTGGCCCGCGATGGCGCACAAGCCGAGCGCTGGAATTTGATGCATCCCACCGAAGAGGCACGCGTGTCGTTTGTGGCTGAGCAACTGGCAGGCCATGAAGGACCGGTGGTCGCTTCCACCGATTACATGAAGGCTTATGCCGAGCAAATCCGTGCCTACATCCCTGCTGGCCGCGCTTACAAAGTGCTGGGCACCGACGGTTTTGGGCGCAGTGATTTCCGCAGCAAATTGCGTGAGCACTTTGAGGTGAACCGCCACTACATCGTGGTGGCGGCGCTCAAGGCCTTGAGCGAAAGCGGTGCGGTGCCGGTGGCCAAGGTGGCCGAGGCGATTGCGAAATACGGCTTGAAAGCCGACAAAATCAACCCCCTGTACGCTTAAAAAACCCAACGGAGACGAGAGATGGCGATGATGGATGTGACGGTTCCCGACATTGGGGACTTTGATGAAGTGGCGGTGATTGAGTTGTTGGTCAAGGTGGGCGACAGCGTCAAGGCCGAGCAAAGTTTGATCACTGTCGAGAGCGACAAAGCGTCGATGGAAATCCCTTGTTCACACGCGGGGGTGGTCAAAGAGCTCAAGGTCAAATTGGGTGACAAGGTCAAACAAGGCTCGGTCGTGGTGGTGCTGGAGGTGGCGGGCGCGAGTGCCGCGGCCGCACCTGCGCCGGCATCAGCTCCGCCCACCGCGTCGCAAACCGCTGCTGCGCCTGCCGCCGCATCTCCTGTGGCTGCCCCAGAATCTGTGCCTGCGCCCAATCCTGCGCCAGCCCTTGTCCCTGCTGCCGTGGTGGCCGCACACGCCCCTGGCCAAACACCTGCCACAAGCCTGCCCCACGCATCGCCGTCGATTCGCAAATTGGCGCGCCTATTGGGTGTGCCTCTGGCCGAGGTCAAGGGCTCAGGCACCAAGGGCCGCATCACCGAAGACGATGTGCAAGCCTTCACCCGCTCGGTGATGGCCGGTGACACCCGCACCCAAGCCCAAGCGGCCAAAGCCCCGGCGGGTGGCGACGGTGCTGCGCTGGGTTTGATCGCTTGGCCCAAGGTGGACTTTGCCAAGTTCGGCCCCATCGAGCGCAAAGAAATGGGCCGCATCAAAAAGATCAGCGGTGCCAACCTGTTGCGCAATGCCATCATGATCCCGGCCGTCACCAATCACGATGACGCCGACATCACCGACTTGGAAGCCTTTCGGGTGCTGACCAACCTGGAAAACGAAAAGTCGGCAAAAGCTGGAATTAACGCAAGCGTTAAGGTCACCATGCTGGCGTTTTTGATCAAGGCCTGTGTGGCCGCCCTCAAAAAATATCCCGAGTTCAACAGCTCGCTCGATGGCGACGCCCTGGTCTACAAGAACTATTGGCAC
>Ga0209033_1000322_pt1 | contig 27256 bp, 22 predicted proteins | sample LauGreFa1BDMLBDN_2_FD_188218 | JGI IMG/M metagenome (GOLD analysis project Ga0209033, IMG submission 188218) | Freshwater lake microbial communities from Lake Michigan, USA - Fa13.BD.MLB.DN (SPAdes) (version 2) | ecosystem: Environmental > Aquatic > Freshwater > Lake | place: Lake Michigan, USA...
ACTTGGTAGTCCTTGGCTTCCACGGCTAAGGCATATCGGCCTACGGGTACATCGGTGAAAACGAATTCGCCTTTGTTGTTGGTGGTGGCTTCGAAAGTGGCAGGGGGGTTGGTGATGGGGCCTTCAAAATAGACCTTGGCATTGGCGATTACGCTCTGCGATTCTTTGTCGCGCAGCACGCCTCGCACGGTTTGATTTTGCGCCATGGCGATGATGCCGATGCAAAAGGTCAGAAAAAGGGTAATGTGTTTTTTCATGGCCCGAATGTAAATCAAGCCATCGAATGGACATTACGGAAAATCGCAAGTGAGGGGGTTGTTTATTACGGAAAATCGCAAAAAACAATGCTTACGCCTCTTGGTTCACCACCTGTTTGAGGTCGTTTTCAAGTTGGTAAGCGGTGAGTGCAAGTGCTGGATCGGCCTGTAATTTCAACCAATGCTTGTGTTTGAGCCACCATTTCATCCGAAGCGATGGGAATCCGTGCTTGAAATAATTGGTAATCAGGGGATTGGCACGCAAGGTCACTTGCTTCTGGTTCATGTTTTCCCAGAGGTAGTTTATTTCGTTTTCGATGCGATCGATTAACTGCACACTGGCGTCCATTTTGCCGGTGCCGTTGCAGCTAATGCATACTTCTTGGGTGGCGATTTCGGTGGCGGGACGAACACGTTCACGGGTGATTTGCACCAGACCAAACTTGCTCATTGGCAAGATGGTATGTCGCGCCCGATCGGTTTTCATGGCGGCCTTCAAAGCGGTGAACAGTTCGTTCTTCTTTTTGGGGTCACGCATGTCGATGAAGTCGATCACGATGATACCGCCCATATCGCGAAGTCTTACTTGGCGGGCGATTTCATCTACGGCTTCGAGGTTTACTTTCAATACATTTTCTTCCCGATTGGTAGGGTCGAAGGATGTGCTGCCCGAGTTTACATCGATCACGTGCAAGGCCTCTGTATGGTCGATCACCAAATAGGCGCCACCACTAAAAGGTACGTTCCTGCCGAAGCTCGATTGTATCTGTCGGTTTACGTTGTATTGGTCGAACAGGCTGTTTTTGCCTGCATGGAGTTTGAGGATTTTATCGGCGTCGGTATTGTACTTACCCAGGGTCTCTTTCACGGCGGCGTGGATTTCGCTGTCGTTGGTGACGATTTGGGTAAAGGAGTCATTCAGAATATCGCGCAGTAGGGTTTGCAAACGGTTGCCTTCGCCGAGTACTTTGGTGGCGGTGGTCGCGTTTTTGAGTCCTTTGATCAGATCGTTCCACTTTTTGATCAGATCACGCATGTCTTTGTCGAGCTCTTCGATGGCCACGCCTTCGCTCACGGTACGCACGATGACTCCGAAGTTATGGGGACGGATGCTATTGGCGAGGTCTTTCAAGCGGGATTTCTCTTTGGGATTCCCGATTTTCCGACTGATGGAAATGTGATTTGTGAAGGGAACGAGGATGAAGTAGCGACCTGGGATGGAAATATCGCAAGTGACTTTGGGTCCTTTGTTGGCGATGGGCTCTTTGATGACTTGCACCAAGAGGGGTTCCCCGGATTTGAGTACCTGTCCGATTTTGCCCGTCTTCACAATGGGCTCCTCGATGGTGAACTCGTCAAGATCTGCAGCGCGTGGATGTCCACCAATGGCAGATTTAACCACTTTACGCAGGGACTTGAGATTTGGGCCGAGATCGAAATAGGTCAAAAACCCATCTTTTTCACCACCTACATGAACGAAGGCGGCATTAAGGGATGGGGAGATTTTTTTGACTTTCCCTAGGTAGAAGTCACCAACTTGAAATCCGTCAGAGGCGGTTTCGCGGTGAAATTCTATGAGTTTACGGTTCGATAGCAGAGCAATTTCAACCCCAGACGAACCTTTTTGTATGATTAATTCGTTGGACAAAATGCCTAGTTATTGTGGAAGAACCAACTTATTTCTTCTTGTGACGATTCTTGCGCAAACGTTTTTTACGCTTGTGCGTGGCAATCTTATGACGTTTTCTTTTTTTACCGCTTGGCATATTCCTTTGTTTAAATTATTGAACTGTTTTTTGTGTTTTTACTGCCAAATTGAGGTAAACCTTTGCATTGACAGAATCTCCCATTACTCCAAAGACTTCGCTCATTTCGAACAACCATCGAGGATTTTGGGGTTGCAAAGATATTAATTTTTCGCATTTTTTCAGTGCTTTCGGCCACTGTTGCGACTTTTTTAACAGATTTAGGTGAATGTAGTGCGTTTCGATGTTGCTGCTATCGCTTGCCAGCGCTGATTTTAGCGTACCCAAAAACTGCATGGGGGCGTTCAAATACTCGCTTTGGTAAACAATGAGCGCGTTGAGTAGATCCGAGTTTTTCGGATTTTTCTCAAGTCCTGCATCGATGTGTTTTTTACCCAATTGGAAGAGGTAGGCAGCCGCGATGGGATTTTCTACAGACATTGCTGCCGAGAAAATGAGGTTTCGGGCTACTTCGTTCTTGCTTTTTTCGTCGGTGTTGGCGTTGTACTGCTCTGCCAAATCGGTTTGCAACAGGGCAACCAAAGGGACATTGCTGGTTTCTTCCGCCCATCGGAGTGCCAGCTCCAAGGAATCCTTGGGGTAGGTACCGGGTTTTGCGGTCAGGATGCGCGTAACCAGCGGACTGGGTTTGGTCTTTTCAAAGACGGCATTGAGGAATTCGATGCGCGAAATTTCTTGTTGCGGCAAACCATCGCCCTGCATTCCTTGCATGGGTTCAGCACTCTTTTCTGATTCCACCGGGGTGAATTCAGCAGTTTTCCAACGGTTTGCGACCAATAAAATACCCAGCAATCCAATGATTGCGGCAATCATCCATACGCGGAGGTTCAAATTTCCCACGCGACAAAGGTAGGTAAAGTTGATTAGAGCTTGTCAGCCAACGTCTTGCTATCCTTTACAAGGGTTGCAAATTCTTTGGCTGGCTTAAAACGGGCCACATAGTGAGCGGGAACTACCAAGCTGGTGTTGCGCTTAATATTTCGGGCTACCTTTGTTTTACGCTTTTTTAATTCGAATGTACCAAATCCACGGAGGTAGATGTTGCTACCATTAACCATTGAATTCTTAACAACTACGAAGAAGTTATCGATAGTGTCGGCAATCGCGGTCTTCTCCAAACCTGTGCGCACTGCAATTTCGTTTACGATTTCAGACTTTGTCATAATAAATTGAGGTGCAAAAAAAATACAAAAGCTGTTCTTTTGCCATTGAATATGCAAATAGTTATCCAAACTTTGTCAAGATGGTATAATCTTGAGTCAAGGGATTTGCCTTGGCGACGAACCCGTGACCCATATCGCATATGGATTTCGGAGATCATCTTGCAGCAAACCCGCGTTGCGCAGGGCTTGGCATATTACGAGCGATTTGTGGGCCAGTTGCCAGATATACAGTCACTTGCGCTTGCCAATGAGGGCGAGGTGCTCAAGCTTTGGCAGGGGTTGGGGTATTACTCGCGGGCGAGGAATTTGCATAAGGCGGCGCGCATGGTCATGAACGAACTGGGCGGGGTGTTCCCGTCTACCTTCCAAGACATACAGCAGTTGCCGGGGGTGGGTTTATACACTGCGGGTGCCATTGCATCCTTTGCTTTTGGCGAAAAAGTGCCGGCCATCGATGGCAATGTGAAGCGGGTTGGGGCGAGATTCTTCGGATTGTTTGAAGATATTCAATCGCAAGCCTTCCAGAAAAAGCTGTTTTCCTTGTTACAAGATGCGATGGTTTTTGCTGATGCCAATGAGTTCAACCAAGCGATGATTGAGGTGGGTGCCACAGTCTGTTCTCCTACCCAGCCACAGTGCGATATTTGTCCCCTTGCCGATGCCTGTGTAGCCCGTTTGCAACAATTGCAAAAACAACTTCCAGTGACGCGAAAAAAGCAAAAACCCCTCGACAAGTACTTTTACTACGTGGATATCCGGTGTGGTAATCACCATGTTGTAGTACGTCGCTCTGATGTGGGTATTTGGTCGCATTTGCACGAGTTCCCGCTAATTGAAGGCGACACGCCTGAATGGGATTTGGATGTTGTTTTGGAACGATGGGGTATTGTGGAAAAAATAATCGTGGAGGGCGAGAAAACGATCAAACATCAGCTCACCCACCAAACGATTCACGCCAAGTGTTGGTATTTGTGCCTTCCCAGCGATAAGTTTGTAAAGAAAGACGGTTGGCAATGGTTGGAAAAAGACGAAATTCTATCCCTGCCCTTGCATCGTTTGATGGAAAAAATGATTAGATTTACCTAAACAAACAAGAGTTTCAAGCATTTAATACAGCGCAAATTATGATTAACAAGGTTATTTTATTGGGAAGACTGGGGAAAGATCCCGTGGTTCGTCGGCTCGACAATGGCAGGGTTGTAGCAAACGTTACTTTGGCTACCAACGACTATTACACGAAGGATGGACAGCGTTTGGAAAGTACAGAGTGGCACAATTTGGAGATGTGGGATAAGCAGGCAGAAACGGCCGAGAAATACCTCAAAAAAGGAAGTTTGTTGTATGTGGAGGGGAAGATTCGGACCGATCGTTATACAGATGCGGAAGGACAGGAACGTCAGACTCGCAAGATTCGTGTCAACAATTTCCAGATGATGGGGTCTTTGTTGGCTTCGCGCAGTGAGGAAGGGTCGCGTAGCGATGCTCAGGGCGATACGAATGCTACCGATGGCGGACATGCCATGGATATGGATCAAGAGGATGAGGGACTGCCATTTTAATTTGCAATCATGAGTATAGATGATCCTGGTCCCACGGGCTTGACATTTCAAACCATTATTCAACCCATTTCAGCGGCTGATGTGCCCGAAATTGTGGTTTATTCGTTGATATTGTTGTTGTGTTTGCTGATTTCGGCCATTTGTTCGAGTTCGGAAAACGCATTTTTCTCACACCGCGATTCTGACACCGAGGCATTGCGTGAAGAGAAGTCGAAGACGGCAAAATACATATTGGAGGTATTGGAAAGGCCCAAGCAATTGTTGGCGACCATGCTGTTGTTGAACAGTTTGGTGAATGTGGCTTTTGTATTGATTGCCATTTTGCTGACAGAGAAATTGTTCAACCTCGAGGCATTGCCTTGGTTGAAGTTTTTTGTAGAGGCCATTGTTGTTACGGTGGTGATATTGGTCTTTGGGGAGGTTGTGCCGAAGGTGTTTGCGACCCAAAACTACAAGTCGGCGGCGCGTTTCTTGGTGTATCCGATGCGGGCTTTCGTTTGGTTTTTTTCTCCATTTACCTTTTTGTTGGTAAAGTTTGGCAGTTTGTTAGAGCGCGGTGTGAAGCCTCAAGCCCATGAGTTAACGCCAGAGGAATTATCCATGGCCATTGACATGGCCACAGACCAAGAGGATGCCCAGCAGGAGAAAGAAATTTTGAAGGGTATTGTGAACATGAGCAGCATTCAGGTAAAGCAAATCATGCGGTCGCGGGTGGATATGACGGCGGTGGAGCGTTCCACGGATTACCATAAACTGTTGTCGGTGGTGAGGGAAAGTGGTTTTTCACGCATTCCAGTGTACGATAAAACCATTGATGCGATTGTGGGGGTGTTGAGCATTAAGCGGTTGATTCCCCATTTGGATGCGGGGTCGGACTTTGATTGGATGCAGTTTGTAAAGGCACCCTATTTCATTCCAGAAAACAAGGCCATTGATGATACTTTGGGTGAGATGCGTACGAATCACAATCACTTGGCGATTGTGGTGGATGAGTTTGGTGGAACCAGTGGAATGATCACGATGGAAGACATTTTGGATGAGGTGTTTGGCGATATGCAGGATGAATTTGACGACGAGGAAAAGGGCTTTGTGCAATTGAAAGAGGGTGTGTACGTGTTTGAGGCCAAGGTGTTGATGGTTGACTTTATCAGGGAAGTAGGACTTTCATTGGATTTGTTTGAACATTTGGAGTTGGAGAGTGATAGTTTGGGTGGCATGGTGAGTGAGCGTTTGGGCAGGATGCCCAAACGGGGGGATGAGGTTTCGGTAGGACAGGTTCATTTCAACGTTGAATCGGCCGATGCACGCAAGGTGAAAAAGATCCGGGTTACTATAGAGAAAAATCATGTTGGGGAATAAGATGTTGAGGGCCATGGGCCTCTGTGTTGTATTGTTCCTAGCCGCCTGCGGCGGCGGAACCGGGGAGTCGTTTGTGCCAAAGCCCAAGGCCTATCCGCGCATGGATTTACCCATCAAATCGTATCAACCGTTTTCAGCGGCCGATTTGCCCATGGATCTGCAATTGCCTGCCTATGCCCGCATGATGGCCGATACCAATGCCCAAGGAAAACATACGCCAGGTTGGTATAATTTGTATTTTCCGCTGTTCGACGTTACGCTTCACATGACCTACTATGAATTCAAGGATTGGGCGTTTTTCGACAGTTTGATTTACGATACACGGAAGCTGGTAAATAAGCATTTACAGAAAGCGGATGATATCTTGGAACGTCCTACTTCTGCATTCAATCCAGAGGCCAAAGGCTTGGTGTTTAGTATTCAGGGAAATACGGCCACGAACTTTAATTTTTATCTCACAGACAGTGTGAAACATTTCGTGCGGGGGGCTTTGTATTTCAATAAACGCACCGAATCTGATAGTGTTGCACCGGTTTTTCAATTTGTGGAACAAGATGTGTATCACATGATCAAAACCATGCATTGGAAAAAATGAGATTTGCAAAAAACACCCCCATTATTCAGCATATTCGCCTTTGTGGTGTTTGGGTAATTTTTGGTTTAACCGCTTGTTTGAGCGCCCAAAATCCGAAGGCAAAGAAACAGTTGGATGAGGCATTTGTCTCGTTCAATGCCGCCGAATTTCCCAAGGCGTTGTCAGCGGTGAACAAAGCCATCAAGATCGATCCTACCTACGCGGATGCCTACTCGTTACAGGCATCTGTTTATGAGGCGATGCGTGATACCCAAAATGCCAGTAAATCTTATCAGAATTGTTTGCGTGTGGCACCGTTGTTTCAGCCCATGTATTTTTATTACGGGGAGTATTTGTACCGAAATAAGCGACTTCAAGAATCATCGGCCATCTTGAAACAGTTCGATGAAGTGCCCAATCGCGCGGGGTTTATCGCCCAGAAACATGGGGCATCAATCCGATTGAAAGAGAAGGCATCGCGCCTGCAGGCCAGTGTGAAAACGGCCATGGACGATGTGAATATCGCGGAGAATTTGCGGATTAAGAACATGGGTCCGAGTATCAATACCGACAAAGATGAGTATTGGCCGGGAATGCCTTTTTCAGGCGATCGATTTGTGTTTACGCGCCGTTTGGGTGGGACTGAAAATGCCATATTACAAGAGGATTTTTACATGAGTGATTTGCGCGATTCTCTTTGGGGGAAAGCGTATCCTGCGCCCGGTGAGATCAATACCCCCGAGAATGAAGGTACTTTGAGCGTAAAGGCCGATGGGTCTGCCTTGTATTACACGCGCTGCAATCAGCCCGGTGGGTTGGGAAGTTGCGATTTGTATGTGAGTGACTTGGATGGCAGGGGATGGAAGCGCGGTAGCAATTTGGGATCGCCCGTGAATGGGGGGGCTTGGGATTGTCAGCCAGCAATTAGTGGAGACGGACATACCCTGATTTTTTCGAGTAATCGCCCAGGAGGATTTGGAGGCAAAGACTTGTGGATCAGTTATTTGAAGCAAGGTAAGTGGAGTGTTCCGAAAAATATGGGTCCTGCGATTAACACCCGGGACGACGATGATGCTCCTTTTTTGCATTACGATGGAGTGACTTTGTATTTCAGCAGTTTGGGTCATCCAGGATTTGGGGGCTCTGATATTTTTATGTCGCGCATGGGTGCCGATGCCCAATGGTCGACCCCGGAGAACTTGGGTTCAGGATTAAATACTTCGGAGGATGAATTTGGGCTGTACATTGATGCGGGGGGCAAAAAGGGATATTTTGCTTCGGATCGCAAGGGTGGTTTGGGCAGACTGGATATTTATCAATTTGATGTGCCTGAGAAGTTTAAGCCCATTCCGGTGACGTATGTATCGGGACGAATTGAGGACGCACAGGGTGGTTTGCCTTTGATGGCGAGGGTTCGCGTGGTTGAGCTGAGTACGGGTAAGGTGGTGTTTTCGGACAGTGTTTCTAACTTTTTTATTCCGCTGACAGCGGGTGGAAACTACGCATTGTTTGCAACGGCCAAGGGATATGTGCCACACAGCATGAATTTTCAACCCACTGCATCTACCTTGGATCAGCCATTCTCGGTGGTTGCCAAGCTCACACCGATCAACAACAATTCGGTATTTGTGCTGCGGAATTTGTTTTTCGATACGGATAAATACGATTTGAAACCGGAGAGTGCGGAAGAGTTGCTGCAGTTGGTGGAATTGATGAAGATGAATCCAAAGATGGAGGTGATGATTACCGGACATACGGATAATCAGGGTGCGGCAGATTACAATGTGAAGTTGTCTGAGAACCGCGCGGCATCGGTGGTTGCCTATTTGGTGAAGGCGGGTATTGCTTCAGCTCGTTTGAAATGGAAGGGGTATGGCGATTCGCGGCCTGCGGCCGCGAACGACACAGAGGAAGGACGTGCGAAGAACCGACGCATTGAATTGGTAATCCTGAAAGCGTCTTAACCGTCAATTTTACGATTCATCACCGAGACTTAGTGCTTATAAACCTGTCATGTCTGGCTGTCCGGCCAACATCCAAGCAGTATACCAATAGCTTGAAACGGCAGTAATTGCTGTGCGCATGCGGTCTTCTACCATGTGGTTTAGGCTGGTTTCGTAGGCTAGGGCAAAGGCTTCTTTCACCTGTTTTTTGGTTTTTCCTTTGCTGTCCGTGGTGAGTTCGTACTTTTGGTCTTCTCCCCAATGCAGGCTCAATTGTTTTTCGTTTTTGAGCACCGCAGGCAAATGGCTGTGCGAGGTTTCTATACAATGCCAAAGGCTGTCGTTGGGGTTGTCTAAATAGTGCGCGATGGGCACGGTGAGCTCATAGTTGCTCAGGCTGATTTCTGGTATACGGGTTTCCCACAGTGCATGGATGCCGTTTTGTTGGGTGAGCTGTCCGTCGTAGTTCAGGGAGGTGTGCAATGGCACATGGGCGTCGGCCACGTAGTGGCCGATATCGGCTGATAATTGCAGTATCCGATCTACGTCTTTGTTTTTGAAGGCTTCGGTGAGCCGGTAGAGCATGGTTTGCACATGATAAGGGACTACACCGTAGGCAAACAAAGTGTCTGCGGAGTATTTTTCAACCGCCAACTTCCAAAATTTTGGCAAGGTATCGATGGGCATCGCCTTTTCGTATCGCTCTAAATCGATGTAGTGTCTACAGGCCTCGGCTGTGTCTGTATACCGCCTTTGATCGGGGTCTACCGCATGTTCCGTTATAAAATCTATGTGTGATTTGTAGAACCCAAATAGGGGTTGTGGCAGGGCGTATACCGCCTGACGGTTGATCGTTTTGTGTCCGAGAAACCCCCACGCGCCCAGTTGCTGTGCTCCCAACAAACAAAGCAGTATCAGGGCGATGTGTTTGTTCAGGGTATGGAATTTTCGGATGAACATGGATGTTGAAACGGTTGATCGGCGGCGTGGATATTATAGATTCTCCCGGATTTTTCCGGTTTTAATGGGTGTTTAGTGCCCTCAAATAGAGTTGGATGGTATTTTGCAATCCGTGGTAAAGTGCATCACAGACCAGTGCATGTCCGATAGAAACTTCCGCTAGTCCGGGCAAGTTTTGCGCCAGGTAACGCAAGTTGTGTAGGTCGAGGTCGTGTCCGGCATTGATTCCAAGCCCTGCTTCCAGGGCCGCATTTGCGGTGGCTACATAGGGTGCGATGGCTGTGGCGGGATTTTGGTGGAATTGTGAGGCGTAGGCTTCTGTGTAGAGTTCGATGCGATCGGTGCCTGTGGCATTGGCGGAGGCAATGAGGGCTGGGTTGGGGTCGAGGAAGATAGAAACGCGGGCGCCCGTTAGTTTGATGCGCGCGATGGTTTGGGTGAGGAATTCTTGATGGGTGATTGTGTCCCAGCCGGCATTGGAGGTGAGCACATGCGGGGGGTCTGGAACGAGGGTTACTTGATGGGGTTTTACCTTTTCAATGAGTTGTAGGAAATCTTCAGAGGGGTAACCTTCGATGTTGAATTCTGTGGCGATGTTGGTTGAGAGGTCGTGCACATCGGTGAAGCGAATATGTCGCTCATCCGGACGTGGATGCACGGTAATCCCTTGGGCTCCGAAGCGTTCACAATCCAAGGCCACTTGCAGTACGTTGGGGTTGTTGCCACCGCGTGCATTTCTGATGGTGGCGATTTTGTTGACGTTAACGGATAGTTTGGGGGACATTATTTCAGCCATAGCGATACAAAAATACGGGGTTGGATGCGGTTTTCTGTTGTGTTTTTGAGGATGATTTCTGAGCGGGCAGCGAGGTGGATTTGTTTGTTAGGGTATTTTTTGATTGGGTGTGAATGGGGTTTGTTTTGGGGTGATTTTGTCGGATGGACAGTGGCTGTAACCCGGTTTTTGAAGGCGTATTGGATGAGGGCATTTACGGCAAGGCCTTTTTGGGAGAGGGTATAGTGGGTAATTTCATGGGGCAGGGTTTGTGGGGTAAAGTAGAGGGGGATATCGGTATCGAAGGCGATGCATTCTGCGGCCCATTTGAGTTGGGAAAAGGGTTTTCGGTGGGTGAATGTGACGCCGAATAGGTAGGATCCTTGGGCGGAATTGGGCTGGGGTACGAAGGTGAGTTGATGGTCGAGGGTGCTGGAGGGTGAACTTTTGCAGCGCAGGTTGAGGGTGATTTTGTGGGCGGAGGCCAATTGGGGGTTGTTGTGATTATTGGAAGAGGTATAAAAAGGGCTGAGTGTATTGTTGAGAGATATTGAGTTTGGGTAGGCGTTATCACCGAGGAAGGATTCCCAGCCGGTTTGGTTGGCTTGGTTGTTCCACTGCCAAAGGCAGTGGAACTGGAGGTTGCGCGACAGCGGTTGTTCAAAAAAGCACTGGTGTTTGTAATACAGGGGGCGTTCGAGTTGTGTGTTGGGCAGGAGGGGCTGTCGGAGTTCCGCGGCCCACCGCAAGCTTCGCTTGCCGGTGGTGCCGCGGGAATAGGTGGCGGAGCTACTCCAATGGTTGGGTATGAGTTGGTTGAACAATCCTTGTGGTGGTCTAAACTGGTTGTGGATGACATAGGCGCGAAGCGAAATATCGGAATGGCGGTTCAGCGGCCGAATCCAACCGCCCACGGCGGCGGTTTTTGGCGATTGGTTGGGCTGACATTGTAGCGCAATATGCAGAAAGGCGAGGCCGCCGTGGGACGTGTGTTTGGTGAACCAACATTCCGGATAATGGAACAGGCGGCCCGCGCGCAGCGCGGGCCGCAACCACTCCTTCTTGCCCAACCATTCCCGATCGTAACGGTAACTACTCCATGCCATGCCAACCCCCGACCCAAACAACATCGCCCCCGTAACATGCTCCTGCCATGTGTTTCCTTGGTATCCGCGCAGCGTCTCTGAAGCAAAATTCCCATCCGTGATCAAATTGCCTATCCTGCCCATCGAATCAATCCTGGTAGATATCCTCCCCCGCGATACACCAAGCATTCCGCGCATTCGCCACTTTGAAATCTTATATCCTAAAGCCACCCCCGTATGCCCTTGAAACTCGTCCCAACCGCGCTTTTCCGACAGCCCCCAGTCTGGTGTGCGTCGCGCCCAAATTAATGGCGCATTCCAAAAGCCCGACATCCCGCCCTGAACCAATCCCTGCCCCAGCTGCATTGTGTAGCGGCCCAAAATCAAGGATTCGAATCCCCTAAAATCGGATAGGCGCAAGTGGTAATTGGTTAATACGGGCCTCAATTCCCCTGCATCGCGTTGTACGGAAGCCCCCATTGAGAGGGTTCTGCTGTTGTGAATCCTCAGTTGCATTTGATACGCACTCGCATCACTTACCCCAAATTCATCCCACCGGGTTTTCGCCCCCGCAAAAGCCGAAGACTTGCATTCCCGCGATTGGGCGAGCCATTGCTTCTTTTGCCACTTCAGCGGGATATCGCACACCAAAAATGGTTTGATCGCCACAATTCGCTCCACTGAAAAACCGCATTGCACCAATTCTGATGGATTCAAAATGTCGCCAAAACGTTGTTTGTGCGCCAAAATCGCGGTGGCTTCCTCCTCAGTCAATAGCGGGTGCATCAACAGATCTGCCTCAGTCAGTTGATTGATGCTGAGCGTACTGTCGTTCCATGGACCTGTTCGCCATAAACGCCCAAGTTTTGATCCAACGGAGAGACTGTCTGCGGTTGAGAAACGTTCATCATCATCACAACCATCATCGCGATGTTGTTGTGCCGTTAGCTGATTACTCCCGAATAAAATCAATGCCAGTGATAGCGCACTTGCCATCCTAAAACCATCCCCAAGGGCCTGAGCCACTGTCCTTCCAATCCTCCACTCCATGATTTTTTTGTATAATTGATGCCCCATCGCAGGGGTTGTTGTGTGCTGTTGAGTGCCATAAAACCGATAAAATTCGACCCCAGTACTTTCGTGGCGCCTACCTCTATGAATTTTCGCTGCGGTGAATAGGTGGCTTGGGCGAACGGTGTAATGCTGTTGCTTGTTGGGGCGCTGCGCGCCCCATTTTTTCTCCTGCCAACCCAAACCAACTGCAACAGCTGCTGATCATACATCCAACTTCTACCCATCGATTCCATAGCAAGTCCCGCCCATAGCAACCGCTCAACATCGCCCTGAAACCAGTCATTGCTGAGTATCGTGCGGTAATTGGCGGTGAATTGGCCGGCGCGGTCCGACGTAAATTGATACTGAAGGTTTAATAGGCCGCCCCAATTTTGTTGTGATCCGTTTTGTTTTATCCAGGTTCCCCCGGTTTGAACTATTCCCAGGCCCAGGGAGATGTGTTGGCCCGACGATATCAAAAGCCGATGCTGCACAGTGAGTAGCTGGGTATTCCATTCGTTGGAGCCCCTGTTTTCGTGGTTGAATCGCCATCTCGCGGTTTGGTGAGAAAGGCTCACATCCCGCAGGCCGGGCGCTGAAAGTCCGTAGTTGCGGAAAATGCAAAAAGTTTCTGAACCAGGCCATTGAACATCGCCCAAAAACAGGTTTGGGAAGGCCATTTTCTCCGTAATATGGGGAGGGTTGTAAGGGGTAATTGGGGCAGTGGTTTGCGCAGATAACATCGGCAAGTACAACATCGAAAAGCCGTTGAAAAACCACTTTCCGATATCCCTGCCGCGCCATGTCATTCCAATTGTTCCTTGATTTTTATGAGTGTTTCTCTGAAATTTCTGAGTTCTTGCACCAACTTCGCTTGGGGTGAAATTCCATCGTCGTTTCGCTTCACTGATTTGGAAACGCTCGACAGTTTTAATCCTTTGCTATGTGAAAGATAGTGAATTTCTTTCAGCACCTCCAGGTCCTTCTGTGTGTAGAAGCGATCGCCCTTTTTGTTTTTCATGGGCTTGATTTGGGGGAAATTTTTCTCCCAAAAGCGCAGGGTACTGGCTGGAACACCGATGGTGGCGGCGGCTTCGCCTATTTTCATGTATTTTTTTTCGGTGTTGTTTTCCATGGTGCGATACAAAGGTAATATGGTCGTGGGATTAATCGAAACGGGTGGCTTCTCGCTGTGACAGTTCGATCATTTTTTGGTATTGCTCATCGCTCAAATCGTTGCGGTAAAAGAAGGCTGGGTTCAGCGGATTCTTGTGTTTGCGCACTTCGTAATGGAGGTGGCTGCCTGTGGATCTGCCTGTATTGCCCACATAACCAATGAGTTGTCCGCGTTTGATTTTCTGTCCGCCCCGCACCGCGAAACGACTCAAATGTCCGTATAGCGTGGTATACCCGTTACCATGATTGATGATGACGTGGTTGCCATAGCCCCAGGGCTCTGTTTTGGTGAGTACTATACTTCCGCTAGCTGTTGCATACACTTCGGTACCCGTGGGTGCGGTGAAATCCATGCCGGGGTGGAAGGAGGGGGTGTGGTAAAACGGATCGCGCCGATACCCAAATCCAGAGGCCATTTGTCTGAGGTCTTTGTTGGCCACGGGCATGATCGCAGGGATGGCATCGATGGCGTTGATGCGGTTTTTGGAGAGTTTTTGCAGTTTTACAAAGCTGGCTTCTTGGGCTTGGGCGAGGGCTTCGAGTTGGTCTGCTTTCTGCTTGATGCGCGTGAGCATTTTGCCATTGGGTAGCTGCGATAGCTCTGTGTAGTCTTTTCCGCGGAAATCGGTGGGTTTGGGTGGCGCCACGTTGAAAATGGATCGATAAATGTTGAGGTCTTTGTCTTCCAAATCGGTGAGGCGGGCTTCCAAGGCTTGGAGCTGTCTGTCGGTACTTTCCAATTCTCTCAAAACCGCCATCGGATTTTTCTGACTGGGAAGCAGGTTGAATCGCACGTAAAAATGGCTGATCAGAAAACTCAGGCCAACCACCAACACCACAAACAATGAGGTGGCACCCAATCTTCGCCAAAGGACATAGCTTCGGTGCTCAGAAACCCGTTCAAAGCTTAGGGATTTGGGGTTGTAGAAGTATTTGGTGCGACGTGCCATCGGTGGGGTGAAAGTAATGCTTAGCCTCGGTCAAAAATCATTCCGCAAAGAACTTTTTATAGGCTTTGGCCCTCAAAACGTATTCATCTACATTGTTTTGGATTTGAGTTTCCACTTCCGGACCGAGGGTTTTAACCACTTTTGCGGGGGTTCCCAGAACCAGGGAATAGGGTGGGATGATCATGCCTTGGGGTACCATCGCGTTGGCACCGATGATGCTGTACTCGCCGATTTGGGCGTGGTTGAGTACGGTGGCGTGCATGCCAATGAGTACATGGTGCGATAGGGTTGCGCCGTGAACGATGGCTGTATGTCCGATTACGCAGTCGTCACCAATATTGCAGGGTGCGCCGGGATCGGCATGGATAACCGCATTGTCTTGGATGTTGGTTCTAGCGCCCACGGTGATGGTGTCGGTATCGCCCCGAAGAACGGCCCCAAACCAGAGGGAGGCATCTTGGTTAACGATGACATCGCCGATGGCTGTGGCGTTGGGTGCCACGAAGGCGGAGGGGTGAATTTGTGGGGGTTGTTGTAATTTTTGCAACAATTCTTCGGTGGTCATCCTTTCAAAATTCCGTAATTTGCACCTGATGCGCAAGTTATTTCATGGTATTTCAAAGATGTGGGGGGTGTCTGCCGAGCAGGGTCGGTATCGTTCGGGAGCTGAAATGAGCGAGGTGGAGGCTTTTACATCGGCGTGGATGTTGGTGGATGATGGTGTTATTGTGGGTTTGGGGGGCGATGAGGGTGTGTATGGCGAGGATGTTGTTGCGATGGGCGATGCGATGGATTTGGAGCGGATTGATTTGGGGGGATTGGAGGTGTTGCCGGGTTTGGTGGATTCGCATACGCACATTGTGTTTGCGGCGCCAAGGCATGAGGAGTTTGAGATGCGCATTCGGGGTGAGAGTTACGAGGCCATTGCGGCGGCGGGCGGTGGGATATTGAATTCTGCGCGGAAGTTGCAAGCGATGAGCGAGGACGATTTGTATGTTCAGGCGGCTGAGCGGTTGCGGACGATGATTGCCCACGGAACCACTACGGTGGAGATCAAGAGCGGGTATGGGTTAACCACTGATAGTGAACTGAAGATATTGCGGGTGGTGAAGCGGTTGAAGCAGGATTTTGACATTGTGATTAAGGCCACGTTTTTGGGGGCGCACGGGATTCCCACGGAGTTTAAGGGGGAGCCGGATAGGTATGTGGATTTGGTGGTAGAGGACATGTTGCCGAAGGTGGTGGCAGAGGGGTTGGCGGATCACATCGATGTATTTTGTGATCGTGGATTTTTCACGGTGGAGCAAACGGACCGGATATTGAAGGCGGCTGCGGCGATGGGGTTACCATCGAAGATTCATGCGAATGAATTGGGGCTCACGGGGGGTGTTCAGGTGGCGGTGGCGAATGGCAGTTGGAGTGCAGACCATTTGGAGCATTGTAGCGAGGTGGAGATTGGGTTGTTGCGCGAGTCGATGGAGATGGGATATGGGGGTACGGTGCCAGTGGGGTTGCCCGGTACGAGTTATTTTTTGGGTATTCCTTATGCACCGGGCCGGGCGTTGATTGCTGCCGGTTTGCCTTTTGCGATGGCAACGGATTTCAACCCGGGGAGCAGTCCGATAGCCAGTTTGCAGGTAGTATGGGCTTTGGGGTGCACGCAGCAGAAGCTGCTGCCGGCGGAGGCGTTTTATGCAATTACGTGCAACGCAGCGCGGGCGCTGCGTTGCGAAAAAGAAGTTGGCGCGCTGGCCGCAGGCCAGCGCGCCAACTTCTTCACCACCAAAACCGTCGATGCCGTTAAAGCCATTCCTTACTTCATGGGACAGAATCACTGTCACGAAGTGTTTATCAATGGGTGTCTCTTCGTCTAACGCTATCTGGATTGGCCACGCCTCAGAATCGTTTTCTGTGGTATTTTTTTTTGCAATCCGCTATTTTTATGACAATTCTATGACAATAGGGGGTTCTTGTTATGGTGTTTGTAGCGAAATCCCGTGTCTTTTGGGGCTTTCAGCCCCTTTTTGTTGAATTTGTGTAGCCCTAATTCCAAACAAAATATAAATATTACCAAAAAGTTATTGTTGAAATTACTATAACTCACAGAATCTTTTATATTTGATGCAATAAAAATCCAATTCACATGAAAAAAATTACTACACTCGCCTTGTTTGCCGCCCTTGTTGGTAGCAGCATGGCTCAAATTGCTGGTACATGGACATTGTCGCCAGTAGAAACTTCATTGGCTGTAGGCCCTGCAAAGGGTGACTACGGATGGTGGAAAGTGCCTGCAGCGGAAATTACCGGTGTGCGTGCATGTCAGTTCGACGATGAAGTTGTTTTCAACGCCAATGGTTCATTCAAGATGAATTTCCAAAACTCTACATTCGTTGAAGGATGGCAGGGTGGTTCAAACGCTTGTGGTACACCTGTTACACCTCACGATGGAACCGGAAGTTACACCTACAAGTACAACGCAACCAAAGGTACCTTGACTTTATACGGTAAAGGTGCATACTTGGGTTTGGCCAAAGTGTTTAACGGTGGTGAATTGTCAAAATCTGCTGACGCCAAAGATTCTATCACTTACGAAGTATCTGTAACGGGCAACAAAATGTCTTTGGACATTTCAATTGGCGGTGGATACTGGCACTTTGAAATGAGCAAGCAAATGCCTGCAATCAATCCAACAGGATTGTGGAAATTGCGTCCAGTTGAAACTTCTATGGCGGTAGGTCCAGCCAAAGGCGATTTCGGATGGTGGAAAGTTCCTGCAGCAGAAATCACTGGTGTGCGTGCTTGTCAATATGATGACATCTACAACTTCGAAGCTGATGGTACCTTCAAGAACGAATTGCAAGGTTCAACCTTCTTGGAAGGATGGCAAGGTGGTACTTTCGCTTGCGGTACGCCTGTAGCGCCTCATGATGGTGCAACTGCTGGTAAGTGGGTAGCAAACAAAGACAAAGGAACCGTTACTTTGGTGGGCAAAGGTTCTTACTTGGGATTGCCTAAGGCATACAACGGTGGCGAATTAACAGCGCCAACGGGTGCAAAAGATACCCTTGTTTACGAAGTATCGATTGTAGCGGATACCATGAAAGTGGACATTGGAATTGGTAACGGTGCATACTGGCACTACGAGATGGTGAAAACCACCCGTCCAGTAAGCGGTGTTAACAATCAAGTTGTAAACGGTTTGGTGATTTATCCTAACCCTAGCAATGGTGACTTCAACGTGAGCTTGGCCAATGGCGGAAACATCAACGTTGTTCGTGTAATGAACTTGAGCGGTCAGATTGTGAAAGAAGTTTCTGTAAAGAGCAACACTGCACAAATCTCTGCTACACAATTGGCTGCTGGCGCTTACTTGATTTCAGTTGAAACCAACGAAGGCACTGCAGTTCAGCGCTTTATCAAGCAATAATTTTTTCATAGTTTATATTGGGGGGTGGTAACACCCCCTTTTTTTTAATAAATTTCACAAACCCCCATTTACGAATATGCGATTGTCGTTTCAATGCGTCGTGGCTTGCTGCGCTCTTTACGGAGCCAATTTGCAAGGCCAAACCGATACAGATACCTCCGGAAAAATGGAGGATGTCTTGATCATTGGTTATGGAAAAGCCACCAAAAAAGAATTTACGGGTGCCAACTCTTCAATCAAGGGACAATCCTTGGAGAAGTTGAACATTCCGCGGATGGACCAAGCCCTTCAGGGTCAGATTCCAGGCGTTGTGGTGAGTACTAACTCGGGTTCTCCCGGTGGTACTTCCAGTATTCGCATTCGTGGTCTTAGTACCTTTGGCGACAACGATCCCCTGATTTTGGTGGATGGTGTGGTGTATGACAGTGAAGGTTTGAATGCCTTGAACCCCAATGATATCGCATCAATCAACGTATTGAAGGACGCAACTGCGGGTATTTACGGTGTTCGTGCCGCCAACGGGGTGATTATTGTGGAGACCAAGAAAGGACAATTGAAATCGGCCCCACGATGGGAGATTTCGGGTTTTCAAGGACTTCAGCAAACCGCCAAAAAGTTGGATTTGCTCAATGCAAAAGAATATGCCGTACTGAAAAATGAGATGTTTGCAGCGGGTGGCGAGCCCATGCCGTTCAAAAACACATCGCTCGGTGAAGGTACAAACTGGCAAGATTCGATCTTTAAATTGGCGCCTGTGTATCAATACAATGTATCGGTGAGCGGCGGTAATGAAAAATCAACCTATTCGCTTGGCGGAAGCATCTTCGATCAGCAAGGAATTGTGGGTTTGGAGAAAGCGAACTTCAATCGATTGAACGGACGTGCAAATTTTGATACTAAGATGTCGGACAAGTTGCGTTACAGCAGTGTCTTTTTGTACACCAATGAAAAGCGTTCGGCTTTGCCGGAAAACGGCATCGGTAGCGTTTTGTATAATACAATCAATGCCTTTCCTACCGATCCTATTCGCGGATCGAATGGAAAATACACCTACTTAGAAGAAGTAGCAGACATTATCAATCCTTTTGCTCAAATGGAGAATACCTACAATTGGGCATGGGTAAACAAATTTGTGGGTAAGCAAGAGCTGACCGCAGATATCAACGAGAACTTGACATTTACCAACCGATTCAACTACAACTATGCTCTGGTCGACAACAAATCGTTTTCGCCTTTGGCTTGGTTCGGTCTTGGTAAAGCACAAAATACAGCCCTCAATGAAAACTTGGATCCCACCATGGTGGAGATTGCTCCTGATGTAAAAATTGAGCGTGGGGCTTCGGTTTCAGAGGGGAAAGCCACCTATGGCGATTTGAACTTTGAATCATTTTTGAACCACCAAAAAGAGTTTGTTGGCGGCAACAAGCTGAAGACTACGGCTGGGGTCTCTGTCTTCCAACGCCGAGGCAACTATTTGGGAGGAACTGCCTATAACATTCCAAACAATTCACTGGATTTTGCCGATATCTCAGCCAACTTGGCTCCGGGTGGATTTTTGAACAATGTGTATTCATGGGAATTCAAAGAGCGATTGCTTTCTGCTTTTGTTCGCAGCGAATACAATATGAAGAATCGTTATTTCTTGTCGGGCATTTTACGTCGCGACGGATCGAGCAAATTCGGTCCAAATGCCCGTTGGGGATGGTTCCCTACGTTGTCGGGTGCGTGGCTGATTTCGGATGAAGATTTTTACAATGTAAAATGGATGCGTACGGCTAAGTTGCGCATGAGTTATGGCGTGAGTGGTAACGACCAAATAGAAAACTTCGCTTATCGCGGGTTGCTAAATGGTGAAGGTGATTACATTTTCAACGACATCATCGTAAAAGGGGTGGCGATTGGAAGGGCGAGCAATCCTGATTTGAAATGGGAGTCTACCTCTCAGTTCAACGTAGGGGCTGACGTGACCTTGGGAAGGAAATTCACCACCACAGTGAACTACTTTGTTAAGCGCACCAAAGACTTGTTGTTCCAACCTGAGGTTTCAGGGGTGTTGGGAACAGCCGGACCTGGAAGCTATCCTCCCATTATCAATGCGGGGGATGTGTCTAACAGCGGGGTAGAATTGGACATTCAATATCAGAATGCTGCAAAAAAGCGTTGGAACGTATCGATGGGATTGAACTTCGCTTACTTAAAGAACGTGGTATTGGCAACGCCCAAGGGGGTTGACTTTATTCCTGGTGCTGCATTTGGCGTGGGTGGAAATACTGCCTCTCGCTTCCAAAAAGATTATCCCATTGGATTCTTTATGGGCTACGAGACAGCGGGTATTTTTCAAACGCAAGCTGAAATCGATAATGCAACTGTGAAGCAGGCGGGTGCTAAACCGGGCGATCTCAAATTTGTGGATCAAAACGGCGATGGCATTATCAACTTCTCTGACGACAGTGACAAGAAAATGTTGGGTTCACCTTTGCCGAAATTTACTGCGGGTTACAACTTGAGCGTTTCTCACAAGGGTTTGGATATTTCGATGCAGTTGTATGCAGCGGTTGGACAAAAAATCGTGCGTAACTACGAGCGTCAACAGCCTTACGCCAATCAATTGGCTTATACCATCGGTCGTTGGACAGGTCCAAATAGCACCAATGAAAATCCTCGTTTAACCACATCGCTTACCCGAAACAACGTATTCTCTGACTATTATGTGGAGGATGGTTCATTCTTGCGTTTGCGGAATTTGCAGATTGGTTATACGTTGAAAGGACAGCAATTGCAAAAATTGAAAATGAATGGCCTGCGTATTTATTTATCGGCCAATAACCTTTATACACTCACCAAATACATGGGCTATGATCCTGATTTGGGTTCTGTGGGCGGTGCTTTGGGCGCAGGAATTGACAACGGATTCTATCCTCAGGCTAGATCCATTATGATGGGCTTCTCTATTCGTTTCTAAAGATGAAAAAGACAATTTTAACAACATTGATTGGCGGTCTGCTGCTTTTACCCCAGTTTGGGTGTGAGAAGTTCTTGGATGTAGACCCCGCGTATACGCAAGACGCAGACAACTTTTTTAATACGCCGGTAGATTATCAGCGTGCCTTGACCGGGGCCTATGATTTGATGCAGGGTTCCTTCCTCTCCGTATGGATTGGTGAAATCGCCTCAGACAATACCATCGCCGGTGGGGAGAGTGTTACAGATACCCGTGGTTTGCATGAGATCGATGATATGAGTCATGTGGCGGTGAACCAGGAGTTGCGCAACGTTTTCCGCTGGAATTATGCTGGAATTACCCGGGTGAACTTTATCATGGAGAACAAGAACAAAATTGATTTCCCTGGCAAAGAGAACATCTTGGCGCAAGCCTCTTTTTTGCGTGCCTTCTACTATTTTGAACTCGTGAAATTCTTTGGCGATGTGCCATTGGTGGTAGATAAGCGTTTGGGTGCCGACCAGGTAACCACGATAGATAGAACGCCGAAGGCGGAAGTCTACAAGCAAATCGAAACGGATTTGAACTATGCGGTGTCGAAATTGGATTGGGCTGCAACGGAAAAAGGTCGCGTTACCAAAGGCGCTGCAATGGCGTTGTTGGGTAAAGTGTATTTGTATCAAGACAAGTTTGATGAGGCAGCAACGACCTTCCAGGGCTTGATTGATCAGAATTTGTATAGTTTGATCCCCAACTACAATCAGTTGTTTACTGTGGCTAACGAAGGACATAAAGAGACGGTTTTTGATGTTGAGTACACGGGTGCTGAAGGTGGCGGATACGGTTGTTTGATTTGTTTGGAAGGCAATGCGGGACCTGGATTCCAAGGCATTCGTCAGTACAATGGTCCTATCTATGGCGATGGTAACAGTTACAACTTGCCAACCAAGAACTTGTATGATGCATTTGCATCAACAGACATTCGCAGGGATGCAACAGTTTTGGATCTTGACGCGTTTATCGCCAAGCAACCAAATCCTGCGAATATCAAATATGCGAAGGGTGCGGGCGGACATACGGGCTATTACAACAATAAGTACATCAAACGTCAGACAGAAATCGGATTGCCCGACAACGATTTGACCAGTCCTGTGAACTACAAGGTGATTCGCTATGCGGATGTATTGTTGATGGCGGCTGAAGCCTATGCAAGAAAAGCATCGCCCGATGAAAACAAAGCCAAAACGTATTTGAACATGGTGAGAAAGCGTGTGAATTTGTCGGATGTGACCTCGGCGGGACAAACTTTGGTATCGGACATTTGGTCTGAGCGTCGTTTGGAGTTGGCTTGTGAGGGACATCGATTCTTTGATTTGGTGCGTACCAAGCAGGCTACATCAATGACGGGCTTTGTGAGTGGCAAGCATGAATTATTTCCAATTCCTCAAGTAGAAATTGACTTGGCGGGCGGAAATTGGAAACAAAATCCCAATTATTAATATTAATTTGAAAATCTAAACCTATGAAAACCATAAAAATGTTATTTCTCGGCGTGATGGCAGCGTTTGCTATCGCAGGTTGTGAAGATGAACCCTCATTGGGAACCCCACCAACCACTGCCGATGCAGAATTCACTTATGCGCCAACAGCGGCTAACCCCAACGTGATCGAGTTCGATGCCAAAAACAAGAATTTGATCGCCAAGTGGGATTTCGGAAACGGAACCAGCGCTGAAGGTCCAACTGTTTTGGGAACTTTCCCATTGAAAGGTACTTACCAAGTGACTTTGACTGTGTTTAATTCAGGCGGAAGTGCATCGACCACCCAAACCATCACCATCGCTCAGGACGACGCATCGTTGTTAAACAATGCTTTGTATACCTTGTTGACTGGTGGAAGTGCGGGTAAAGGCTACAAGACGTGGGTCATTGATTCTACGCGTGATGGACACATGGGCGTAGGTCCGAATCCATCTGGTACTGCGGGTGACTATCCGGAGTGGTGGGCTGCAAAAAAGAATGATAAATCAAACACGGGTTTGTACAACGACCAATTTGTATTCCATTTGAAAGGGTTTGCTTTTGATCAAATGACCAAGGGCGATATCTATATTAATTCTGGCCAAGCTGGAAATTTCCCTGGCGCTACCTTGAATCCAAAAACGGATTACACGGCACCTTTTGGTAATCAAATGGGACAGAACTGGACATTGACCATGGGCAAAGACACTACGTTGACCGTGTCGGGTAAATCATTCATTGGTTACTACACTGGTGTGAGTACGTATAAAGTGGTTCGCATGTCGGAAAATGAATTGTTCTTGCGCTACACAGATGCGGCCAACAGCCAATTGGCATGGTACATCCGTTTGGTGCCTGATACCTATCCAGTAGACAATGGTGGTAGCAACGATCCAACCTACACTTTGCCTATCGATTTCGAATCGGTTGAGCCTAAGTTTACCGTGTTTGGTGGAAGTTCTTACTCAATTATCAGCAACCCAAAATCGGGCGGCATCAATACAAGCGCTAAAGTTCTTGAGACCATTCATGGCAATGAAATTTGGGCTGGTTTGTTCGTTGATGTAACCAACAAGTTCGACTTCAGCAGCAGCAAATCACTTTCGGTGAAGGTTTATGCGCCTGCCACAGGTACGATGCGTATCAAGTTGGAAAACCGCGATAATTCATCAGAATTTGTAGAGAAAGACGTTGATATCACCGTGGCCAATCAGTGGGTTGAGGTGAGCATTGACTTTAGCGATGCGGCGGCTGGTAAATACAATCGTATGGCGATGTTCCCTGGTTGGGGTGTGGCCAATGCAGGTACTTTTTACTTAGACGATATCAAGCAGAAGTAACATGCGCCTTAATTTCAAAATGGCAATGTTAACGTTGGTTTCTCTGGGCATGATGCTCGGGTTCGTTGGCTGTGAAGACAAGCCGGTTGATCCTGTGGTATTGCCTGACAATTTTACGTGGACGGTTGATTATTCACCGAGCACTAAGGGTAAAGTGACTTTCACCATGAAGGCGAGCAATGCCAATTATTTCTCGGCCATTTTCAAGGATAAATCGGGCGATGTTACAGTAGAGTCACCGAATGGGGTGGTATCTCATACATTCGCTGCCGAGGGTACTTACGAAGTGATTTTAAAAGCCCATGCCAGCGCGGCGAATTACGTGAAAGCGTTGGATACGGTAGAGATCACGGGGGTTACTTTGGCCGATGGCTATTCCACACCTACTTCTTACTCGGGGTATAACTTGGCTTGGGCCGATGAATTCTCTGGCGATGCCTTGGATTTATCGAGTTGGGGGTATGACATTGGCAACGGTTCTGGCGGTTGGGGTAACAACGAGTCTCAGTATTACACTTCAAACACCACGAATTGTTCTGTGGGTAACGGAAAGTTGACCATTACGGCGAAGAAAGAGTCGCAAGGTGGGTTTAACTATACCTCTTCGCGGATTTTGACCAAAGGGAAGCGCGAGTTTCAGTATGGCAGGATCGATATCCGTGCACGTTTGCCAAAAGGACAAGGGATTTGGCCTGCATTGTGGATGCTGGGTTCCAATTTCAGCACTGTGGGTTGGCCCAAGTGTGGGGAGTTGGATATTATGGAGTTGATTGGTCATCAGCCCAATCGGGTGCATGGTACTGCGCATTTTGGCAATCAACCACCCTCAACGCAGAGAACGGGTTCGTATGGTTTGTCTTCGGGCAATTTTTCGGATGCGTATCATGTGTTTACCATGAAATGGGAAAACAATTTGGTAGAGTGGTATGTGGATGATGTGAAGTTTCACACAATGACTGCTGCGAATACAGGGGGGATTTATCCGTTTAACCAAAAGTTTTTCTTCATCTTCAACGTGGCTGTGGGTGGCAATTGGCCCGGATATCCGGATGCGTCAACCGTTTTTCCTCAGCAGATGGAAGTGGATTACGTGAGGGTGTTTCAGAAGAATTAATGATTCTTTGAATTTATATGGAAAGGGCCCCGCTTGCGGGGCCCTTTTTTATGGTATTTGTTTCTTCAGCAGTGTTTGCCGAGATGCTGTTAGTCAGTAACCTTTACTGTTACCGCTTGATCTTTTACCATGAAAGTAAAATCACCGGGCTCGGTTACGCGTTGCAAATCTTTGTTGATGAAGCTGAGGTCTTCTCGCGAGACGTTGAAGGTAATGGTTTCTGATTCGCCGGGTTGCAACAAACGTGTTTTGAGGTAGGCGCAAAGCTTTTTTACGGATGGTGTTACGCTGGCATATTCATCGCGGTAGTACAATTGACATACTTCTTTTCCTGCAACCTTCCCCGTGTTGGTGATGGTCGTAGATACCTGAAAACCTTGGTCTTTAGAAGGAGATACCAACAGGTTTGTATAGCCAAATTGGGTGTAGCTGAGGCCCGATCCAAAGTCGAACAGCGGCTGGTACGCGTTTGTGCCGAACAGTTTGTCGTTCTTTTCCGTGGATTTGTGGTCATAGTGCACCACGTCCCCCGCGAAGCGGGGATAGGTGTAAGGCAGTTTGCCAGAGGGGTTCGTTACGCCATAGATGATTTTGGCGATGGCGGTTCCACCTTCGTTGCCGGGGAGGTAGGCTTGTAAAACGGCCTTGGATTTATTGGCGTATTCGGTGATGATGCGCGGACGCCCTGTAGCCAATACCAACACCACAGGTATTTGATTTTGCACGAAAAAATCGAAGAGTTGCTTGTCGCCTGCATTGATTTCGGCGGCCAAATCATCAATGTTGCCGGGAATTTCCGTTCCAGGCGTTTCGCCAATACAGAAAATGGCAACGGCATTGGGGGTAAGTGATTTTTTGAGTGTTTTTAATTGTTTTGCCGTGCGGGTATTGCTTGAAAGGGCTTGGGCAAAATATTGCAGTCCTTTTGTAGCACGCGGTTCGATTTCCCCGGCCGCCCGATTCTTTACCAAAGCTTCCCAAATGGTGGGGTACAGCGGATTGTGGCTGTATTGACTGTCGTTCCCCTGCCAAGTGTTGGTCCAAGCGCCATTCAGCAAATTCAAATCATCGGCGGCGCTGCCAAACACGAATAGGGGTTGGTTTCCCAGTGGGAGGAGGGGTGCGCCATTGGCTGTGGTGTTGTTCTTGAGCAAGGTGATGCTTTCTTCGGCTGCGGTTAAGGCGGCTTCTCGATGTGTTTTGCTGCCGAGTTCTTCTTTGGTGTATGCGATGGTTACAGGCGATACCTCGGGCTGGAAGGCGTTGATTAATCCCAATTGATGCTTCACATAGAGAATGCGGTGCACGGCTTCGTTGATGCGATTCATGGATACTTCACCTGTTTTGGCCAAGTTGATCAAATGTTCATTGAACTGAAAATCGTTGGGGGTCATGGACATGTCGATCCCGGCATTGATGGCCAGTTTCACGGCCTCGCGCAGCGAGGCCGCCACTTTGTGCGTGGTGTGCAACTTGTAAATATCTTCCCAGTCGGTTACGGCCAATCCTTTGAAGCCCAATTCCTGACGCAACAATTTTGTGAGAATGTCATGATTGACATGCACTGGCGTGCCATTGAGTTCGCCTGAATTGATCATCACCGTCAATGCACCCTCCGCAATCGCTGTTTGGAAAGTTGGTAAATAATACTCCCGCAACTCACGCTCAGGAATCCAAGCGGGTGTGCGGTCCTTACCACTCAATGGGTAGCTGTAACCCAAAAAGTGCTTCATACAGGCCGCCACGTGTTTCCCGTCGATGGTGTTGCCTTCAGAAGTGCCTTGATACCCACGAATACTGGCTTTTGCCATGCTTTTCGCCAAGTATACATCCTCGCCGTAGGTCTCGAAAAAGCGCGACCACAGGGGCTGTCGGCCCAAATCCAACACCGGTGAAAAGTTCCATGGAATGCCCGAAAGTCTACACTCCAACGCGGTGATCTCTGCGGCTCTCACAATCAAGTCGGGATTCCATGTGGCTGCCTGGCCGATTTGCTGCGGGAACATGGTGCCACCCACGGTATAGTTAACACCATGAATCGCATCGATCCCAAATAAAATGGGAATATTCGTGCTTGAAAATTCCGCTTCCGCTTGCGCAATCCCGCGGTGAATGTCGTGCCAACGATCCAAGGCAATGGTACCTGAGCCGCATCCCACATTCAACACCGAACCAATGTGGTATTTTTCGATGGCCTCACGCAGTTTAACTTTATCCAACGTTTGGGGTTGCTGTAGCCCACATGGACTGCCCAAGGCGATAACACCCAAGTCGATTTGGGTCATCTGTCCAAC
>Ga0209033_1000323_pt1 | contig 27206 bp, 25 predicted proteins | sample LauGreFa1BDMLBDN_2_FD_188218 | JGI IMG/M metagenome (GOLD analysis project Ga0209033, IMG submission 188218) | Freshwater lake microbial communities from Lake Michigan, USA - Fa13.BD.MLB.DN (SPAdes) (version 2) | ecosystem: Environmental > Aquatic > Freshwater > Lake | place: Lake Michigan, USA...
TCATTAGCGTGATCGAAAAAATTAACGAACCGCGTTACCCATCATTTAAAGGCATCATGGCAGCGAAAAAGAAAGTAATCGAAACCAAATCGCTGGCAGATGTAGGAGTCTCATCTGCTGAAGTTGGAAGTTCTGGGGCCTGGAGTTCTGTGGTGGATGCAAGCGCTCGTCCGCCGCGAGATAAAGGAATTAAAGTTGAAGATTCAGGCGATGGTGGCACAAAGTTAGCTGACTATCTCGCAGAAAAGCGTTTGGTGTGACGATGGCTAATGTGTTGATATTTGCTGATCACGATGGCGGAAAAGTTGCAAAAACAGCGGCTGAACTCGCCTCTTTTGCTAAGCGTGGCGGTACTCCAATCGCAGTACTTCTCACAGACTCGTCCCAAGCAGATTCACTTGCTTCGCAATTGGCCAACACAGATATCGAAAGTGTTCTTGCCGTTGAGAACAGCGATTTTGCCAAGCATGGCATCCCAGCCCTCGTTGATGCGCTGGCACAAGTTATCGAAGCTAAGAAGCCAGATGCTGTTTTGATCCCTTCAACAGCACGCGGCAAGGAAATTGCTGGACGTCTTGCAGTGCGCATCAATAGCGGAATTATTACGGATGCGATCGATGTGACTCCCGATTTTGGAACTACCCAATCTGTCTTTGGTGGATCTTTCACAGTTTCGGCAAAAGTAAAAACAGGAATCCCAGTCATCACAGTACGTCCGAGCTCAATTGAAGCTTCGACTACGTCAAACACTCCTGCGGTTGAGAAACTCAATGTCACAGTCTCTGATAAAGCAAAGTTAGTGACGATCTCAAATGTTCAGCCTGCAGTAAAAGGCGGACGTCCCGAACTTACCGAAGCAAAAATTGTCATCTCAGGTGGTCGCGGAACAAATGGCGATTTCACACAAGTTGAAGCAATGGCAGATCTACTTGGAGCCGCTGTCGGCGCATCACGTGCCGCAACCGATGCTGGGTGGTACCCACATACTCACCAAGTTGGCCAGACTGGAAAAACTGTAAGCCCACAGCTCTACATGGCGTGTGGAATTTCTGGAGCAATCCAACATCGTGCCGGAATGCAAACATCGAAGAACATTGTTGCGATTAATAAGGATCCGGAAGCTCCGATCTTTGATCTCGCAGATTTCGGTGTTGTAGGAGATTTATTCGCGGTCTTGCCTCAGGCGCGCGAAGCGATTCAAGCAAAACGCAGCTAAACCCTCACCTAGAATTAGGTCATGTCCCGCGTCTATCTCGATAATGCTGCAACCACGCCTATTTCAGAGGTTGCGCTTCAGGCATTTATCGAACAATCGCGACAGCTTGGCAACCCTTCCAGCCTTCACACATATGGGCGAAGAGTCCGTAAGGATGTAGAGGAAGCCCGCGAAAAGTTAGCGGGCCTCATCGGATGTCATTCGAGTGAAATCATCTTTACTGGATCTGGAACCGAAGCGAACAACTTAGCGATTAAAGGCGCATATTGGCATCGTAATCAGAGTGGGAAACAACGCAATGTCATCGTCATCTCCGCCTTTGAACATCATGCAGTCCTTGATCCAGCGCGTTGGTTGGAAGATTTTGAAGGAGCAGAAGTAGTTGAGGTTCCCGTAACTCGTGAAGGCTTTGTCAATCTCTCTGAGCTTCGTAATGTCGTACTCGAGCGCCACGATGAAATTGCGCTCATCAGCATCATGCATTCCAACAACGAAGTTGGCACCGTGCAACCAATGGATGACATTTCAAAAATCGCTCAGGAATTTGAGATTCCGCTCCATACCGATGCGGTCCAGAGTTTAGGAAAAGTTCCTCTCTCATTTAAAGACTTGGGACTTTTCGCAATGACAATTAGCGCCCATAAAGTTGGAGGGCCAATCGGAGTGGGTGCTCTGATATTACAAAAAGGAATTGATATCACGCCGATACTTCATGGCGGCGGGCAGGAACGTGATATTCGAAGCGGCACTCTCAATGCTGCGGGCATCATTGCATTTGTTGCGGCCACACAATCGGCGATGAGAGACCTTGAGTCAAATGCAGTGAAGATTTCTACGCTACGTAAAAAACTCGTTGCTGCAATCCAATCGGAGATTTCTGACGCGACTCTCAATGGTGTACTTGAGGGCGCAACGCTTCCAGGTATCGCAAATATTTCTTTTCCCAACACGGAAAGTGATGCTCTCTTACTGCTCTTTGATGCAGAAGGAATCGCATGCTCGACTGGGTCGGCGTGTAGCGCAGGAGTTCAAGAAGCGAGCCATGTCTTGATGGCGATGGGTATGAGCGAGAAAGAAGCTCGATCCTCGCTGCGATTCTCACTCGGCACAGGCAACTCTGACAGCGATATCGAATATCTTCAGACCTGTATAAAGCGAGTTATCGATCGCGCTCGAGCAGCCTTTCGAGGCTAGAGAGAAGCTATGAAATTAATTGCAGCCATGAGTGGTGGAGTGGATTCTGCCGTGGCTGCAGCGCGTGCCAAAGAGGCGGGACATGATGTCATTGGAGTGCATCTAGCGCTCTCAAAGAATCCAAAAAAGTATCGCTCGGGAGCTCGTGGATGTTGCACTATTGAAGATTCTCACGATGCTCGTCGCGCTGCTGATGTCATTGGGATTCCTTTTTATATCTGGGATATGTCCGATGAATTCCATGAAGGAGTAGTTGAAAACTTCCTCGCTGAATATGCTGCAGGAAATACTCCTAATCCGTGTTTGCGATGCAATGAGAAAATCAAATTTGCCGCAGTTCTCGATCGCGCTCAAGCGATGGGATTTGATGGCGTGGTTACCGGACATTACGCTCAAACTCGGGAAACTGAAAATGGAAAAACGCTATATCGCGCCATTGATCCTGCGAAAGATCAGTCATATGTACTTGCCGTTCTCAACAAAGATCAACTTCAGGGTGCCCACTTTCCCTTAGGCGATACAACAAAAGAAAATGTACGAAAAGAAGCTCAAGAGCGCGGATTATCAGTAGCTCTTAAACCAGATAGCCACGATATTTGTTTTGTTCCCTCAGGCGATAATGCTGGTTGGCTCCGTGAAAGACTTGGAAGTGAAACAGGTCCGATTGTTGACGAAGAAGGAAATAAACTTGGCGAACATAAAGGCGCCTATACCTACACAATCGGACAACGCAAGGGTTTAGGACTTACCGTTCCTGCAAAGGGCGGCGAACCGCGTTATGTTCTTAAAATTGAACCCGTCTCCAACACAGTCGTAGTCGGAAATCGCGACGCGCTCGCCATTCATGAGATTTATGGAGCTAAGCCAATCTGGTGTGGAGCGACACCCGAGGCCACAGAAAGCGCGCCATATAAGGGTTTTGTCCAAGTTCGTGCTCATGGAACTCCGCACTCCTGTTCTTACTTTAGGAAGATTAATGATGGCGTTGAAACTCTGGTAGCACACGTTGACGAGCCAATTTTTGGTTTGGCCCCAGGTCAAGCAATGGTGATTTATGACGGCGAGCGCGTCGTTGGATCGGCCACCATCTCAGGAACCCGATAGCGATGTCCGATAGCCACATTCGCCGGAAGATGGCTGAGTTAGCAGAACAGATCCGCGACCACCAGTATCGATACTACGTTCTTGATAAGCCAATCATTTCTGATGCTGAATTCGATGCGCTTTGGAAAGAATTACTTGCTCTAGAAAACAAGAGCCCCGAGTTACGAGATCCGCACTCTCCAACACTTGATGTGGGCGGTGGTTTTGCTACCCACTTTGAGCAATATGACCATCAAGAGAAAATGATGAGTCTCGATAATGCATTCGGTGAAGATGAGCTTGATGCCTGGTTTGATCGAGTCGCTAAAGAGTCTCAATCCAACACATGGTTATGTGAAGTGAAAGTCGATGGCCTTGCCATCAATTTGCTGTATGAAAATGGAAAGTTAATGAGAGCTTTAACGCGTGGCAATGGCACTACCGGTGAAGATGTCACGCTCAATGTCAGGACTATCAAGGGTTTACCTCAAGAATTGACTGGTAAAGACCTTCCCACATCAGTTGAGGTAAGGGGAGAAGTATTTTTCCCGCTTGAGAAATTTAATGAACTCAATGAATCGCTGGAAGAGTCAGGAAAGACAGCATTTGCAAATCCGCGAAATGCTGCCGCGGGATCGCTCCGCCAGAAAGATCCGCGCGTCACAGCCTCTCGCCCCTTGGCGCTAGTTGTGCACGGGATCGGCGCCGTTAAAGGATTTGATTGCGAGACCCAGAGCGCAGCATATGAAGCGATGAAGAGATGGGGACTTCCCACCAGCAAGCGCTACAAAGTGGCGAAAAATAAGGCTGAGGTCAAAGCATTTATCCAGTATTACCTCGAGCATCGCCATGATGTTGAACATGAGATTGATGGGGTAGTGATTAAAGTAAATGAGCGCAACGCACAGAAAGTGTTGGGAAGTACCTCACGTGCTCCTAAATGGGCGATTGCATATAAGTATCCACCAGAAGAAGTCACGACAAAACTCCTTGATATCAAAGTCAGCGTGGGTCGAACCGGACGCGTCACGCCATTTGGCTTTATGGAGCCGGTCAAAGTTGCAGGCTCCACCGTGACGAATGCAACTCTTCACAATATTGAAGAGGTCCAACGTAAAGGTGTCCTGATTGGCGACACGGTGGTGTTGCGTAAAGCAGGCGATGTAATCCCAGAAATTTTGGGACCAGTCATGGAAAAGCGCACCGGGAAGGAACGCGCCTTTCTCATGCCGAAGAACTGTCCTGAATGTGGTTCGGAGTTACGCGCAATGTCAGAAGGCGATGTCGACATACGTTGTCCGAATGCACGGAGCTGTCCCGCGCAGCTTCGGGAGCGAATTTATTACATCGGATCAAGAGCAGCGCTCGACATTGATGTCTTGGGCTATGAGGCAACTAACGCACTCCTTGCCGATAAATTGATTGATGATGAGTCAGATCTTTTCTCACTCACTAAAAAAGATTTAAGTAAGAGCAATTTCTTTCTCAAGAAAGATGGAGAACTCGGGGCAAACGCTGAGAAGTTATTGGCAGCTCTGGAAGAAGCAAAGAAGCGTCCACTCTGGCGAGTGCTAGTTGCGCTATCAATTCGACATGTTGGTCCAACAGCTGCTCAAGCACTATCAAATAAATTTGCATCGATTCCCAAAATTTCACAGGCTTCGGTCGAAGAACTAGCGGCCGTTGATGGAGTGGGGGAGATAATTGCCGAGAGTATTCAAGAATGGTTCAGCGTAGATTGGCATAAAGCAATTGTGAAGAAATGGAGTGCAGCGGGAGTAACGATGGAGGGTGTAGCAGCCCCCACAAAACCGCAGACTTTGGCGGGATTGACCTTGGTGGTCACCGGTTCACTCGAAAACTTTTCGCGAGATGGCGTTACTGAAGCCATAACGGAGCGGGGCGGAAAATCCGCATCATCGGTATCGAAGAAAACTGACTATGTCGTAGTGGGAGATTCACCAGGATCTAAGGCGGCAAAAGCTGAGGAACTTGGTGTGCGCATCCTTAATGAGGCGGAGTTTATTGCTCTATTGGAGAAAGGTCCCAAGTAAAGGTTAGGATGGTGACATGTTTACAGCGTTGATTGCTCAAGCGTCTATGAAACTATTCAGTGAAGAAGGACGAGAACTTCCTGCACACCCCATCTTCTTCGGCGTCTTTACCTTCGCAGTTTTGATGTTGATGCTCTATCTCGTACTTCGCCTTGACCGCGACTAATTCAATCGCCATCTTTGGTGGAACATTTGACCCGATTCATAACGGGCATGTTCATGTGATTAGTGAGATTCTAAAGTCCGGAAAATTTTCTAAGCTAGTTATCGTTCCTGCCGGTAAGCCTTGGCAGAAATCGCCAACTGCCTCTGCAAGCAATCGATTAGAAATGACAAAACTTGCCTTGAGCGAGATTGATGTTGAGGTGAGCGACTGCGAAGTTAAAAGAGACACACCTTCATATGCCATCGATACTGTGCATGATCTCCACTCGCTCAATCCTGAGTCATCGCTAACGTGGATTATTGGAAGCGATGCAATTGCAGGACTCTCAACCTGGAATCGTATTGATGAGATGGCATCCGAAGTAGAGTTCCTCATCGTGCTAAGGCCCGGGCATACGGTCGATCAGTCTGCGATTCCGCACTTCATCAAATGGACCTCCATCGAAATCCACGCGCGTGACATCTCGGCAACTCAGGTACGAGAAAAAGTAAGCGTTGGGAGCGATATCTCTGATTTAGTTCCACCCTCTGTTGCGGCATACATTTATGAAAAGAAGCTCTATGGCGCCGCGTAAATCCACTGTCGAACACACTCAAATCGCGGCCCGCGCTGCCATTGAAAAGCTTGGAACTGACCTCGTCGCCATTGATCTCTCTGAACAGATGCTGCTAAGTGAAGTCTTCTTACTCATTAGCGGTCAGAATGAACGCCAGATCGATGCGATCGCTGATGAAGTTGAAAAGCAACTCTCCCTTGAAGGTGAAAAGCCTCTGCGACGCGAGGGTTCAGAGCATTGGATTCTCCTTGATTATGAAGATCTTGTGGTGCATGTTCAGACGGAAGAAGCGCGAAGTTATTACATGCTCGATCGCCTTTGGAATGATTGTCCGAATATTCCACTAGAGGCGGTCAAAGCTCGCGATGCATTTGAGAAAGGCAAGGCCTAATCGTGCCCTCTCAAAGAGTCGTGCTCTGGCGTCATGGCCAAACTGATTGGAATATCGAAAATAGATTTCAAGGACATTCTGATATTCCCCTCAACGATGTCGGCCATCGCCAAGCGGAACGCGCTGCTCCACTATTGATGAGTCTCAAACCATCAAAGATTGTTTCGAGTGACTTGATACGAGCACAGCAAACCGCAGCCGCTCTTGCAAAAATTTCCAACCTTGCAATATCGATTGATGCTGGCTTACGCGAAACTCATGGCGGAAACTGGGAAGGAAAGACTGGCGCACAAAATCGTGCTGAAGATTATGAAAGATTTGTGCATTGGCTTGATGGCGATGATGAACCGGCTGGACAAACTGGTGAGCGCCGTAGCGCAATCGCAGATCGCGCCATTACTGCAATTGAAAGCGCCTTAACCGAAGATGTCGAGACTCTGATTGTTGTCACACACGGCGGAACGGCGCGCTGCATTTTGGGCAAGATGCTGGAAATGCCGATGACACAATGGTCTGCAATTGGTGGTTTATCGAATGCGTCCTGGTCAATTGTGGAAAATGGTCATCATCGTCAAGGGTGGGTTTTAGTAGAGCACAATGCGGGATCGCTGCCAGAGCCAATCTACGGAGAGGAAAGCGGCGCGTAGTTCAGGTAAGGTCTGCAACTCAGGCAGTACAACTCAAGCATTACATGGCACGAAATATTGGGGCTATAGCGCAGCTGGTAGCGCACCTGCATGGCATGCAGGGGGTCAGGGGTTCAAGTCCCCTTAGCTCCACTCGATGAACGAAGAAAAATCGAATACCCGTTTGCCGCTCCAACATATTCCGAGCGGCTGGTCGGCGCGCGATCTTCCAGATCTCAGTGGGCAACGTTTCCTCGTCACAGGTGCAACAAGCGGTATTGGTAAAGAGGCGGCGCGTGAATTAGTCCGAGCCGGCGCACAGGTAACTATCACTGCACGAAGCGAAGAAAAGGCAGAGCGCACGCGCAAAGAGTTAGCAAGTGAGCGGGTCTCAACTCTTTTACTTGATCTTGCAGATCTGACGAGCGTAAGAAAAGCTGCGCGAGAAGTCACCGACGAAGTCGATGTACTAATACTCAATGCAGGAGTTATGGCGGTTCCTTTCACAAAGACTGCCGATGATTTTGAACTACAAGTTGGTACAAATCATCTCGGTCACTTTGCCTTTGCCGGACTCATCGCTGATCGCGTCAAGTCGCGAATCGTCACGGTTTCAAGTCAAGCTCATCGCATGGGGTCATTTGGAAATGGCTCATCTGACGATATTCGAGATATCTGTTTAGGTCGAAATAAATATCAAACATGGGCTGCTTATGGCGCCAGCAAATTGGCTAATCTTTTATTTACCTTTGAATTGCAGCGTTTAGTTACATCACGCGGCTATTCCTTTAGCGCATTTGCTGCTCACCCAGGATATTCAAATACGAATTTGCAAGCCGTTGGCCCACAAATGCGTGGGAATCTATTTGAAGAGCGAGCAACTGCATTTATGAATTCCATTGTTGCGCAATCAGCTGCTCGTGGCGCCCTCCCAACTTTATGCGCAGCCACGTTCCCTAATTTGTACGGCGCTTCATATATTGGACCAGATGGATTATTCGAAATGCGTGGATTTCCAAAAGCCACAAGAGCTCGAGCAATTGCCTACGACCAGAATTTGGCACGAAATCTCTGGAGCGTCAGTGAGGAATTAACCGGCGTTCGTTGGCGGTAACCTACGCATATGCATGAGGCGTACGACGTTCACCACGTCCAAGAGAAGTGGCTCCCGATTTGGGATCAGATTGCGCCTTTCCGCTCTGGAAAACCTAACGATCCGCGTCCGAAAAAATACGTCTTGGATATGTTCCCTTATCCATCCGGTGACTTACATATGGGCCATGCAGAGGCTTACGCGCTCGGTGATGTGATTGCGCGCTATTGGGTGCAAAAAGGTTTCAATGTGATGCATCCGATTGGTTGGGATGCATTCGGTCTTCCTGCAGAAAATGCCGCAATTAAACGGAATGAAGATCCCAGCATTTGGACCTATGAAAATATCAATACCCAGAAAGCTTCGATGCGCCGCTATGCCTGTTCCTTTGACTGGGATCGCGTTCTCTACACATGCGATCCTGAGTATTACAAATGGAATCAGTGGATTTTTAATCGCATGTATGAAAAAGGATTGGCATATCGAAAAGACTCTGCTGTTAATTGGTGTCCTTCATGTCAGACCGTTCTTGCGAATGAACAGGTTGTTGCAGGTTTATGTGAACGTTGTGATAACACCGTAACCAAAAAGAAATTGAATCAGTGGTATTTCAAGATTACTGAATATGCCGAGCGTCTTCTTGCCGATATGGAGCAACTTGAAGGTAAGTGGCCAGAAAAAGTCCTAACGATGCAGCGCAACTGGATTGGTAAATCCACTGGTGCTGAAGTCATATTTGAAATTGAAGGGCGGGATAAACCAGTAGTCATCTACACAACGCGCCCCGATACCTTATACGGCGCCACATTTATGGTGGTTGCGGTCGATAGCGATTTGGCTCGCGAACTGGTATCTGGCACCAGCGCTGAGAGTGAATTCAACAAATACTTTGATTCGGTCAAGGCAGCAAGCGATATTGATCGGCTTGCAACAGATCGTCCCAAGACTGGTGTCTTCCTCAATCGCTACGCAATTAATCCAGTTAATGGCGAGAAGATTCAGATCTGGGCAAGTGATTATGTACTTGCCGACTATGGAACGGGCGCGATTATGGCGGTTCCAGCCCACGATCAGCGCGACTTAGATTTTGCTCGCGCCATGAAGCTTCCTGTACGCGTGGTCGTTGAAACCGAGGAAGATGATCCAGCTGTCAGCGGTGTTGCAACAACGGGCGATGGAAAGCTGGTTAATTCAGGTTCTCTCAATGGCCTCAATAGTTCCGCTGCAATACAGAAGATCATCTCCGAACTTGAAGCGAAGAAGTTAGCAAAAGCGTCCAACAACTATCGCCTCCGTGATTGGCTAATTTCACGCCAACGTTATTGGGGCACGCCGATTCCGATTATTCATTGTGAGAAATGCGGGGAAGTTCCAGTTCCAGATGACCAGTTACCTGTGAAATTGCCCGATTCGTCTACATTGGATCTCAAGCCCAAAGGAACTTCTCCTTTAGCAACAGCGCATGACTGGGTAAATGTCTCCTGTCCTAAGTGTGGCGGTAAAGCGCTGCGCGATACCGACACCATGGATACCTTTGTTGATTCATCATGGTATTTCTTGAGATACACCAGCGTAAATACTCATGACCGCCCATTTATCCGAGAAGAAGTTGATACTTGGTTGCCAGTCGATCAATATGTTGGCGGAGTAACGCATGCAATTCTCCATCTTCTTTACTCGCGATTCTTTACTAAAGCGCTACACGATATGGGCTATCTAAATTTCACCGAGCCTTTTACCCGACTTCTTAATCAGGGCATGGTCATCATGGATGGTTCTGCGATGAGTAAGAGTCGTGGAAATTTAGTGCGACTTTCAGATGAGCTAGAAAAGCACGGTGTTGATGCGATTCGTCTGACGATGGTCTTTGCCGGGCCTCCCGAAGATGATGTGGATTGGGCTGATGTTTCTCCTGCAGGTTCGGCAAAATTCTTGAACCGCGCATGGCGCCTAGCCGGAGATGTCACAAGTAAACCCGGTGTGGATTTTGCAACGGGAGATCTCGCTTTACGTAAAGCTGCCCATAAAGCGCTGCACGATATTTCTTTTGCCGTGGAATCCTTTAGATTCAATGTCGCTGTCGCTCGCGTCATGGAATTAGTTAATGCAACGAGAAAAGCGATTGATTCAGGCTGCGGCCCTGCCGATCCTGCGGTCCGTGAAGCCACAGAAATTGTGGCAATTTCACTCTCGCTCATAGCTCCGTATACAGCGGAGGAGATGTGGGAAAAGTTAGGACATAAGCCTTCAGTAGCGCTCGCAGGTTGGCCGAGCGTGGATCCAGCGTTGCTGACGCAAGATTCTGTTACTGCAATTTTCCAGGTCAACGGCAAGATTAAATCTCGCGTGGATATCTCACCCGATACTTCTGATACAGATCTTGAGAAGATGGCATTTGCTGACCCCGCAGTTATTGCCGATCTTGCTGGACATACTCCAAAGAAGGTCATCACAAAATCTCCTAAGTTCGTAAATATCGTTCTTTAATTCCACAGCTCAAGATATTCACTCTTACTGCCGAATTTAACTTCGGGTAAATTGCGAAGCGCTTTGATGCGCCCATGAATCTTGCCGAATTAAAGGAGCGTTTTCCGGAGTACACCGAACCGCAGAAGAGAGCGCTGATCGCAATTTCTCTTTTCGCGATTGGTTTCGCTTGCTTTCTCTTCGCTACAACGCGGGGAAGCGCAATTGCTCAAGAAACACCCAAACCGCAACTTTCAATTGCTCCGACAAAACAAATCATCTTGGTTCATGTAGCTGGCAAAGTTAAGAAACCTGATGTCTATCCACTTCTTCAAGGATCCCGAGTAGCTGATGCAATCAAGGCAGCTGGAGGAGCAAAGAAAGGCGTAGAACTTAACGATATCAATCTGGCAAGAGTGCTCATCGATGGAGAACAGGTATTTGTTGGCTATGTGCCAGAAATAGTGAAAAGTAGTTCGAAGAAAGCTCCAGCGAAGTTCACAGGGATTATCAATATAAATCGAGGAACGAAAGCAGAATTTGATTCACTCGTGGGAATCGGGCCAGTTATTGCAGGCAAGATCATTAAATATCGAAACGAAAATGGTCCATTTATGGCGATTGATGACCTATTGAAAGTTTCTGGGGTGGGCGCCAAGACTCTCGAGCGGATGCGGCCACGTCTCACCTTGTAGCTCCTCCAACTCGCGAGAAATACACGGATTATCGATTCTTTATCTACGCGGTAGGGCTCTGGATAGGAGCTGCTGTAGCGAGCCACATCTCTTGGTGGGCAGCACTGGCGGCGCTTGTGATCGCTCTGATCTCTCTCGCGTTCTTTAATCGAATGTGGGTTGTTGCCCTTGCTCTTGTCATTGGCTCGACAAGTTATTCAGTTCATTCGGCAACGTTGATAGATAGCGCAGTCGGGGAGTTGGCTCGAAATCGTTCCTCAGCAGAACTCATTCTTGTTGTAACCAGCGACTGTAAAGTCACTGGCCATAAGGTTTATGGGTCTCAACTCAAACGCCCGAACATCTCATTTCTAGCAAGGACAAAAACCTTTTCATCTGAAGGTTCACGCATTCATGTGCGCGTTCCGATTCGAATCCTAGGAAATTTTAAGAAGTGTGCTGATTTGGGAAGTGTCATCAAAGTTTCGGGGAGATTCATTGAGACGAAAGAGAAGCGGGTTGCAGGAACACTCATCGCCTCAAGTGAATTAGAGGTTCTCAAACCTGCGAGTGCTTTTTCAAAATTTCTTTCTGGAATCCGTGCTGATTTTCGAAAGCGTGCCAGTGATTTAGGGGGAGATGCCGGAGCGCTTATCCCAGGAATGATTTTGGGCGACACTTCACTCCAGAGCGAGCTATTTACTTCGCAAATGCGACGGGCCGGACTCTCGCATCTCACTGCTGTGAGCGGTGCAAATTTTGCAATTGTGAGCGCACTTGTCTTCTATCTTTTTCGTGGAGTCGTTCCAAAAATCATTCCAAGGCTAATTCTTACCTCAATCTTTCTTGTGATTTTCCTGCTTCTCGTGCGGCCCTCACCATCAGTTTTACGCGCAGGAGTGATGGCTGCAGTTGTCTTGCTATCGAAAGCTTCAGGTAATGCTCGCAACTCTGTTGCGGCACTTGCAACTGCCATTGCTGTCTTACTATTACTTGATCCTTTTCAGGCAGTAGATCCTGGTTTCGTACTTTCTGTCCTGGCTACAAGTGGATTGATATTCATAGCCCCTCGTCTAACTGAGAAATTGAAGCAGTATCTTCCAGAGTGGCTTGCAGAAATAATTGCCATACCTTGTGCAGCGACAATTACTTGTACGCCCTACATCATCTTTCTTTCGGGTGAAGTTTCTATATTGAGCGTACTTTTTAACGTTCTAGTGGCACCATTTGTTGCCCCAATAACTATTCTCGGCTTTATCGCAGTTCTTGCCCTTCCAATTCCATTTCTCTCCGAATTCCTTCTCCTCATCGCAAAGGGTTTTTCTCAGTGGATCGTCTTCATATCAGGATTGACCCATCATGTTCCCTCGTGGGGGATCACTCCACTTCTCATGATGATTCTAATTATTCTCGTATCGATTACTTTGCAGAGGCGTTCCTTAAGCAACTTTGTTGTATTGGTTCTGGCGCTTTTGGCCATCAATTCCGCTCCACGAATAGCTTTTCCAGGAAATGATTGGAAAGTACTGCAGTGCGATGTTGGCCAAGGAGATGCCCTACTTATCAATCTTGGAGGAGGAAGCGCAATTCTCTTTGATGCGGGTCCCGACCCCAATTTGCTGCGGCGCTGTCTCTCAGTTGCAAAAATCGATTCCCTTCCCTTGGTTATTATCTCTCACGGTCATGCTGATCACTATTTTGGAATGAAGGAAATTTCATCGTGGATTGATGTAGGTACCATCTGGAGTAATGGAAGCGCTTTTGTGAAAGAGATGACTGAGGATCAAGCCATCACAGTTGAACAAGGAGTTCGCGCACATATCGGTGAAGTAAAACTTGAGGTCTTATGGCCAAATCCAGTTCTACGCGACTTTGCGAGCGTGGATGGAGATGGATCATCAGAAAACAATAGAAGTTTGGTCTTGCTCGTTACCATGAATGGAGTGAGGATTCTGGTCACGGGAGATATCGAACCCGAAGTACAGAGACTGATATCCGAGAAATATGACCTGAGTGATATCGACATTCTCAAAGTTCCGCATCATGGTTCACGCTTCCAAGATTTAAGTTTTATTTCTGAAGTGAGCCCGGAGCTTTCGTTCATCAGCGTTGGGGCTGGAAATTCATATGGCCATCCCAATTCTGAACTCATTGAGGAGCTGATTGAAAGGGGATCGCAAGTTGCGAGAACTGATAGCGACGGGCCGATTTCTGTGGCGTGGAGATTTGATGACAGCGCCAAGCGATATATATTCACCATGAAAACAATGAGGAAGGAGTGGTGGCGAATCCAATGGTTGTGAGTTCAAGGGCTATAAATTCCATGGCTACAAATTCGCTACTCCTTATTCATGGTGGCGAATCGGTACTTGCCGATCGCGCTCTAGCGGAAGCGCTAACTCTGAGAAGTGATTTTGAAAAGACGGTCCTCGATGGTTCTGGACTTGAGCCTGGTCGTTATGGAGAGGCAGTTGCACCCTCACTCTTCGCTGATAAAAGAGTTGTGGTCGTAAGAGATCTTCAAGATGTAATTGTTGAAGTGCAAGAAGAGATAGAAGCGCTCTTTGAGAGCGTCGATCCAAATCTGCATCTCATTTTTATTCATAAGGGTGGAGTTAAAGGAAAAGGATTACTCGACAAAATCAAAAAGCTTAAGCCTGAGATTATTACCTGTGAACCGATGAAGAAAGCTTCAGATAAAGAAGCCTTCGTCCGTGAAGAATTTACTCGACACGGAAGAAAGATTTCTTCGGGCGCAGTCTCAGCTTTGGTTGATGCCACAGGAAGCGACACTCGCGAGCTTGCTGCCGCCTGTAGCCAGATCGCTTTTGACACCAATGCAGGTAAAGCGGTTATTGATGAAGACGATATAGCCAAGTACTACCAAGGCAGAGTCGAAGCCACAGGATTTGATGTTGCTGATGCGACCTTGGCGGGGGATCCACGTGGCGCATTAATAGCGCTACGTAATGCACTTGATACCGGCACTGATCCCATCATGATTGTTTCTGCTCTGACATCCTCGATTCGAACATTGGCAAAAGTTTCTGGAGCGCCCCGAAATGCAAATGCCTTTCAACTTGCTGGCTCACTCGGACTTGCTCCATGGCAGATTGATAAAGCGCGCCGCCAACTATCGAAATGGTCTCCAGCGTTGATTGCTTTTTCAGTTCAAGAACTTTCGAAAGCTGATGTAGCAATTAAAGGGGCAGAAGCCGATCCGCTCTATGCACTCGAGCGAAGCGTTGTTGCAATCGCCTCCAAAGTCGGGGCTCGTTAGCCCCTGTAATAGCGGCAGGGAGAGCTCGTTATAAGCGGACCTTTCTCAGTTTGAGCCTTCGCGCAGGCGGCTGATACCCTTCGGCGCTCAAGTTCACCCAACCGGAAGGCTTTACGTTCGTGGCAAATATCAAGTCCCAGATCAAGCGAATCAAGACCAATGAAAAAGCGCGCCTGCGCAATAAGTCGGTTCGCTCATCCTTCAAGACCGCGATTCGCCGTTTCCGTGATGCTGTTGCTGCTGGTGACTCCAAGGCGATTGCTACTGAACTCAAGAGCGCTACACGTGAACTCGATGTTGCAGTATCAAAGGGCGTTATTCATGCCAACCAAGCTGCCAACAAGAAGTCAGCAATGGCAAAGTCAGCTCACAAAGCTGGCGTTCGTTAATCAAACCAACTCACATTCTTTAGTAGGCGGTCGCTAATGCCTGCAATTCCGTTAGCAAAAGCGCCACAACCCTCTGCCACAAATCCAGCGCAGATTCGAAATTTCTGCATCATCGCCCACATCGATCACGGTAAATCCACTCTTGCCGATCGTATGTTGGGAATCACGGGAGTTGTAGAAGCGCGCAACATGCGCGAGCAATATCTCGATCGTATGGATATCGAACGCGAACGCGGAATCACCATCAAGAGCCAAGCCGTACGACTGCCATGGAAATCTGGAATTGATGGTCAGGAATATATCCTCAACATGATTGATACTCCCGGCCACGTCGACTTCACTTACGAAGTCTCCCGATCACTAGCGGCCTGCGAAGGTGCAATTCTTCTCGTGGACTGCGCTCAAGGCATCGAAGCACAGACTCTGGCAAACCTTTATTTAGCTATGGAAAATAATCTCACAATTATTCCGGTTCTAAATAAAATTGATTTACCGGCAGCACAACCGGAGAAATTTGCAATTGAGTTATCCAAACTTGTGGGATGTAAGCCAGAAGATTGCTTGAAAGTTTCAGGAAAAACTGGCGCTGGTGTTGAAGAGCTTCTCGATCAAATCGTTGCCCAGATTCCGCCTCCGCAAGGAAATCCTGATGGACCAGCACGTGCCCTCATCTTTGACTCGGTGTATGACACGTATCGTGGCGTTGTTACCTATGTTCGAGTCTTCGATGGAAAACTCTCGCCGCGCGAACAGATTCAAATGTTCTCAACCGCTGCAAAACATGAGCTTCTTGATATCGGCGTCATCTCACCAGAACCTGTCTCCAGCAAAGGACTCGGCGTTGGCGAAGTAGGTTACTTAATTACGGGTGTGAAAGATGTTCGTCTATCCCGCGTCGGCGATACCGTCACTACATTTCACAAACCTGCGAAAGAGGCGCTCGGTGGATATAAAGATCCGAAGCCGATGGTCTTCTCAGGCCTCTATCCCATTGATGGTGACGAATATCCGATGTTGCGCGATGCGCTCGATAAGTTACAGCTCAATGATGCCGCTTTAGTTTACGAACCAGAAACTTCTGCAGCGCTGGGCTTTGGTTTTCGCTGTGGCTTCCTTGGACTACTTCATATGGAGATTGTGCGTGAACGTTTAGAGCGCGAATTTAATCTCACCCTAATCTCGACGGCTCCTAACGTTGTTTACCGAGTAACAAACGAAGGCGGCGAGGAACTCATCGTTACCAATCCAAGTGAATATCCCAGCGGCAAGGTTGATAAAGTTCTTGAGCCAATCGTGCGCGCCACGATTCTCTCTCCGACCGATTACATCGGAACCATCATGGAGTTATGCCAACAGCGTCGTGGAACTCTCAATGGAATGGACTATCTCTCTGAAGATCGCGTGGAGATTCGTTACACATTGCCTCTTGCTGAAATTGTCTTTGATTTCTTCGATCAATTGAAATCTCGCACCAAAGGTTACGCATCACTTGATTACGAACCTATTGGCGAAGCTGAGGGAGATCTCGTCAAAGTCGATATCTTGTTACAGGGCGATACGGTCGATGCTTTTAGTTCGATTGTGCATCGCGAGAAGGCTTATGCCTACGGCGTCATGATGACCACAAAATTGCGTGAACTTATCCCGAGGCAGCAATTCGAAGTTCCCATCCAGGCCGCTATTGGCGCCAAAATTATTGCGCGCGAAAATATCCGAGCGATTCGCAAGGATGTTCTCGCTAAATGTTACGGTGGAGATATTTCCCGTAAGCGCAAACTTCTTGAGAAGCAAAAAGAGGGTAAGAAACGCATGAAGATGGTGGGGCGTGTTGAAGTTCCCCAAGAAGCATTCATTGCTGCGCTTGCCACAAATGCTGATGCTGAAAGTGGAAAGGTCAAGAAGTAAGTGAGCCGCCGGCTCTCGTTCTATATTCATATCCCTTATTGCGCTAAGCGCTGTGGTTATTGCGATTTCAATACCTACACACCTGCTGAATTACAGGGTCCAGATCTCGCAACTGTCTCCCAGAATTACATTGATGCTGCCTTACGCGAAATAGAGCTGGCACATTCCACTGTGGGCGAAGCGCAAGTACCCTCGATCTTTTTCGGCGGCGGCACTCCTTCGCTGATGCCTGCCAGTGAATTAGCGCGGGTGATAGCGAGAATTGACGAACGCTTTGAAGTACTCGATGATGCTGAAATTACTCTAGAAGTTAATCCGGATTCAGTAACACCAGAATTCCTCAGCACCATGCGCGAATCTGGAGCAACGCGTATCTCGATGGGAATGCAATCAGCAGTTCCTCATGTTCTGGAAGCCTTGGATCGCACTCATAAACCAGAGAATGTTGTGAGCGCAGTAAATGCTGCAGTGCGCGCAGGTTTTGAAAATATCAGCGTTGATTTGATTTATGGAGCGCCTGGGGAAAGCATTGCAGATTGGAAGACGAGCGTTTCAGCGGCCATGGAATTACCAATCAATCACATCAGCGCCTATGCCTTGATTGTGGAGCGTGGAACGAAATTAGCTGCCCAAATTGCCCGCGGCGAGTTAACGCTTCCTGATGACGATGAAACTGCAGAAAAGTACTTGATAGCTGATGACGCTTTTGAGAGTGCAGGTTTCTCTTGGTACGAGCTGAGTAATTGGAGCAAGCCGGGCGGAGAATGTCGTCACAACATTGCATATTGGGATGGATCGCATTGGTGGGGAGTAGGCCCCGGCGCACACTCATATATAGATAAAAAGCGTTGGTGGAATGTAAAACATCCATCGACCTATCAGCAGAAGATTTTTAAAAATGAAAGTCCAGAACTCAGTAGTGAAGTCTTAACGGGCGAGAATTTGGCAGATGAGTTTGTGATGCTTCAAATTCGCCGAAGAGAGGGCATACAACTCTCTGCATTAACTGATCTGCAGATAAAGAAGGCAGAACTATTTCTTGGAAGTGGCCACCTCGAAGAAAAAAGCTGGAGTGAAAAGAAGTTAGTTCTAAGCAAGAACGGTCGCCTGATTGCCGACCGAATCGTGCGAGAGTTAGTGATGTAGTAACTTTTCTTCCTATGACTACCCTTCATACCGTTATCAGCTTGCTATTGGCTCTGATCTTTCTCATCGCTGGCCTTTCTAAGGCGAGTGGTAGCAACGCTGGCCTCTCCGGCACTCGTGATGTGGGTTTTCCTGATGGCTTAGCGCGCTTGGTAGGTCTCTTTGAGACGCTAGCGGCATCGGCTCTTGTTATCGGTTTCGCACTTGATAACTCTGATCTCGAGCTTTATGGATTTATAGCGATCTGGTTCATCATGGCAGGAGCTATTTTCTTTCATTTCAAAGCTAACAAAGTTCGAACTGGATTCCCAGCTATGCTGCTGATCATTTTGGCAACTATTGGTATTGCCACGATTTAAGTTGAATAGATGAATGATTGATATGGAAACTCGTCAACTAGATATTCTGCGAGCAATCGTTGAGGAGTATGTCGCAACTGATGAGCCAGTAGGTTCCAAAGCAATCTCTCAGCGACATGGGCTTGGTATTTCGCCTGCCACTATTCGTAACGAAATGTCAGTCCTTGAAGATGCGGGCTTAATCACGCAACCACACACAAGTGCAGGGCGTATTCCTACCGATAAGGGGTATCGACTTTTCGTCGACAAGATTGCCACCGTCAAACCCCTATCAAATGCAGAGCGTCGCGCGATTGAAACTTTCCTGGAAGGCGCTAACGATCTTGATGACATCGTTATGCGGACGGTCCGACTTTTGGCGCAAGTCACAAAGCAAGTTGCTGTGGTGCAATATCCCTCACTCACAAAGTCGCGGGTTCGTCATATTGAATTAGTTCTTCTCACCCCGACACGGTTGATGATGGTGCTCATTACTAATACTGGACGAGTTGAACAGCGCGTCTTGGAACTTCCATATGAGCTCAACGAACAGCTGCTTGGGGATTTACGTCAACGCCTTAATGGTGCAGTTACTGGTAAATCAATGTCGGATGTTGCCCCACAACTGGAAGGAATTTTGTCTGCGTTCGGGAGAAATGAGAGAACATCTACCGCACTTATCATCTCTAACTTGATTGAAATGGCCATTGAGAAACCAGAAGAGAAAGTGGTGCTAGCAGGTACTGCAAACTTGGCACGTGGAACCGGAGAGTCCAGCGATATCCATGGAATTCTTGAAGCGTTGGAAGAGCAAGTTGTTCTACTTCGTCTATTGAGTGATGCTGGAGAAACGATGCGGGTTCGCATTGGTGAAGAGCAAGATGAATCAGGCTTAAAGCGCACAAGTTTGGTGACAATGAGTTACGGAGTAGAAGGAAATCCCTTGGGTGGACTTGGAATTCTCGGCCCAACCCGTATGGACTATTCATCATCGATGTCCGCAGTCAATGCGGTCGCTCGATATGTCGGACGATTCCTTATAGATAGTCAATCATGAGCGATCACTATCAAGTATTAGGCGTTGATCGAAGCGCTTCTCAAGACGAAATAAAGAAGGCTTATCGCAAATTAGCGCGCGAAATGCATCCAGATGTAAATCCTGATCCCAAAATTCAAGATCGCTTTAAGGAGATCACGGCTGCATACGAAGTGTTAAGTGATCCCGATAAGAGAAGTTCTTACGATCGTGGCGGAGATGGTTACGGCGGCTTTGGTGGTGGATTTGGCGGATTTAGCGACATCATGGATGCGTTCTTTGGTGGCGGCGGATCTCCACGCGGTCCGCGTCCACGAATGCGCCAAGGTCAAGATGCGTTGATTCGAGTAACAATTGAACTTCACGATGCGTGTTTTGGAACAACTCGAGAGATCGGTGTAGAAACCGCGATTATCTGCACGAAGTGTGGCGGCGATGGATGTGCTGCTGGAACATCTCCACGCACCTGCGATATTTGTAAAGGTCGAGGCGAAATTCAACAAGTAACGCGCTCTTTTATTGGCCAGGTAATGACATCTCGTCCTTGCGGAACGTGCCAAGGATTTGGAACGGTGATTCCTTCAGCATGTAGTGAATGTGCGGGAGATGGACGTGTTCGCGCGCGGAGAAATCTTGATGTGAAGATTCCTGCAGGAGTTGAAACGGGTAATCGCATTCAATTATCAGGTCAAGGTGAAGTTGGTCCCGGTGGTGGACCAGCAGGTGACTTGTATGTCGAGATAATCGTCTCTGACCATGATCAATTAGTTCGAGAGGGCGATGACTTACACATCGCCGTTTCAGTTCCAATGACAGGAGCTACGCTCGGTACTTCTATGACAATTCAAACCCTTGATGGCGAAATAGAGTTAGAAATTAAGCCGGGAACTCAGAGTGGGCAGATCATTCCAATTCGCGGCAAGGGCATGACCAAGCTTCGCGGTGGCGGTCGCGGCGAGCTTTATGCACATATAAACGTGGAAATCCCCACCAAACTCTCTCGTAAGCAAGAAGATTTACTCAAAGAGTTTGCGAAAGAACGTGGTGATACCGAAAAATCAAATAAAGTCACGTCGCGCAAAGGCGATTCTGATTCTGATGGTGGATTTTTCGGCAAATTTAGAGATGCCTTTAGGAATTGATGCTCCCGGTATTTCTCATTGAATCACTGCCTGATAGTGGTGAAGTAGTTCTCGACGGCGATGAAGCGCATCATGCAATAGCAGTCTCTCGCGTGAAGTCAGGAGAGCACCTTGCCTTAACAGATGGCAGGGGCGCACGCGTTGAAGTTGAAGTGATCGAAGTGTCAAAGAAATCACTGACCGCAAGAATTATTCTCCGTGAGGATATTCCAGATTCGGAAATTCAACTCACTGTTCTCCAGGCGCTAACCAAAGGCGATCGCGCTCGTGAGACGGTAGAGCTATTAACAGAAGCTGGCGTAAATCAGATACTTCCTTGGAGCGCAGCGCGTTCAATTGGACAGTGGAAAGATGAAAGGGAGGCCCAAGAAAAGTGGCAGCTCTGGGCTCGCGAAGCAACAAAGCAATCACGACGTAGCTGGATTCCTAGCGTTGCAAGACTTCATTCTTTGAACGATGCGATTGAGACTCTTTCGCATTTTGATCTTGTGCTTCTTTTTCATGAAGGATCTACAGAAAAGTTATCTACGCTCCTCAATACTCAGCAACCCAAGAAAGTCCTCATCATCATTGGTCCGGAGGGTGGAATAACTCAGGAAGAGAGTGAAAGTTTCATAACTGCAGGTGCAAAAATCGTAAGTATGGGAAGACCGATCTTTCGCGCCGCACATGCAGGCGCAGCCGCCCTTGCTGCAGTACAAACTGGACTTGGAATCTGGTAGAGATACGCCATGAACTGCGTATTTTGTGCAATCGTTGAGGGCGATATACCGGCTAGCAAAGTAAAAGAAAGCGCAAACGTTCTTGCATTTAACGATATCAATCCGCAAGCTCCAACTCATATATTGATAATTCCAAAAGCGCATTATGAGAATGCAGCGGAACTCGCTGCTGCTGACCAGAAAGTTCTGGGTGAACTCTTTGCTATGGCTCGCGAGATTGCCGACGAGAAATCGCTCAATGGCTATCGCACCGTCTTTAATACCGGGGAAGATGGCGGTCAGACTGTTTTCCACGCTCATCTTCATCTTTTAGGTGGCAGATCACTTCAGTGGCCTCCTGGATAGAGCCTCGTTAAAGAAACTGGATAGAATTGCCCCAATGGATCGCATTGTTCTTACTCTGCCTGCTGATATTCCGAGCGTTGCCTTAACCGGTCCTAATGACTCATACATTCGAGCCTTAGAAAGCGCATTTCGCGATGTTGCAATCACAGTACGCGGAAATGAAGTCATTCTCCGAGGATCAGCTGAAGGAACGGAGCGAGTCAAGAAATTAATGCAGAACTTCCTCACCGTAGTTCGCGCTGGTCAACCGTTAAGTGATGATGCAGTACGTCGTTCTATCGCCATGATTCTTAGCGATGGCAATGAGACCCCAGCCGAAGTTCTCACACTCAATATCTTAAGCAATCGCGGAAAGACAATTCGCCCGAAGACCTCAAATCAGAAGAAATATGTCGATGCTATTGATAAGCACACGGTGACATTTGGAATTGGCCCAGCAGGTACTGGAAAAACATATTTAGCGATGGCGAAAGCAGTTCAAGCGCTGCAATCAAAACAAGTAAATCGCATCATCCTCACTCGTCCCGCAGTAGAAGCAGGGGAGCGCCTTGGATTTCTCCCTGGAACACTTCACGAGAAGATCGATCCATATCTACGTCCACTCTTTGATGCGCTTCATGACATGCTCGATCCCGATGCAATTCCTCGCTTGATGTCATCAGGAACAATCGAAGTAGCGCCACTTGCATATATGCGAGGTCGTACGCTCAACGATTCATTCATCATTCTCGATGAAGCCCAAAATACCTCTCCAGAACAGATGAAGATGTTCCTTACTCGACTCGGCTTCAGTTCGAAGATGGTCGTAACGGGGGATATCACCCAGATCGATCTTCCTACTCATCAAGAATCAGGGCTCAGCATTGTCCGTGAGATCCTCGAGGGTATCGATGACATTTCATTTATGGATTTAACTTCTGAAGATGTAGTACGTCATCGTCTCGTGAGCGAGATTGTCGATGCATATGGCAGATTCGATGATTCAGTAGGCGGTAATCGAGCTAGTCGTCGCGTCAACAAGCCTCGTTCCCTAAGGAGTGATCGCTAGCTTTTCTTAACTTCGAAAGAAGTTAAGAAAGAGTGCGAAATGATTATAGAAATATCAAATTTAACAAAGTCGGAATGTGATGAAAGCAGGCTCGAATCTGTTGCGAGTTTCGCCATGGAATCATTAGGAATTCATCGTGATTCAGAATTGAGCATCTCGCTCGTTGACGAAGATGAAATGAGTGCGCTCCATGTGCGTTGGATGGACGAACCTGGCGCCACTGATGTTCTCTCTTTTCCGATGGACGAAATGAAGCCCCACAGCGCCGCCCAAGGTCCGGGCATGGTTGGAGATATCGTGCTCTGCCCTGATTTTGCAGTGAAGCAAGCGAAAGATGCGGGCCACTCGCTTCAAGAGGAGTTAGAGTTATTGACGGTGCACGGGGTGCTACACCTTTTGGGTTATGACCATCGAGAAAGTGAAGAGAAGAAAGTGATGTTCGGTCTGCAAGAAGAATTCCTAGGAAAGTGGAGATCTAAAGCATGAGCCCCTCAGCAATACTTTCGGTCATCTCATTACTTCTCTTTGCGGGATTTCTTGCGGGCTCTGAGTCTGCAATTAACTCGATTTCTCGTGTATTCGTGGAAGAGCTTGAACTTAAATCGTCACGTTCAGCAGCGTGGGTGCAGCGCGTCATCAAAGAGCCTGCTCGCTACTTGAACGTCATTCTCTTTGTTCGAAAAGCATGCGAACTCACCGCTACCGTTATTGTGGCCGAATCATTTGTTAGATTGTTTGATTCGATTACTTCAGGGCTTTCTGCAGCTGTTGGCGTGATGTTGGTTCTTTCTTATGTTGTGGTGGGAGTAGGACCGCGCACGCTCGCCAAGCAGAATGCTGGTCGATGGATTGTGCCGTCATGTTTTGTCGCCGTTGTAATGTCAAAGGTACTTGGCCCTATCACGGCGCTCCTTATTGCGATTGGAAATGCAATTACCCCAGGAAAAGGTTTTAAAACCGGGCCTTTTGCTAACGAAGCTGAATTGCGCGACTTAGTAGATCAAGCGCATGAACGTGGCCTGGTTGAAGAGTCAGAACACGAGATGATCCACTCCGTTTTCGAACTAGGAGATACATTGGTTCGAGAATTGATGGTGCCGCGCACCGAAATGGTATGGATTGAAGGAAGTAAGAACCTCAGACAAGGCCTTTCTTTAGCGCTCCGCTCTGGATTTACTCGCATCCCAGTTATTGGTGAAAATCTCGACACGATTCTAGGCATCGCATATGTAAAAGATCTTGCAAAGCGAACCCATGAGTATCGTGAATCTGAACTTACAGAATTAGTAAAAGACCATCTCCGTAAAGCAACTTTCGTCCCAGAAACGAAGACCGCATCTGATCTACTCAAAGAGATGCAACGTGACCAGATACATCTTGCGATTGTTGTGGATGAATATGGCGGTACTGCAGGTTTGATCACGATTGAAGATATTCTCGAAGAGATCGTCGGTGAAATTGCCGATGAGTATGACGATGATGTCGATGAATTGGAGTGGGTAACACCGACTCAAGCTCGCGTATCAGCGCGACTCCATCTCGAGGATTTGGCCGATAACCTCGAACTCGATCTCAGTGCTGAAGAGCTTGAAGATGTCGACACCATTGGCGGTTACGTCGCAAAAGTATTGGGACGAGTTCCTATCCCAGGAAGCGCAGTCACGCTCCATGGATGGCAGATCACGGCGGAACGACCCGTAGGTCGTCGCCATCGAATTGCCACATTCTTACTCGAGAAAGCTGCTGCCGAAGAGAAAGTTGAAGAGGTTTAGAGTTCTCTGATGCGTATCGTGAGATTTACTCCACCTCAGGGCTCCAAGCTCGGAAGTGATCCTCATTTTGGAATCATGGAAGATGAGAAGACAATTCGGGCCATCGCAAGCGATCCGTTATATGCAGGGATTTTCAAAGAAGATGAGACTTTTTTACTTGAAGACGTTCGCTTACTTGCGCCAGTAATTCCACGGAGCAAGGTGGTCTGTGTTGGTAAAAATTATGCTGACCACGCTGCAGAAATGGGCGGGGAAGTACCGGAAGAGCCCATCATTTTTATCAAACCTAACACGTCGGTCATTGGCCCGAACGACGTTATTCAGTGGCCATCCTCGAGTGAGCGGATCGATCACGAAGCTGAACTCGCTGTTGTCATCTCTAATATCTGTAAAGAAGTTCCGCGCGAGAAAGCAAAAGATGTAATTTTCGGCTACACCGTTGCAAATGATGTAACGGCAAGAGATCTCCAGAAGAAAGATGGTCAATGGTCGCGTGCAAAGGGCTTTGATACCTTCTGTCCGATTGGGCCATGGATTGATACTGAATTTGTCCCTGGCTCACAGCTTGTAACCGCAACCGTTGATGGAGAGCTCAAGCAATCTGCGCCAATGTCCGATATGGTTTTTGATGTGCCATTCATTATCGAGTTCGTTACCAAAGTAATGACGCTATTGCCGGGAGATGTCATTCTCACTGGAACTCCCTCTGGAATTGGGCCCATGAACGCTGGAGGCGAAGTCGAAGTTGCAGTGGAAGGTTTAGGTTCTTTGAAGAATAAGGTGTCGAACCGTGCCAGCTAATCAAAAGGGTGCTCAGAGAGAAGTACGCACTCGATTTGCGCCATCACCTACTGGTGATCTTCATGTTGGAAATATTCGCACTGCGCTCTTTGATTGGGCTTATGCGCGACATACCGGTGGAAAGCTCATCTTCCGAATTGAAGATACCGATCGTGAACGCGTGACCGATGAATACATTCAGCGTGCAATCGAAACTCTCCAATGGCTCGGTTTGAATTGGGATGAGGGCCCTGAAGTTGGTGGACCTTATGGACCATATCTGCAATCGCAACGTCTTGATATCTATAACGAATGGGCTCAAAAGTTCCTACAGAATGGCGATGCCTATAACTGCTACTGCTCGACTGAAGAACTTGAAGCGCGACGCGAGAAGCAACGCGAACTCAATCAGGCACCGGGCTACGACGGAAAGTGTCGCTCGCTGAGCGCTGATGAGATATCTCGCTACCAAACAGAAGGCCGTAAGCCAGTTATACGTATGCGGATGCCCGATGGTGAGACCCATTTTACTGACTTGATTCGCGGGGAAGTAACTTTCGATCACAAATTTGTACCTGATTTCGTATTGATGCGAGCTGATGGTTCACCGCTCTACACGTTAGCGGTGGCGGTTGATGATGTCTTGATGAAAGTAACTCACGTTTTACGAGGAGAAGATCTTCTCTCTTCTACTCCACGACAGATTCGGGTCTATCAAGCGATGGGAGTTGCAGCAGAAGACTTCCCATTCTTTGCACACCTTCCTTTCGTGATGGGGCAAGATAATGCCAAACTCTCCAAACGCAACGGTGAAGTTTCTATTGCCTGGTATCGCGAACAAGGTTTTCTGCCAGAAGCAATCTGCAACTATTTAGCACTCCTGGGATGGTCGCCCGGAGATGATCGTGAAAATATTACGATGGAAGAGCTCGTTCAACTCTTCACGGTAGAGCGAGTCAATAGCTCACCAGCGCGTTTTGATATGAAGAAACTTGAGGCAATTAATGGTGACAAGATTCGCGCACTCACGATCGATGATTTCTTAACGCGCGCACTTCCGTTTCTGCTCAAAGATGGCGTCATTCAAGGAAGTGACGCCGAAATTGCTGTCGTAAAATCAGCGCTACCTATTATTCAAGAACGTATCGCGCGGATGAATGAAGTAACTGCAATGTTGAAATTCCTCTTTGTAGAGAAAGTGACCTTTGATGCCGAGTCATCAAGCAAGATTGGCGAAGAGCCTTCGCAACATGTAATCAAGAGAGCTCTTGAGGTACTCCAGCCCCTTGGAGAATGGAAACATAATCTGATTGAAGCCGAATTGCGCAAAGCGCTGCTTGATGAAATGGGCCTAAAGCCACGCGTAGCTTTTGGGCCAGTAAGAATTGCTGTGACGGGCAGCCATATCTCGCCACCACTTTTTGAATCGATGGAGTTACTCGGAAAAGAACGGTCTATCGCACGTCTTACTGCGGCAATTCGTTAAGCCTCAAAATTCGGGGTATTCTTGTGCGCGCAATTGCAGCGCTGTTATCAGCGCAGTAATGAGCAATAGAAATTGGGGTATGGGGTAATTGGCAGCCCAGCTGATTCTGGTTCAGCTTGTCTAGGTTCGAGTCCTGGTACCCCAGCAACGTTCGTTCTTAACATCACAGTCAAGAACTAACGGCGTAACAACTGAATAAACGAGATCTGGCCCCGTCGTCTAGCGGCCTAGGACTCTGGCTTCTCAAGCCAGCTACGAGGGTTCGAATCCCTTCGGGGCTGCCAGACTCGTTTTGTAG
>Ga0209033_1000329_pt1 | contig 27042 bp, 21 predicted proteins | sample LauGreFa1BDMLBDN_2_FD_188218 | JGI IMG/M metagenome (GOLD analysis project Ga0209033, IMG submission 188218) | Freshwater lake microbial communities from Lake Michigan, USA - Fa13.BD.MLB.DN (SPAdes) (version 2) | ecosystem: Environmental > Aquatic > Freshwater > Lake | place: Lake Michigan, USA...
TGGTGGTAAAACGGTCGCATCCTGTATCGCTTGTTCGCTGGACGGGAAGATGGTCCTAGTGGGCAACCGTGAGGGTGGCCTCGCCCTGCACAAATTACCGGAGTAATGTTGTCCGTGTGCATCGGTCGCGGGACTCGGCTACGTGGAGCTTGCCGAATAGATGTGCATTTTTGAAATTAATCAGCACGAACATTTTGAAATGGATTCTTTGATTCCTAGTGATGGTACCTTAGTCTGCGATTAGGCCGACGCTTTGTTTCACCAAAGCTTGGAAATCTTTTTCAGGCCAGGCTTTGTCGATTTCTATCCAGCGCTGTGCAACTTTATTCATCGTTTCTTGAGCAGATCCATTCGGGCTATTAAGATAGGTTTTTATTTCTTCAACAAGAATGGTTCTTCGTTTCTGATAGCCAGGCAACCTGCTGCACAATGCAGGATTTTTAATGTCTATATGGGAAAGATTTGCTCGGATTGTTTCGCGTAGGCTTGCTGTTCGTTGCGAATCCAAACTAAATGCATCAAGTCTTATTTTGTCAAGTTGTGAATAACGGGTGTAACCAGCAGTGGTAGGTTCAACACAAATGCGTTCCGCAATTTCAGGGCTTGAAAACTCTATCAAGAACTTGAAAGCTAATTCCTTTGATGCGGATTTTGCATTAACGCAACCAAGGTTACTGGAAGAACCTAGGTAGGGTATTTTATTACCTATTGGTAACGGTCTAAACTCGGTCGAAGAGCCTGGGTAATAACCATCGGAGCCGGGGATGGCACAAATGTTAAATTTATCTTTCAAGGCTGGGTTGGTTTGGGTTTTGTAAACCAAGCTTGCATCTGCAATGGTAAGCGCAGCGTTGCCTTGTAGGAAGTTAGCGCCCGATTCTTTCTCGGGGGAGTTTGCCCGGAATTTTTGTAATAGTTTGTATTTCTCTAAGCTTTTGACAAATCCAGTGGTGTTGATCAATGGTTTTCCAGTTCGAAAATCATACTGAAACGAAAATACTGCGTTCTCGATTTCTGGAGTGATTTTTTCGGAGGGGCTGACGGGTTGCCTGGTGTAGCCAGCAGCAAAACTCAGGAAATCTTTCTCAAAATCTTCTTCAGAGGAAGATAAACCGGGCAAGCTTTTGCCTGAATTGAAATTAGCTTCAGAAAAATACTGCGCAATTTTATGATAATCCGACCAAGTGGTGGGTGGTTTCAGAGGGGTGTTGTATTTCGTATTAAAACCATTTTGGTGGATGGGGTTGTTGAATAAATCATCGCGATAAAGGCAAACTCGTGCTTCTCCAGTAAGCGGGAGTGCAACTATTTTTCGTTGCCAAATTAAAAGTTTTTCACGATAGAGGGGTAATAAGTCGGACCAATTGATTTTGTCGCCTGGTTCTTGAATTGAATCTGAGGCGAATGTTATCAGATTAGCCTGGGTGAATTCCCCAATTTCCTCAGGTTTGATAATCCAGATATCGGCTTTTATTTGGTCTGAATCGGGTACTTTTCCTGCAGTTCGGGTAATTATTTTTAGATCTGCGCCAAGTCTGTTAGAAACTACAAAACCTTGGGATTTTATAACCTCATGGGCTATGCCTTCAGGGCATGCGATTACGATAGTAGGTTTATTAGCGGGGATTTCTGCTTTTGTGGCGTTTTTTTTGCCTGTACAGCCTGAAGATGCGAGCAGGCACAGGAGCATTATTAAAACACTGGGTGAATTTCTTTGCATTGTTAAACTCTCTTTCCTTAAAATAGATAATCATTTTATGAGATGTTATGCAATGATGTAGCATGATTGTACGGTGATGATCGAATTTTGACATATGGCTTAAGAGGTTTTTGTAATGAAAATCAGTCTGGTTGTTTTGACTGCGGGTAAAATGATGGGTAAAGAAATTCCCATAACTGCTGCAGAATTTCGAATTGGAAAAGATCCTTCATGCCAACTAAAGCCTGCTTCCGGAGTTTCGGACAAGCACTGCGCTTTCTTGGTAAAACAAGGGAAACTTTTTCTTGTAGATTTGGGAAGTTCTGAAGGTACTTTTGTAAATGACAACAAAATATCAGCAGAAGTCGAACTAAAACTAAAAGATAAAGTGAAAGTTGGCCCTTTGCTGTTTGAAGTAAAGTTTGAAGCACCAACAGCGAATCCTGCAGTAGCGGCACCAGCAGCAAAGCCCGCAGTAGCAGCGCCTGCTCCAGCAGCAAAGCCTGCAGTAGCGGCACCAGCAGCAAAGCTCGCAGTAGCAGCGCCAGCAGCAAAACCCGCAGTAGCAGCGCCAGCAGCAAAACCAGAAGAAAAAGTTGAACCAAAAAAATCGTCGGGTGAAGGCGATGATGATTTGGACGACTTGTTGTTTGATGATGATGATAAAGCACCTAGTGGTACCAAGCCATCATGGAAAGATGCGATACCCGAGGCGGGTGCGCAAAAAGATGCAGGCGGATCTGGAACTTCTTCGGAGGGCGGAGCCAAGCCTGAAGAAAAACCAAAGCCTACAGCAAATACTTCAGATGCAGCGGCAGCATTATTTGCAAAATTCCGTTTAAAAAAGTAGTACATGGCAAAAGATAAGCTGGAAACAATACTTCCAAAGCCGTCTCTTTTGCCTGCTTCTAAAAAGCTTTTGGGAAAAGCTTTGTTGTTCTGGTTTGGGGAAAGAAAACGAGACCTTCCTTGGAGAAAAACCAGAGATCCATTTGCGATATGGGTTAGCGAAATCATGTTGCAGCAGACTCAAGTTGCAACGGTGATACCGTATTTCGAAAGATTTTTGAAGTCGTTTCCCACCGTAGAGGCGCTTGCTGCTGCAGATGAACAAGAGGTATTGAAGCTTTGGCAGGGCCTTGGTTATTACAGGCGCGCAAGGCACATGCACCAAGCCGCGAAAATGATCATCGCAGATTATGCAGGGGTTTTTCCTGATACCCCCGAAGCTCTTTCTTGTTTACCTGGCTTGGGTCGGTACACTCGAAACGCAGTTTTATCCCAGGCCTTTGATACTAAGTTGCCCATTCTTGAAGCCAATACAAAGCGTGTGTTGGCAAGGCTTTTTGCATTATTGCACGATGTGGATTCCTCTTTAGGAAATAAGTTTCTTTGGGAGGCTGCGGAGGAAATATTGCCTGAAAGAGATATCGGAGAATTTAATCAAGCCATGATGGAGGTGGGTTCCTTGGTTTGCACGGTGACTAACCCCAAGTGCAACTCGTGTCCTCTATCTCCTTTTTGCGTTGCCAAGCGAAGCGACCTTGTAACAGAGTTACCGATCAAGAAGAAAAAAGTAGTGGTGACACAGGTGCAAGAATTGGCCACGGTTTTGGTCAATAAGAAGAGGATTCTATTGGGTAAAAGGCCTGTTGGGCAACGCTGGGCGGGTTTATGGGAAGTGCCTCATGATACGCTAGAGGAAGGCGAGACCGAAGCGAAAGCTTTGGAACTTATTTCTCGGAAGTATGCATCTTTGGTTTCTAAAAAGTTTCGTGAGATAGGCAAAGTGATTCATCCGGTGACTAGATTCAAAATCACGGTAAAAGTTTTTATGGGTGAGGTTTCGGGTAAAGGGTCATCTGATTATTACGAAGAGTTGGCTTGGGTTTCTTTAAGCGATTTGGATAAGTACCCGAAAAGTTCGCCACAATCCAAAGTGATTGCAATGGCACTAAAAGCATTAGCGTAAAAAAAATGAATGTGGATCATAAGAAGGAGGCAAAATGAATAGTAAGTATTGGGTAGTTGGAATGCTGTTGTTGGCGGGATGTGCTGAGGAACCGAAGGTTTTGACTGTTGGGGTGCAGGTTGGAAACATTGCGCCAGAAATCAAGGCGGAAGATGCTTCGGGTGTGAAAATGGAATTGAGCCAGTATAGGGGCAAGGTGGTACTGTTAAGTTTTTGGGCATCTTGGTGCGGGCCATGCAAAGAGCTTTTGCCTTACGAAAAACAGTTGACCAAGCAATTTGAAGGCAAGCCTTTTGTTTTACTGGGTGTTAATTCCGACATAGATAAAACTGCATTGGTGAAAGCCCAGCAGCAGTTTGGCATGACATGGCCTTCATTTTGGGATGGGTTGGGCAGTATCAATCGGGAATGGGATATTGAATTTCTTCCCATGCTTATTCTGATTGATGAGCGGGGGATTATCCGTTTCAATTCGAAATCCATCATGGATGACATAGATTCGTTTAAAGATCTAGCGGATAAGATGGAACGGGAAATTCAAAAAGTATTGAATAAAGTTGTGGTAGGAAAAAAATGATGGAGCGCCTTTCGGGATAGGCGCTCCATCGTGCGGGTATGATTTGTTATTGCAAATTCTATTTGATTAAGAATTCAATGCTGACATTGTTTTCTGCAATTTCGGGCATGCTGAACAAGGTTTTAGCCAAGTCTTCCTGCTTGCTTCCCTGAGCTACATCAATCAAAAGCACTCTAGAGCCGTCTGGCTTTTCAATGATTTGAATTGATGAGGCTTTTTTGCCACAGGCTAGTTCAATATGCTTTTTTAGTAATGTTAAAGCCATTTGCCTATTCGCTTTAGGTGCAGATGTATCTTCTTCTGAATCAAAAGTAATCGAGCCTGTTGCAACATTGGCGTTTGTGGTGGATTCCACTTTTTTGCTTGCAGTAGTTGCAGGCACGGTTTTACTTTTATTATTAGAAACGGTGGAGGCTTGGGTTTCTGAATTCGCAATCATTTTCGCAGTGTTTGGTTTAAGTTCTTTTTTCACCAAGGATTGTGATGCTACAGATGTACTTTGTTTGACGTCTGCTATTTTATCTTGTTTTGCTGCAGGCTTACTTGCAATGTTGGTTGCTTTTTCAGTCAACATTTTTTCGCTGGTAACCGGCTTATTCTGGGTTCTTGTTGCAAGGTAAGGCCTGTTATATTCGCCATCTTTGTCTGAGTTTGTTGCATATCGGGCTGGGATTTTTTCTGGAAGTATAGGTTTTTTGGCTTCAGGTGTGGGTGCATCGAGTTTCACTGAAGGAAAACCAAGCATATCAGATTTTACAATGGCAGAGCCGTTTGGATCATGGGCCGGTATGAATGTCCGGGCAGCGGATTTTGTTACGTTGTCTACTTTGCCTTTTATAGTTTCATTTTCAACTAGTACTTTGGGTGTAGTTAGTTCTTTCTTATCTGCAAGCTTTGGCAATTCTTTCTTTGGTGTAACTGGTGTAGCTTGTTTTACTTCGGAAATGTCTTTTTTAATTACAGGAGTAGGGGCAGTTGCTTCAGTTTTTTCTAGTTTCTTGTTTAGGTTCGGGAAGCTTGGGAAAACTTCTGTTTTTTCTTTGGTTGTACTGGTTGTTTTAGCTTCAACTGTTTTGGTGACTGGTTTTGCTTTATCTTCAGGTGCAGCTTTTTTTGCAGTATTTTCTGCAGGTTTTACTGGTTCCTTATTTTGAATTTGTTCACTCTTCTTCGAGTTCCAGTCTGTCGGGAGTTTTGGTATCGAGAATACATCCACTGGTTTTTCTGGAGTGGGTAAAGGCTTTGCAACAGGCGTTACTGGAACCAGACTTTCTGGAAGTACCTGGGGCCTTTGCTCTTTGCTGTTAGTAGTTTTTGGTGATTGCACGATACTTTGGGTAGGAACAATTGCGGGTGCAATTTTATCGGCAGGCTTTGTTGATACGATTGCCTGAGTAATATCATTGTTCGTAGTTGTAGTGGGAGTTAATTGAATTGCCTGGGTGGGAGTTGTAGTTTGATCTTTGCCTACAATCCACTTGGTGCCATCTTTATTTACCATTGTCACTGTTTCGTTTCCCATACGCATGGGTTGAACGATCATTTTGTTGACGACTCTTTGGCAACCTGGAACTTTACGAAGTCGTTTGCTGATTTCGAGTTTGTCTTCGATGGTAACTACTGGGCCGGATACTATGATCGAACCATCTGCTGAAACAGCGGTTGTTAATTTTGGGTAGGCGGTTTGAAATTCGGTACTGACCACTTTATTGGTGTTGGCCTGAAGTGTATCCACTGGAACTTTTGTGGTTTTATTAAAAGATACAGGCCAGATTCTGATTTCACTGACTACTTTGCAGGTTGTAAGCCTGCTTGCAAGGGCAATAGCGTTATTAGCAACGGTGTTATTGTTCACATTGCCAATAAGAATCATTTTGCCATTTTTAACTGAAGGAGTTATATCCGTTGTCGAAATCAAGGGATCAGCAAGGAATTCGATGTGAATGCGCATGGATTCTGCAAGGGCTATAGAATCTTCAGGTTTATTTTCTGTAGCAGATTTTCCTGCAGCAGGCTTTGCAGAGGCGATGATAACGCCAGGCTTAGTTTGTTCTGCTGCATTTGTTAAACCAGTAACAGAAAACCCTGTTAAGATTCCGAAAGCACTCAAAGTTAAAAGTCTTTGCGCTGATAATTTCCATTGCTTGCGCATGATGTCTGTCTCTCCAAAAGTTCGCTGATTTCGAATCCTAGGTTTAGTATCCAGCCAGATCTTTGGTGAAAGATTTCTGGAGTTCAGGAGTTCCTGCATAAAGATGCAAGTGATCCTTGTCGATGTACACAACTTGAATTCTGGGGCGTTTGATTTTCACAGGAAAAGGATACCCGGATTCTATGACTTCGGTGTAATAGATAGTGGCTTTCCAATGGCAGTGATGAAGTTGTGCGGGGCCAACTAGTGGGAAGAATCTTGGTGGATCAATTTTATCCACAAGCCTTTCGGTCACAATCTGAACATCATCCCGGTGCTCTTCATACACATAAGGGAAGCCTCGTGCCATGTGTGGCATAGCCCTGATGACTTGTGCATCGTCAGGTGCATCTTCACAAAGAGGAGGCGCAGCGCCTTCTTTGATTGGAGGCAAAATTGGTGTTCGGTGATCATTCTTATGGGTATACTTTTCTTCCATTCGTTCGGTAACCCAAGGGGGTACAGGCGTTGGGGTGAAAATCCCCATGGAAAAAGGCATACAGCCTGTAACGCTTAAAGATAAGGCAGCGATTAGCCCGCCTACAATGTGTTTTTTTCTGGTTTTCATATCGGACACCTTTCTACAACTTAAACGCACCCGGGTTTCCCGTTCCCGCTTAAAACCATTTCTCTTCAATCGAGGTAATGGCATGGAGTATCTGCAAGGTTTTTATCGACGTAACGAAAGTGTCAACTTTAACGATTGCATCAAAGATTCGTGTTTTAAGTTTTAACCATGTGAAGATGGGGGCTATAATGTCGAATAGGTAGGTTTAATTTCGATGTTTTACCCTGGTTGAACCCAATGAACCATTTATTGTTAAAGTTTCAAGACACACAAAATCAGATCAGGGAGCTGGGATCTTTTGGCCCTGCCCCCATTCTTATGGTTTTTCTCAGGCATTTGGGCTGAGTGCTTTGCAGAGCCCATCTGGGCGATATCCGTGATCAATACCAATTGTTCAAAGATATTAATGCGACAGTTGTCGCAATCACTTTTTCTTCACCCACCGAGGCGTTTAAACTCGCTCAAGAGTTGAATCTGCCATTCCCATTAGTAAGCGATTCGCAAAAAGAGGCATACAAGGTTTTTGAATTGGGCTCTGCCCAGTGGAAGGATTTTCTGTTACCTAAAGTGCTGTGGACGTTTATGGGAAGAATACTAACAGGATGGCTACCATCCTTGGGCTATTCCAAGGATGACTTATTTCAATTGGGTGGGGATTTCGTAGTGGATGCAAAAGGCGAAGTGGTATATGCGTTTAAATCTTCGTCACCTGCCGACCGCCCAACGATCCAGTTTTTGCTGGATCAATTGCAAAAGGCGCAGGCAGGAGATAATTAATCATCATTTTCATCGTCAATGATTTCGATACCATGCTCTTCGAGCAGGGTCAATAATTTGTCGAGTCGTTCGGGGTCGGATTTTTCTTTTGTAACAGCATTAAACACTTGCTGAAAAGTAACAAATCCTTTGCTTTCACCAATTTCAAGCAAACTCTTAAGCGTTTCTTGCGTGGTACTCATTGCCAACTCCATTTGGAAACGGATTTCTACCTTTAAAATCCATTCAATTATTGTAACTGCAATCAAGTGATTGTGCTAGTGTCATAACTAAAATTACTTAAAATCATTTAGATTTTGTAGTGGCTATAGCTTGAAGTGTTCTCGTAGTAATCATGGATGGAAGAATGAAAAACGCAAATCATAGCCACATCTGTAAAACTTTTTTGTTTCCTGCTTCGTCTTATGAGTGTGAACCATGAAGCGCCCCAGCATCATCGAGGATGGAAGTGCACCATTGAAGTTGGATAGTAATCAATCCAATAGTGACCGGTTATTGGCGACCTTTAATCAAATAAGGGACGAGCTGATTAGTACCCTTTGGTTTATTCTTGGGAATAAAGACGATGCCCAAGATATCGCTCAAGATGCGTTCCTAAGGTGCTGGAAAAAACAAGATGCCCTGCCTGATGTTCTAAATCTAAAAGCGTGGATTTTTAAGGTGGCAATCAATGCCGCCAAGGATCTGCGTAAAAGTGCATGGAAGCGAAAAACACGAACAATGCCCGAAGAGGATGTCATGATGTATAAAAGTGCTGTTTCCCCATTGGAATCGCTTCAAGAAAACGAAATGGTCGCGCAGTTGCGCACCGCTCTAATGGATCTTCGCCCCGAAGAAAAAGAAGTTTTTCTGCTCAGGCAAAATGCTGAAATGACTTATGAGCAAATTGCTGAAACTGCAAACCGGCCCGTAGGCACTATCAAAACGCAGATGCGATCTGCGCTGCAAAAACTAAAGGTGGCCCTTTCCTGATTTTTAATTCTTATTAGTGGTCAACAAATTATTTGCCGGAGATTTCTAAAATGTGGAACTGTAGTAATACCGAAGATAAACTGTTCGAATATCTTTATGGCTTGCTGGATGATCAGGATCAATCCTTGCTTTCTTCCCATTGCACAGAATGCGCAGTGTGTGGCGAAAAATTAAAGAAGGCCTTGTCGCAAAAAGAGATTCTTGTGAAAGCTTCGAAGGCTCAGTTCCCTGAAGTTAAATTTACTCCACCTAAAGATGTTGCGAAAGAATTACAGCAGGCAAAAATACTGCAGTATGGAGCATCTGCGGTCCCCGGTATGCAGAATGCCCGGATCTGGATGTGGGCGGTTGCTTCGGTGCTTACGCTTGGTATTGGCATTCCCGCAGGCATTGGTACCTATGATTTCATAGGCAATTCCACGGTTGTCGAGCATCATCAGCAATATGCCGCCAGAGTTCAATCCAACTTTAATGTAAAAGCCAAAGCTGTAGTGCAATTACAAAACGAAGGTATGGCTAAGGCAAATCAAGCTATTGAAGAAGTTCAAAAAAAGCAACTTAAAGTATTGATAACAGGGCCTGCGACCTTGCAGCCTGGGGCACCCAACAGCTATCAGATTCTTACGCAGGATAATTTGAGCAGGCCAGTCGAGGCTCGGGTTGAAGCTTTCGTTGAAGATAAAGCAAATCCAGGAACTAGATTTCCTGTAGCATCCCAGCTTACTAGGCAGGGGCAATTACAGATTGTTGTACCCCCAGATTTGCCATTGCGGGCCGGGAGTAATCCCACGCTAATCGTTTCAGCAAAAAGGGAATCAGGCGCACAGCTTGAAATCAAGGAGGGGCTACAGCTTGCTTCTGCTGTTTATGTTGCGCATCTTTCAACTGATAAACCGATGTATCAGCCAGGCGAAACCGTTTATTTTCGTGCCTTAGTTTTAGAGCGCTTCAGCCTAAGGCCGCCCTACGAAGATTTTGCGCTCAACTTTGTTTTAACAACCCCTACACAGGAACAAAAAGTTGTAGGGCAGGGAATGGGCGGGATTTCACGCCCCGATAAGTCAGCAGAGTTAATCAAAGGCCCCGATGGTAAACCTTTGAAAGGTGTTGGTTCAGGTGCTTTTCTTGTAGAACCAACCGCACCAGGTGGTGAATACACGCTCACTGTCAGAGATCAGTCAGGCCGATTCCCTGATCAGGTTCGTAAATTCATTGTTAACCGATATCAAAAATCTAATATTAATAAAGAACTTGACTTCAATCGAAGATCATACGGCCCAGGTGATGAAGTTGTCGCCAACTGCAAGGCTGCTTCCTCTGATGGCAAACCTTTGTCGGGTAAGCCGGTGTTTGCTTCCATTAATTTGGATGGCGTGCAAATAGGGGTGGATGGCAACCCCAATGCTGATCAGGTTCGTTTCCAAACTGATGCCCTGGGAAGAGTTGTATTGAAGTTTAAGTTGCCCGCTGTTATTCAAAAAGGTCAGGCTAGTATTTCTGTGGTGTTTGATGATGGTGGTAATACGGAAACCTTGGTGAAGCCTGTTCCTGTTGTTGTTAACAAACTGGACATGGAGTTTTTCCCTGAGGGTGGTGACTTGATTCAAGGGATTAAAAGCAGGATCTATTTTCAGGCTAGAACACCTTTGGGCAAGCCTGCAGATGTGGTTGCCTCTGTTTTTGAAAACGGGGTTGAGATTTTGAATCAGGTTAAAACCCTGACCGATGAAAAAGAACCCGGTATCAATCAGGGGCTGGGAAAGTTTGAACTAACCCCCAAAAAAGATGCAAGCTATGAAGTTAAAATCACCAGTCCGATAGGTATGGCCGGTAGCTTTAAGTTGCCTGCTATTAAAGATGCAGGAACCGTTTTGCGAGTGGTCGATAACATTGTAAAGCCCGGTCAACCCCTTAAGGTTGAAGTGAATTCAACCATTAAATCCCGGCTGATGGTGGGCGTGTATTGCAGGGGGCGGTTGTTGGAATCCATCTATTTGGATCAAGGCAAGACTTCTGCAGATATTAATCTTTCTGATCCGATTGGTGGTGTTTGCAGGGTGACTGTTTTTGAAGAACGCCTTGCGGTTCCAGGCACTCGAACGCTTATTCCTGTTGCAGAAAGGCTCTTTTATCGAACCCCTGCGGAATCACTCAGAATTAAGTTGATCCCCGATCAAGCCAGTTATGTTCCAGGCCAGAAGGTAAAACTGAAAATCGAGACTTCTGATGAAATTAGTAAATTAGTCTCTTCGATAATCATGCTTGGGGTTGTCGATCGTAGTGTGCTAACCATGGCGGACGAAAAAACGGCACGCACAATGCCCACCCATTTTCTTCTCACCACGGAAATTCGCAAATCGCAGGATCTTGAATACACCGATGTTCTATTAGGCGAGCATCCAAGGGCAACCGAGGCTTTAGATTTGTTGCTTGGTTCGCAGGGTTGGCGCCGCTTTGCTGAACAGGATCCTTCGAAATTTCGACAAATGCACAAGGAGGAAGCGGATAATTTACTCGTTACTATTGGGCAGTCTTCCACCCAATCTAAAGATCTTGCAATGGAGCCCGTGGACAAGATTTTTGTCGAGTATCAGAAAAAAATAAACGATGCACAGGCTGAAGCTGATAAAGCACTTCAAGCAAAGAACGCAGCAGAGCCTTCGCCTGCGGTGTTGCTTGCGATCAGCAAATTAAATGCTTGGAATAGCTTCTTTGAAAACTTGAGGGAAAACCTTTTTAAAATGATTGGCGCTTTGATCTTTTTGCTTGCTGCTGGCCTTGGGATTAATGGCTTGATTTATAGTAAAAAAGCAAGGATTGTTACAGGGCTTGGCTTTAGTTTGATGGGCCTTGCATTGATGCTTTCCCCTTTGAGTATGATTAAAGATGCTACGCAATTTGCAATGCAAAATGGTCCACCCCCAGCTATGGATGCAGGTGCCGTGCCTGTTGGTGCAATGAAGATGGACCTTCCTCAGATGGATGCAGCTAAAGAGATGGCGGCCATTCCTTTGCCCTTAGCAATGAAGGCAGATAATCTTGCGGGCGGTTTAAATGTGCAAAATCAAGCGCCTGGAATTGCTGCGAATTTCGGCGCTAAGCCTGGAATGATGGCTGCGAAAAATCGTAATTTGAATGAGGATCAAAAAGGCTTTAACCTCAACCGATTAGAGGAAGTGCGCGGTGTTCAGAATCAAGATCGGCGCAACATTAATCAGGAACTGCAACGGGCGCCCCAAGCTGGTATGTTGATGGAGAAGGCAATGCAGGAAGCCAAGCAAAACGGGTTTGCAAGGCCAGCAGTTGCGGCGGCAGCCCCAATGCGACAATTACGCGCGCAAGTGCTGATGTCGCCTATGGTGGTGCGTGAATTTGCCCATGAAAGAACGCAAGGCGAAAGGCCCGAGCTTCGCACTGATTTTTCTGAAACGCTTTGTTGGAAACCTTTCATCATCACTGAAGATGGTAAAGCAGAAGCTGTTTTCGACTTAAGTGATTCTGTTACCAGTTTTACTGCGACTGCATTTGCCAACACCTTGGATGGCAGACTTGGATCTGCAAAGATCATTTTGGAATCTCGCCTTCCACTTGTGTTGCAGCCCAAGATCCCTTTGGAAATCTCTGCAGGTGATGAGGTTATTATTCCTCTTGCAATCACCAGTAATTCTTCTGAAAAGAGAACCGCAAGCATTAATCTCGAACGATTCGAAGGGTTCAAGCTTTTGCAGGGGCAAGAAAACTTGACTCTTGATCTCCAGCCCAATCAAACTGTGAGAAAGCTTTATAAATTCAAGCCTGAGATCGTGGATGGCGACATCGCCCTTGGGTTTAATGGCAAAGTGCAGGGGTTTGCTCAAGATGCCATCAGGCAGACCATCAAGGTTTCGTCTTCTGGGTTTCCTGTAGCGGATGCTTATTCGGATACTCTTGAAGGCACGATGGTTTCGAAAATCAAATTGCCCGAATCGATTATTCCGGGAACTTTGAAAGTAAGTGCGAGGGTTTATCCCTCGGTGCTTGCGGATCTTCAGAAGGGTTTAGAGGGTATGCTAAGGGAACCCCATGGTTGTTTTGAACAAACCTCCACCACCAATTATCCGAATCTTCTGGTGTTGGATTATTTGCGAGAGAGCAATCAGAATAATCCTGAGATTGAAAAACGAGCATTAGCTCTTCTTGAAAATGGTTACGCCAAACTCACTGCGTTTGAATGCATGAATTCTCAGAACAAGAAACAGGGGTACGAATGGTTTGGTGGCACCGCGCCTGCCCATGAAGCTTTGACCGCCTATGGATTGTTGCAGTTTCGCGATATGAGCAGGGTGATGAATGTGGATCAGAACATGATCAAGCGCACGCAGGATTACATCATGGAGCAACGGGATGGAAACGGTGGCTTTAAACGCAATCCGCGGGCATTGGATTCTTTCGGTAGGGCCCCTGATGATATTACCAACGCTTATATTGTTTGGTCTTTGACCGAGAGTGGTAAAAGCGATGACGTTTCCAAAGAGCTTTCTTCGCTTAAAGAGAAAGCGGAGAAGTCCAGCGATCCGTATTTTCTCGCTTTGGTTGCTAACGCACTTCTTAACCGGGATGATCGTGGCAGTGCATTAGTTTTGCTTAAAAAGTTGGTTTCCGGTCAGAAGGAAGATGGGCATTTGGTTGCTGAAAAAACAAGTATTACCGGGTCAGGGGGAGTTAGTTTGGAAGTTGAAACTACAGCGCTGGCAATATTAGCTTTATTAAAAGCCAACGAGCCACAGTTTAATCTTCCCGTTCGTAAAGCCATTACTTGGGTTGGAAAGCAAAGAAATGGCAGCGGCGCTTTTGGTTCAACACAATCAACCATTTTAGCGTTGAAGGCTCTTATCGCTTTCACTAAGGCCAACAAGAAGACTGCAGAGGCGGGTGAAGTCCGCTTGTTTCTGGGAAGTGAAGAAATGTCAAAGGTTGTTTTTGCTGCGGGTGCAACCGAGGTGATGGAGCTTAAGCTTCCTAATCCTGAAAAGAATTTTAAACTGGGTGAGAATATTCTTCGATTAGAAGTTACGGGTAAAAATATTTTCCCCGCAACTATAAGTTGGACTTACAACATTCTTAAGCCCGTTGGTGAAGCGAAGCTGCCTCTTGGTATTGAAACCAGGCTCAGTGCTGAAAAAGCCAATGAAGGGGATACGATGCAACTAAAGGTTAAGGTGAGGAATAATGAAAAGAAGGGGCAGGGGATGGCGGTAGCAGTTGTTGGTTTGCCTGCGGGGTTATCGTTGCCCGAGGATTTTAAACAATTAAAGCAGATGTGTTTGGTTCCGGAGGATGGCTCGAGATCTTCACTCAGTGCGTTTGAAGTTTTGGGTAGAGAGTTGGTTCTCTATTGGCGAGACTTGGCTCCTGAACAAAATATCGAATTGAATCTCGATTTGATTTCTAGAGTACCTGGAAATTATAGCGGGCAGGCTTCTCGTGCATACCTTTATTATAATCCGGAGCTTAAGCATTGGGTGGAACCATTGAGGGTGGCAATAACTCCGAAGGATTAAATGAAGTGCTTGCAGAAGTATTTCTAATGTAAAATGTTGCAATTCTGTGAATAATTATTGTTTGTTTTAGGGTGCATTCTTCGATGAAGTCATTTCTTCTTTGAATCCTGCACTCTTTCTTTTTGACTTACCCAAGTTAACTTCGTAAAAAATGAGCTATAGCTATTAAAAGGGATAGTACCTTTTAGGGACTGAGTTGGACTCGGTTGGTAAGAGCTAAACGCTAAAGAAACATAGGGGTTATGATATTATGAGCACGAAGTATGTTTATTATTTTGGTGGAACCAGTTCTGACGGCCGTTCAGACATGAAAAACTTGCTTGGTGGGAAGGGTGCCAACCTTGCAGAAATGTGCAATATTGGACTGCCTGTACCTGCAGGCTTTACCATTACCACAGAAGTCTGTACTTATTTTTACGATAACAATCGTCAGTACCCAGAAGCTCTTCGGGCTCAAATTGAAGAAGCTCTTAAGAAAACCGAAGACGAGATGGGTGCCAAGTTTGGCGACCCAGAAAACCCCCTTCTTGTTTCTTGCCGTAGCGGTGCCAGGGTTTCCATGCCCGGTATGATGGATACCGTTTTGAATATTGGTCTTAATGAACAAACCCTTAAGGGCTTGATCAAGAAAACCGGTAACGAGCGTTTTGCTTGGGATAGTTACCGTAGATTTGTGCAGATGTATGGTGATGTGGTGTTGGGTATGAAGCCACAAACCAAGGAAGATGAAGATCCATTCGAACTTCTGTTGCACAAAATGAAGAAGAAAAAAGGTGTGCACCTTGATAATGAATTAGATACTGATGATTTGAAAAAATTAGTCAAGCAGTTTAAGAAAGCTGTACTTGATAGAACGGGCAAAGACTTTCCAGATGATCCAATGGAACAAATGCTTGAAGCTGTTGGCGCTGTATTCCAATCATGGGGTAATGACCGTGCTGTGGTTTACCGCAGACAGTACAACTACCCACACACTTGGGGCACCGCTGCAAACATTTGCTCGATGGTGTTTGGGAATATGGGCGATGACTGCGCTACAGGCGTTGCATTTACCCGTGATCCTGCCACTGGCGAAAAGGTTTTCTATGGCGAATACCTGATCAATGCACAGGGCGAAGATGTGGTTGCGGGGATTCGTACCCCCAACAAGATTGCTGAACTTAAAATCGCAATGCCTGAAGTTTACCAACAGCTTGACGATATTCGCAACAAGTTGGAAAAACATTATCGTGATGTTCAAGACATCGAATTCACGGTTCAAAAGGGCAAGCTTTGGATGCTTCAGACCCGTAATGGCAAGCGTACCGGCTTTGCTGGTGTTCGCTTTGCTGTTGATATGGTTCACGAAGGTCTGATTTCAAAGGAAGAAGCAATTTCTGCTGGCCGTATTCCCCCTGATGATTTGAATCAGCTTCTTCAGCCAATCTTTGATCCAGAAGCCAAGCGCAAAGCTGTTGAAGAAGGCCGCTTGCTTGCTACCGGCATCAATGCTGGCCCTGGCGCTGCAACGGGTAAAATTAAATTCTATGCTGATGATGCTGAAGCTTATGTAAACAGCTTTAGTCGCGATGCCAATGGCAAGCTTCCTGAAGATGCGCAAGTTGTTCTTGTTCGTCAGGAAACCAGCCCTGAAGATATTCGCGGTATGCAGGTTGCAACCGGAATTCTGACTGCCTTTGGTGGTGCTTCCAGCCATGCTGCTTTGGTTAGCCGCCAAATGGGCAAGGTTTGTATCGTAGGTTGTGGCGATCTTAAGATCGATTACAAGAAGCGAACTGTAACTGCGGGTGGCAAAACCTTGAAGGAAGGCGATTGGATTGCGATCGATGGTTTTTCAGGCGAAGTGATGGAAGGCAAAGTTGCAACCAAACCTAGCGAAGTCGTTCAGGTTTTGATTTCCAAGACCATGAAGCCTGAAGAATCCAAGGTTTACCAACAGTTTGCTGAACTCATGAGTTGGGCTGATGACGTGCGAAAGTTGAAAGTTCGCACCAATGCAGATCAACCAGATCAAGCTGCTGCAGCGATTGCCTTCGGTGCCGAAGGCATCGGGCTATGCCGAACCGAGCATATGTTCTTCGATCACATCCTGCCAATGCGCGAGATGATTCTTTCCAGCAATACGGAACAACGAAAAGCAGCTTTGGAAAAGCTTTTGGAATTCCAAAGAAGCGATTTCGCAGGCATCTTCAGAGCCATGAAGGGTAAGCCTGTTACCATCCGAACTTTGGATCCACCACTTCATGAATTCCTTCCTACGCTTGATCAAAAAGATAAGCAGAAGGAAGTTGCCAAGATGATTGGTGTTAGCCCCAAATCGATTGAGAAGCGCATCAAGGAACTGCATGAGTTAAACCCCATGCTTGGTTTCCGTGGTTGCAGGTTGGGCAATGTGTTCCCCGAAATCACTGAAATGCAAGCTCGTGCGATTATCGAAGCTGCTTGTGATGTCGCCAAAGAAGGAATTGCTGTTGAGCCTGAAATCATGATTCCTCTTGTTGGTTTCCTCCCTGAACTTAAAGCTCAGGTTAAATTGGTTCATGCCATTGCTGAAAAGGTGTTTGCTGAAAAAGGCACCAGAGTTAAATACCTTGTTGGTACGATGATCGAGTTGCCCCGCGCTTGCGTGGCTGCTGCTGAAATCGCAACCGAAGCTGAGTTCTTCAGCTTTGGCACCAACGATCTTACCCAGACCACTTTGGGTATCAGCCGTGATGATTACGGTAGCTTTATCCGCCATTACATCGAAAATGATCTTGTGAAGAAAGATCCTTTCCAAGTGATTGACTTCGATGGCGTTGGAGCGCTGATGAAACTTGGTGTTGAAAAAGGCCGATCCGTAAAGCATGATCTGAAGATTGGTATTTGCGGCGAGCATGGTGGCGAACCTGATTCGGTGAAGTTCTGTCATCGAATTGGTTTGAACTATGTGAGTTGCAGCCCATTCAGGGTGCCAATCGCTCGGTTGGCAGCGGCTCAGGCTGTGCTTGAGGAAAAGAATAAGAAGTAAAGTCTTATTCTTAGTTGTAAAGTTTAAAAAAGAAGCTTCTTTGATTTCAAAGAAGCTTCTTTTGCATTTACATGCCATGAAAATCGATGTAGATTATATGAAGACTAATTCATTTCTTGTTTTTGGAGTTCATATCATGGCATTCAAATCTAGTCTGAGTAAGGAGTCTCGGGGTTTTACCCTGATAGAGCTTTTAGTAGTAATCGCAATAATTGCGATTTTAATTGGTTTACTATTGCCTGCGGTGCAGAAAGTGCGCGAGGCCGCAGCTAGGACGCAATGCGCTAATGGCTTAAAGCAAATGGGCCTTGCAGCCCATAATCATCACGATGTTTATAATTTTCTGCCTTCGGGTGGAATAGGTTGGACCGACGCTGTTCCAGAATTTACCGCCCCAGGAAGTCCCGTGGGTGGCACAGGCCAAAAAGCTGGACCACTTTATCAAATCTTGCCTTACATTGAACAAGCTGCAGTTTGGAAAGGCGCAGGCGGCACAACCATTGCTGAGTGTCAAATCAATGTAATCAAGGCGGTTATTAAAATGTACTTTTGCCCTAGCAGACGATCGCCTGCCGCATTACCGCCTAACGCAAGTTGGTACGGGCCTGCAGGAACTTATGAACATGGCCCCACCGATTACGCTTCCTCGAATAACAATACCATTGCAAACGATGGCACCAATGGGGCTATTGTCTATGGTTATGTTGGAATGAAGCTTGCTCATATAAAAGACGGTACCAGTAATACCTTGATGTTTGGTGAAAAGCGGATGGATACCACTAATATGGGCACCTATCAAAGTGATGATAACGAAGGCTATGCTTGCGCTTGGGATCACGATGTTGCAAGAACAACTAATGCCCTACCACAAGCCGATGGTAAGCTTGGAACTGGGGCGGGCGGTAATATTTTTGGTTCATCGCATTCCGGTGGGGCCAATTATGTTATGGTTGATGGTACCGTTCGTTTTATTAATTACAGTATAACTTTGGCATCTTTTCAAGCGCTAGGAACCGTAGGAAAGGGTGATCTCAATAATGATTATTAAAATTAGAAACGCAGCAATGGCTTCTTTGGTAATTACTTTGGTAGGCATTGCGGGTTGTGGCGGTGAAACAAAAGTAAAGAAATTTAAAGTCACGGGAAAGATTCATTCCGGTGGGAACCCAATTACAGGCCTGCCCCCGGGTGAAAAACCCATGGTGAAGTTTGAGGCCAATGAAAACAAAGAACAGTCGCAAGCCAAGGTTGGCAACGATGGTGCCTTTAGTGCGGAACTAGCCCCAGGCGATTATACGGTAACGGGTAGTGCGGGCTTTATGGCAAATAGCGATAAAAAAGGCCCAGGGATAATATCCAAGGGCCTTAAAGTTGAAGCGGATGTTGCTGGTCTAGATTTAGATGTGGCAAATAAATCCAATAAAAAGTGATCCCTTATACAGGGGCTTTTTCTGCTGCTTGAAATCCACAGCCATTATGCGCACCATCGCAAAATGGCTTATTCTTCGAAGCACCACATCGGCATAATGCAATGGTTTCTTTTCCTGCTGGAATGGTGAACGGTTTGCCATCATGGTCAACCACTTGAACAGGTGCTTTGATCACGAAGGGCCCATTATCTCTGCAACGAATAACGATTGGTTCTGACATATTGAAAAGCTCCATCTGAAGGTAATTGGTTAAACAACTTAAGTTATACTATTGAATTAATCTGCATAGAAGTCATCACGAGTAGGCCTTGCCGCGAATTTCCATGAGATTCTTTTCCCCACATAATCAAGGAATGACTGCCTGAATTCCATCGGAGATTGATCAGTTGAGGTAACTTGCATTCTGGATTCTTTTGGATACTGGCAAGTGAAATTGCGCGAAGGTTGCGATTCATCTGGGTTTTTAAGATCAAGCAAACTAATGTTGATATCCGCTCTACCACGGTAAAGCGTGCCGCCGCTGCCCAGTTCGTAAATACCCAAAGAATTGATTTCAAGGTAAATCACATAGTCAGCTTTAAAGTGCTTACCGATTTCTGCAGGGTCGCGCTCTGCCCAGTCGGAATGTTTACTTTTATATTCTTCAACTTTGCGATTGGGAACAACCGAAAGTTTGTCGCCATTGATGTTGGCTAATGACTTGAGGTTTTTTTCGACGGTGTAACCTATTTCGCGATCGGAATTGATCAGTTCTGGGCGAAGATCCAGTTTGCCATAGGTAAGAATGACAACTTTCTTTTCAGCTTTTTTATCTTTGGATGCCAGCGATTGTAGTTCAGCCTCGTGTTTGGGATCATCCATTAAGAGGAAATTAACCATAGTAAAAGGGTTGCAACCTGCGATGCTGAATGCAAGCACCACAAGAGCTAAGCTGCGCCAAAAGGTTTTCAAGATAATCATCGAAGGCTCCTTGCAACCGGCAAAGAGCCGGTCGATTTATTTCCAATAAGCGGGGGCGATAATAATCCCCCAGCGCAATAATGCAATACCAACAAACAAAGCAAGAACAACAAGGCCAGTCAACTCGATGGATCGGATAAACAAAGTTTTTCCGAACCATAAACTTGCTAACCCCCAAGGTAGAAGAAGCATCAAGAAAAAGGCCAGCGCTGATCCCACAGGATTGGCAGCAAGCGCATTTCCAAGGTCTCCTCTAACCATCAGGGCAAAGCTTGTGGTCATACCACACGAAGGGCAGGGCTTGCCCGTTAGAATCAAAAAGTTGCAAGGGGGAAACCCAAGCTGTTCGTGCGTTCCCATTTGCAGCGCACCACCATCTGATCCATAAGGATTTAGCCAGGCAGCGATACAAAAAATCGCAGTGATGCCAAGCACTAATCCTATAAGCGCAGTCCGAAGCCAAGTATCTAAAGGCCTACCGGGCAACTGTGTGCGTTTTGAAAGATCAGAATCCCTACCATGGTTTGTGCTCATAACGATGTGATTGCCAATGTGCAATAGCAGATGTAAAAGGGGTTAAGCGGCTTTGTTTATTTTGCCAAGAAGGATGGACTCTGCCTCCGCTGTAGCCCGGTCTAGTTCGTTTTGAACATGAGTTAAGTGTTTTTCCAGATTATCTTTATCAATGTCTGCAGGAATATAGATTTCCGGGGTGGTCACCAAAACAATCTTGCTGAAGGGGTTGGGGATGGCAAATTTATCCCAGCTTTTAGCCCGTTTAACAGAGCTATAAGCAAACCCCATGGGAATGATGGGAAGACCTGATTTTGCTGCGAGGTAAATTACCCCTTGTTGGATAACGCCTCGGGGGCCTTTGGGGCCGTCCGGAGTGATAGCTATATGCCCATCTTTACTTAGTTTAACCATGTTTCTTATGGCTTCTATTCCACCCCGGGTGCTGGAACCGCGAACTAGGCTGAACCCCAGATGTTTGCAAGCTTGTGCAATCATTTCGCCATCGGAATGGTTGCTTATAAGAACGCTGATATTCGGTTTGCCATACTGGTAAGCGGGCATCAAAAGGTTTTCATGCCAGAAGATGTAAATATAGCGCCCTTGAAAGTTGGGCTGATTTGGGTCGAAGTTCTTACCCAAGGGGTGGTAATGAAAATTGATAGTGCTGATCCATGATCGCACAAAGCAAGCGATGGTGAAGCCAATGGTCTTTAAAAGAAAGGGACTTTTTATTTTCATCCGAAGCCTCGGCACAACGAAGTCTATTAGCAGTCGGGCCATTCACCCTGAAAAACCTCGACTGCTGGCCCAGTCATAAAAACATGATTATCGGTTTTAGACCAGTCCAGTCTGAGGTCTCCGCCCCTTAAATGGGCAATAATAGATCTATTTGTTCTGCCGGTGAGCACCCCAGCGACTGCAACCGCACAAGCCCCAGTACCACAGGCCAAGGTTTCCCCAGAGCCCCTCTCCCAAACTCGCATGGTGATTTCGCCAGGATTATCTACCCGAACAAATTCAACATTCGTCCTTCGAGGAAATGCCGGGTGCTTTTCAACCTTCGGGCCAATCCCCAACACCATTTCATTGGTGATTTCATTAACAAAGGTGATGCAATGTGGATTACCCATCGAAACGCAAGTTACTTTTAATTCCACCCCATCAATAACAAGTGAGACTTCCTGCGGAGGCGTGCCCAAAAGTGTAGTAGGAATGTTTTCTGCAATCAAAATTGGTTCCCCCATATCCACTCTTACTTGATGGCATTTACCACCCGCTGTTTCTAATTCCAGCTTCAAAACCCCTCTGCCTGTCTCGATCGCAAGGGCTGTTTTTTTTGCAATGCCATGGTCATAGACAAACTTGGCAACACATCGAACTCCGTTGCCACACATTTCGGATTCACTGCCATCATTGTTGAACATGCGCATGCGGGCGTCCGCTTTATCGGAAGGGCAGATAAGAATGAGCCCATCGCCACCCACACCAAAATTGCGGTCGCTGATTTTCGTTGCTAACGATGCGATATCATTGGGCATAGGCTGCCTAATGCAATCGACATAAACATAATCGTTGCCTATTCCCTGCATTTTTACGAAACGCATAACGAAGTTCCTTTATTCCCATTCGATGGTTGCAGGTGGTTTGCTGCTGATATCGTAAACAACTCGATTCACGCCTTTAACCTGATTGATGATTCTGGTGGAAATGGTTGCAAGCAGCTCATAGGGCAAATGGGACCAATCTGCAGTCATAAAGTCATCGGTTTCAACAGCTCTGACTGCGATCACATTTTCGTAAGTTCTGCCATCACCCATCACACCCACGGTTTGCACTGGCAGCAATACGGTGAACGCCTGGCTGGTTTTTTTGTACCATCCGGATTTCTTCAGTTCGTCAAGCAAAACGGTGTCTGCCTGCCGGAGTATTTCAAGTCTGGTTTTGTTGATAGCCCCAATGCAACGAACCGCCAAGCCTGGGCCAGGAAAAGGATGACGCCAAACGGTACCCTCGGGTAACCCGAGTTCAAGGCCCAGTCTGCGAACTTCGTCTTTAAATAAATCCTTCAAAGGTTCTACAAGATCGAACCCTAGCTCTGCTGGAAGCCCGCCAACATTATGGTGCGTTTTAATCGTAGCAGCAGGGCCGTCTACTGTTCCGCCGCTTTCAATCACATCTGGGTAGAGTGTGCCTTGGGCCAGAAATTTAGCATCTTTAATATGCTTTGCTTCATCTTTGAATACATCGATGAAGACATGGCCTATGATTTTGCGCTTTTGCTGTGGATCGGTAATGCCATCAAGTGCGGTTAAAAAGCGATCCGAGGCATCAACTACATGAAGGTCTGCGTTGAAGTTGTCGCGGAAGGTTTTACGAACCATGTCTGATTCGCCCTGCCTGAGTAAGCCGTTATCAACAAAAATACAAGCCACCTGCTTGCCAATGGCTTTCACAAGAAGTGCTGCAACAACGGAGGAATCAACACCGCCTGAAAGGCCACAAATAACACGATGGCTACCAATGGTCTTACGTAGGTTAATGATCGTCTCATCGAGGAAGCTGCCTATTTTCCAAAGCCCTTCGCAACCGCAAATCTCATGGAGGAAGTTTTTTAGTATCGCAGTTCCCTGAGGCGTATGGCTAACTTCTGGATGAAACTGCAATCCATAAACGGGAAGTGTTTTATGCTTGGCAGCAGCCATAGGGCAGGTTTCGGTAGATGCCAATGGAATGAAATCTTGGGTGTTGTGATCCACCTGGTCGCCATGGCTCATCCAGACGGTTATTTCGGAGGGGATATTTTTGAACATTCCATCAGAAGATTTGGTGTTACAGATGGCTTTGCCAAATTCTCTGGATGGAGCGCGCTTGACATCGGTGCCCAAAGATTTGCAGGCAAGCTGCATACCGTAGCAAATTCCAAGTACTGGAATTCCGAGCTTGAAGATTTCGGGGTCACACTTTGGCGCGCCATCTTCATAAACGCTTGCAGGGCCACCACTCAGAATTATCCCTTTGGGGTTAAGTTCTTTGATGCGTTTTGCAGAAATATCGTTGCGAACAATCTGGCAAAATACGTTCAGCTCTCGCACTCTGCGAGCGATAAGTTGCCCATACTGAGATCCAAAATCAAGGATTAAAACTGATTCACGAATTTTGATGTCTGCCATGAAATCTCTCATTATTTTAAAAAGTTAATTTTATTGAGCTTTACCGAAAGGGTAATGAAATAAGTGGGAAATAATGGAAAGTATTTGATTAACTCTTCCCTAATTCTTTGGAACGCAAGGAGGCTACAACAACAGCATCGATGAAAGCTCCGCGCACGCCTTTGTTTTCGAGGGCATGAATTCCCGCAATAGTGGTGCCCCCAGGGCTAGCAACCATATCTTTAAGCTGGCCGGTGTGAAGGCCAGTTTCCAGCACCATTTTGGCAGCGCCCAGCACGGTTTGTGCAGCTAAAGAAGTCGCTAAATCACGAGGTAAACCCGCTTTTACGCCGCCATCGCTCAATGCTTCGATTACTAGATAAATAAACGCTGGCCCGCTGCCGCTAAGCCCGGTGACTGCATCTAATTGAGATTCTGGCACATGGAATGCCTTTCCAATCGCACCAAAAAGCTTATTCGCCAACTCTTGATCGCCTGGTTTTACCCCGGTTCCACAGGCAAATGCTGTTGCAGAAGCCATTACCAACGCCGGGGTGTTAGGCATGACACGGATAATTCGGGTGCTTCCTGCCCCGAGCGCCAAAGTTTCTAAATTAATGCCCGCAGCAATGGAAATAATCAAATGATCTGGCGTTAGCAGGGGTTTGATTTCTGCAAGCAGTGTTGCCATGGCTTGCGGTTTTACAGCAAGGATAATGGTTTTGCATTTTAGGAGAACATCTTTGCTTCCGGAGGCGGTTTTGATGCCCGAGGCTGTGGTAAAAGCAGCGCAAGCATCTGCAGAAACATCGGTTGCAAGGCAATCTGCGGCATTGGCAAGGCCAGCATCTTTCCAGCCAACTGCCAGAGCTGTAGCCATTTTTCCCGCACCTAAAAAACCTATTCCCATGATTCGACTCTCCAGCACTTGGGTGAAAACCAAAGAATCATTGTATTTCTTTCCAGCCTTTTACGCAATGAAGCTGGAATTGGTTCCTTTAAAACCTTATAACAGGTTAGCAGAACTTTCTTTTTTATGGTCATAGGAGGCTTGCAATGGCAAGTGCAGACAGCAATTCAATCCCGCAGCGCAGTGGTTGGTCCAGTTTATTGGATTTGACCCCATACCACTGGTTTGTATTTATCATCTGCTGCCTAGCTTGGGATCTGGATTGCATGGATCAGCAGCTTTTTGTGCTGGCTCGAGTCCCAGCGGTGATGGAGCTTTACGGTAAGCCAGAGGGAATGGATGCCAACAAGATTTCGGATAATGTGAAACTTTATGCCACCTATTCCACTTCAATCTTTCTTGTAGGTTGGGCCATTGGCGGCTTGGGGTTTGGCGTGATGGGCGATCGCAGAGGTCGCGTTAAAACTTTGATGACCACCATTTTAATTTATTCTGTTTTCACAGGATTAAGCTCATTCTCAATTGGAATCTACGATTTCATGTTCTATCGGTTTTTAACGGGGATGGGGGTGGGCGGCGTATTTGGCGTCGCAGTTTCACTCTTGGCGGAAACGGTACCGCCCCACGCAAGGCCTTTTGCTCTTGGTTTGTTACAAGCTTCGAGCGTTTTTGGAAACTGTGCTGCAGCGTTAATCTCAATTTACCTAGGCAGTTTGCAACAAGCGAAGTTCTTCGAAGGGATGGTGTTCCTCGGTTTTAATGTAACACCTTGGAGGATCATGTTTATCATCGGGGTGATTCCTGCGATTCTTACGGTTTTAATTCAAGGAAGATTGAAAGAACCAGCCAAATGGCTAGACGCTAAAGCTCGTGGAGTCAAGGCTGGATCGTTTGCAGAATTGTTTGGCCAAAAACCTTGGGGCAAGCATGCCATACTTGGGTTACTGCTTGCGTTTGCTGGTGTGGTGGGCTTATGGGGCATAGGCTTTTTTGCGGTCGATCTCACGGGTACGGTTTTTACCAAGCAATTTGAAAAGGATGCCATCGAGCTAGGAAAAACAGGGGATGATCTTAAAGCTTATGTTGCAGGAAATCGGGCCTTTTGGGGAGGCATCACATCTTTAGTGCAAAATATGGGTGCATTCTTTGGGATATATGGCTTCACTTGGATAACCAGCTATCTTGGTAGAAGAACTACCTTTGCCCTTTTCTTCATCGCTGCTGCATTAAGCACCGCAATGGTCTTTATGAAACTTACTGAGTTCTATCAAATATTCTGGATGGTTCCCATCATGGGCTTTTGTCAGTTGGCCCTTTTCGGTGGCTATGCGATTTACTTCCCCGAATTGTTCCCTACGAACTTGCGTAGTACCGGTATTTCCTTCTGCTATAACTTCGGAAGGCTAGTTGCAGCGGGTGGCCCCGTTGTTTTAGGCATGTTAACCACTATTGTATTTACCAGAGAAAAAGGTTTTGAAGAACCTTTCCGCTATGCTGGTTTTGCCATGTGCTCTGTCTTTTTACTTGGCTTGATCGCCTTGCCTTTCCTTCCGGAAACCAAGGGCAAACCACTGCCCGAGTAATAGAATAACTTCTTAGCATCTAACTTGGAGAAGATAAAATGTCTGTAGCTACACCGGATTGGGTTGCGCGCCATGATGCCAAACTTGTTGCCAGCGAGAATGGCAAGTCTTGGATGCTTTTCTTTGGTGATGAACTTACCTATTTGATCTCCTTGATTCCCTCGAAGGGTAAGCATGGGGTAAAAATAATGCAAACGATCAATGGCAAACAATTGCCATGCGATAAAATATTTGATACTGCAGATGAAGCCTGCCTTGGTGGATTGGATGTCTTCAGGGCAAAAGTTGGCTGGTAAACTTTTACTCACCCCTTTCCATAAATATCGTAATGAGCAGCGGATGTAAATCCGCTGTTGCTTACCCCGTGTCTTTCTCTTTTACTTTATTTTATTTTATTTTCTTTTTCTTCCCCCAACTCCCAACCCTCTTCCCTCCGGGAAAAGGGCCCTTCGCTTCGCTAGCCCGCCTTCTAACCTCAACCACTGCTTTTGCAACTTTCGTCTTATTGAGCGGCGGATGTAAATCCGCTGGTGCTTACCCCACGCCTTTTGTTTTTTCTTTTTTACTTTCTCTTTTCCCCCAACTCCCAACCCTCTTCCCTCCGGGAAAAGGGCCCTTCGCTTCGCTAGCCCGGGTTTCTAACCTCCACCACTTTTACTTCCTATTAATTGATATGGGTTTGTTTAAAGACAGAGGAGTTGCGATGGGGAAGCCCCACTGCAACTCCTCCATTTGCAACTTTAGGTTTTGCACATTCTTTAAAGTCAACTTCGCGTATACGGAGTTCCATTTTTGGCATTTATCACTCAGGCGGTGTCTTTCACCCTAGCGCAACTTATATCGGCCAGTTCGGCAAGCTCACTGACCGTATTGAAAGAGAACCCCGGTCCCTGAGTTTAATGGCCAGTTCGGCAGGCTCACTGACCGTACCGAAGGAACCCCGGTCCCTGAGTTTAACGGCCAGTTCGGCAGGCTCACTGACCGTACCGAAGGAACCCCGGTCCCTGAGCCTGTCGAAGGGGGCGCGCTACTTTGTCCACAATGAGCGGCGGATGTGGAAAACAACTATTAACGGTATCTCTTGTCTTACAAGCCTGAAGCGCAAGCGAAGGAATAATGTGTGAATGGTAAACGAGCATTTGAAAAACCTTCGCTTGCGCTTCAGGCTTGTAAAGATATGCAATAAAA
>Ga0209033_1000331_pt1 | contig 26983 bp, 18 predicted proteins | sample LauGreFa1BDMLBDN_2_FD_188218 | JGI IMG/M metagenome (GOLD analysis project Ga0209033, IMG submission 188218) | Freshwater lake microbial communities from Lake Michigan, USA - Fa13.BD.MLB.DN (SPAdes) (version 2) | ecosystem: Environmental > Aquatic > Freshwater > Lake | place: Lake Michigan, USA...
GTGGCCGCACACCACGCCCTGGTAGCCACGCCGGGCGGCTTCATGGGCCACGGCCTTTTCAAAGTCAGACACATAACTCAAGGCCTTTTTGACCTTGTGTTTCAAGAATGCCGAGAGCGACCAGTAGCGCAGCCCCAACTTGGCCCGGATGCGGTTGAAGTGCCGATTCATGCGCAAGGTGAATTCGTACAAATAGTCGCCCACATAAGCCAGCCACTTGGCGTACTGCACCACCGCATCGAAATAATCCCCATGGGTCAGCCACAGCTTTCGGCCGTCGAGCAAGGTGTGCGAGCCCTCTTCCATCACCTCGATGCCGCCAAAGTGTTGGCTGGTGAACTCGCGGGCGAACTCGTCATGGTTGCCGGGGATGTACAGCACATGGCAGCCTTTGCGCACCCGGCGCAATAACTTTTGCACCACATCGTTGTGTGCCTGCGGCCAATACCAATTGCGCCTGAGTTGCCAGCCGTCAACGATGTCGCCAATCAGATAGAGGTAATCGCTTTCATGCGATTTCAAAAAATCCAACAGCGCTTGTGCTTGGCACCCCGCTGTCCCCAAGTGGATGTCAGAGATGAATACGGCGCGGTAATGCATCAGTTTCTCAAAAAGTGGCGGCGGTATTTTTCGGGGATGTCTTTGAGCCACAGCATCATGGGCAAATCAGCACTGTTGAAGTCCTGATCCCAAGCCGGTGGGCCCAATAATTTCGCCCCCAAGCGCAGATAGCCACGGATCAATGGCGGAGGATCGACCGCCAAATCGGCTTGGGCGTCTTGCAGTGGCAGGGCAAAGCGCGGGCTGACACGGTATTCGATGGGGGCCAAATGCGAGGCCTTCAATTGCGCCCACACACTGGCGGCCACCGGGGTGTTGACCACGCCGTTGTGCAGCATCGGGATGCTGGCGCAGCCGAGCATGGTTTCAAAATGGTTTTGCTGCATGAAGGCGATCAACGCACCCCACAAAGCCATGATCACCGGGCCTTGGCGGTGCTCTGGGTGCACACAACTGCGGCCAAACTCCACCATGCCTGGGCGCAAGCTGCGCAAACGCACCAAATCAAATTCGGTATCGGTGTAGGTGCCGCCCATGCGCGCGGCCTGTGCTGGCACCAGCACCCGGTAGGTGCCCACGACAGGACCATCCGCGCCAGCGCGCACCAGCAAGTGTTCGCAATAGTCGTCGAAGACGTCGATGTCGTGTCCGGGCAGGGCGCTGGCAATGTGAGCGCCCCATTCGTTGGCAAACACCTGGTAGCGCAAACGCTGGGCTTCGCGCACCTCGTCCAAGTGCTTCGCCCATTGGATGGTGACCTTGGCAGGGGCTGGGGATGCGGTCGTCGGGGAGGCGGGTTGTGGACCCCGGTGGGTGACCGATTCTCCTGGCCCCCATGCGGGTGTGATGGTGTGAGTGAGCTCTACAGACCCGACTGACATGAACGCTCCATTGGTTGCATGCCGGGAAGTGTCTGGGTGCCGCATGACAGCCCTGTGTCTGCGGTGTGAAACTTTTTTGACGCCAATGCCGCCAGATGTCATCACAACCGGGGCACAGGGCCCGCGAGCGGCTTTGTCTATTATGGGGATACTCTTGCCTTGCATTGCTCCCCACATCCACATGGCCATGACCACTCCCAAGCCCCCACCTCCCCTCAACCCCAGCGATTCAGGCCTGCACAAAGGCCTCACGTCTTACGGCGACAAAGGCTTTTCATTGTTTTTGCGCAAAGCCTTCATCAAGGGGGCGGGATACACCGACAGCGCCTTGGATCGGCCGGTGATTGGGATTGCCAACACCGGCAGCGCCTACAACCCCTGCCATGGCAATGCCCCGCAATTGATCGAAGCGGTCAAACGCGGCGTGATGCTCGCTGGGGGTTTGCCGATGGACTTTCCCACCATGTCCATCCACGAGAGTTTTGCCGCACCCACCAGCATGTATTTGCGCAACATGATGGCCATGGAAACCGAAGAGCTGATCCGCGCCCAGCCGATGGACGCGGTGGTGCTGATTGGCGGTTGCGACAAAACCGTGCCCGCGCAATTGATGGGCGCAGCCTCTGCCGGCCTGCCGGCCATTCAATTGATCACCGGCTCGATGCTGACCGGATCGCACCGGGGCACGCGCGTGGGTGCGTGCACCGATTGCCGCCGCTACTGGGCGCAATTTCGCGCCAACACCATCGACAGCGCAGAAAAGGACGAAGTCAACCAAGAGCTGGTACCCAGTGTGGGCACCTGCTCGGTGATGGGCACCGCCAGCACCATGGCCTGCATTGCCGAGGCCCTGGGCATGACCGTCCCCGGTGGTGCCTCACCACCCGCCGTGACCGCCGAGCGCATGCGCATCGCCGAAGAAACCGGCGCGCGGGCGGTGCAAATGGCCATCGATGGCCTGACCATTGACCGCATCTTGACGCCCGATGCCTTTGAAAACGCATGGCGGGTGTTGTTGGCGATTGGGGGGTCGACCAATGGCATCGTGCATCTGGCCGCTTTGGCCGGTCGCGTGGGCCTGGAGCTGGACCTGGCCGCCTTGGACCGCATGGGGCGCGACACCCCGGTGTTGCTCGACCTCAAGCCCTCGGGGCAGCACTACATGGAGGACTTTCACCACGCCGGTGGCATGGCCACCTTGTTGCACCAACTCAAGCCCTTGCTCAAGCTGAGTGCCCTCACCGTCAATGGCCGCACCCTGGGACAGAACATTGAAGCCGCTGGCCCGCCGCATGTACAAAACGTGGTGCGCCCGATGGACCAGCCCATTTACCCGCAGGGGGGGATTGCGGTGCTGCAAGGCAATTTGGCCCCGGGCGGCGCGATCATCAAACAATCGGCCGCTGACCCCGGTTTGATGGAGCACGAAGGCCGTGCCGTGGTGTTTGAAAACAGCGAGGACCTGGCCCTGCGGATTGACCGCGACGACCTGGATGTGCAGGCCAACGACATCTTGGTGCTGAAAAACATTGGCCCCAAAGGGGCACCCGGCATGCCCGAGGCGGGTTACATGCCCATCCCGCAAAAACTCGCCCGCGCCGGTGTCAAGGACATGGTGCGCATCTCCGATGGGCGCATGAGCGGCACCGCCTTTGGCACCATCGTGCTGCATGTCACGCCCGAATCGGCGATGGACGGGCCTTTGGCCCATGTGCAAACGGGCGACCGGATTCGGCTCAGCGTGGCGCAGCGCCGCTTGGATTGGTTGGTGTCCGATGATGAGTTGCAGCGGCGACGTCAAGCCACACCAGTGACCCCGCCCAGCGCCGCACGCGGCTACCGGCAGCTGTTTTTAAAACATGTGACCCAAGCCGATCAAGGCGTGGATTTTGATTTTTTGCGCCACCCCGAGCACAAAGGCAAAACGCCCACAGGCTGAGGATGCATGCTGCCTCCCAATGCGCCTGGCGGGGCTGGCAAAACCAAGGGTTTCACCCAGCCCCATTGGCGCTTGCCGGGTCGCTTTGCGCCATCGCTGGCAGTCATAATCCGCGGCTAGTCTTCACCCACCATCGGAACTCCCCATGACACGCATTCACCGTCGCTATGGCTTGTTGGCACTGGCTGGCCTGTGCGCCACATCGCTGTTCGCCCAAACACCCGATTGGCCCAAAGCCAAGCCGGTGACCATGGTGGTGGCCTTCGCAGCAGGCTCGTCCACCGACACCGTGGCCAGAGCCTTGGCACAAAAGCTGGGCGAGCTCACCGGTGGCAACTTCATCATTGAGAACAAAGGCGGCGCGGGTGGCAACATCGCTTCAACCCAAGTCAAACGCGCGGCGCCCGATGGCTATACAGTGTTGGTGCACAGCGTGGCTTTTGCCGTCAACCCGTCGCTGTATGCCGATGCCGGCTATGACGCCTTGAAAGACTTTGTGCCTTTGGCCCTGGGCCCCAAGACACCCAACATCATCACCGTCAATCCCAGTGTGGCGGCCAAAACCCTGCCCGAGTTGGTCGAAGCCGCCAAGAAAACCCCCATGAGCTATGCCTCATCGGGCATTGGCACCACCACCCATTTGTCGATGGAGCGGCTGAAAACCGCCGCCAAAGTGGACATCACCCATGTGCCCTACCAACCGGCCGCTGCCATCAATGCCGTGGTGGCGGGTCACACCCCCATGGCCTCCACCTCCATGCCGCCAGCGGTGCCGCAAATCAAGGCGGGCAAACTCAAAGCCCTGGCCGTGACCAGTGCCACCCGCTCGCCGCTGCTGCCCGATGTGCCCTCGATCACCGAGTTTGGCTACAAAGAGTTTGACGACTACACCTGGTTTGGTTTCATGGCCCCCATGGGCACACCCCCCGCTGTGATCGAGCGCTTCAATGCCGCGCTGAACCGGGCCATGGAGTCGCCCGAGGTCACCGAAAAATTCACCCAATTGGGGCTGGCATCCACCCGCAACACCAGCGCTGAATTTGGCGCTTTTTTGCGCACCGAGGTACCGAAATGGGCGGCGGTGGTGAAAAGCTCAGGCGCCCAAGCCAATTGACCCATTCACCCACCGAAACGCGGCAGGCTCAGCGCGCTGAGTGAGACCTGCATTTCTCCTTGACTTCACTTATTACAAGACATGAAACATCTTCTCTACCGCGGCTTCGCTGCCACTGCTGCCCTGACCCTGGGTCTTTTGATGGGCTGTGCCACGCCCCAAGGTGCTGACTACCAACCTCAACGCGGGCAAAGTGGCAAAGACGTGATTTGGATTCCCACCTCCCCCGAGTTGGTGACCCGCATGCTCACCATGGCCAAGGTCTCGAGCCAAGACATCGTGTACGACTTGGGCGCGGGCGACGGCATCATTGCCATCACCGCCGCCAAACATTTTGGTGCCCGTGCCTATGGCATCGAATACAACCCCCAAATGGCCGTGCATGCGCAAAACAATGTGCGCGCCGCCGGTGTGGCCGACAAGGTCAGCATCCGACAAGGGGACATTTTTGTGGAAAAGTTTGATGAGGCGACCGTGGTCACCATGTACTTGTTGCCACACCTGAATTTAAAGCTGCGCCCGACTTTGCTGAAAATGAAGCCAGGTACGCGCATCGTCTCGCATGCCTTTGACATGAATGAATGGGAAGCCGACGAAAAAGTCAGCCATGAATACGCCCATGCCTTCATGTGGGTGGTGCCCAGCGACGTCCAAGGCAGGTGGACGCTGCAAGAAGTCGACAGCAAAGCCCAGGTGCAGTTGGACATCGAGCAAAGCTTTCAACGCATTGGCGGCAGCATCACCGAGCGCGGGCGCAAAACCCCCTTGCTGGGCGCGCAATTGCGCGGCGACAAGATTGCCTTCCAGTACATGGGGGCCGACCAGCAATTGCGCAGTGTGAGCGCCCAAGTCAATGGCAACCAGTTCAATGGCGTGAGCAGCCTGCAAGGCGGTCAACTGGCCATTGAAGCTGTTCGCCGCTAAAAGCCCACTGGTGCGCGTGCGCCGCACCCCAGCGAGACCCCGATGAGCCAAACCACCGATACCCACGCCCAACCCCAACACCTGCTCAATCCCTTGGGCGCAGTGGCCCTGATCGTGGGCATTGTCATTGGTGCTGGCATCTTCAAAACCCCGTCCATGGTGGCCGGCATCGCTGGCGATGTGGGTTGGGTGATTGCCATTTGGCTGGTCGGCGCGCTGGTCTCTTTGATGGGGGCACTGTGCTATGCCGAACTGTGCACCGCCTACCCGCATGCGGGCGGCGACTATCACTTTTTGCACCGTGCTTTTGGCCGCCATGTGTCGTTTTTGTACGCATGGGCCCGCGCCACCGTGATCAACACCGGCTCCATCGCATTGCTGGCCTTTGTGTTTGGCGACTATTTCAGCCAGGTATGGTCGTGGGGAGAAAACGGCAATGCCTATTGGGCTTTCACCATTGTGTTAGCCCTGACCGCCATCAATATTTTGGGGGTGAATGCATCGGCCCGGGTGCAAATGGTGCTGACGGCTTTTGAAGTGCTGGGCTTGGTCGCTGTCGTGGCGGCCGGTTTCGCTCTGGATTCCGCCACCCCCAGCGCGCCAGCGGCCTTTTCCAGCACCCCGCCCATGGCCATGATGGGGCTGTGCCTGGTGTTTGTCCTGCTCACCTTTGGTGGTTGGAACGAAGCCGCCTATGTGTCCGCAGAGCTCAAAGGCGGCAGCCGCACCATGGTGCGCGTGATTGTCATCAGCATGTTGTTGCTGACGCTGATATACCTCTTGGTCAACCTCGCCTTGCTGCATGGCCTGGGACTGAAGGGGCTGGCAGATAGCAAGACCGCTGCCGCTGATTTGTTGGGGCTGGCGTTTGGCCCCTGGGCGCAAAAGGCCTTGGGCCTGTTTGTCGCCATTGCCGCCTTGACCAGCATCAACGCCACCATGGTGGTGGGGGCACGCACCAGTTTTGCGCTGGGGCGCGATTGGCGCAGCTTGGGTGCACTGGGCCAATGGCAAAGTCAAACCGGCAGCCCGACCCGGGCCTATTTGTTCCAAGCGGTCATCAGCATGGCCTTGATCGCTTTGGGCACCCAAGAGGCTGACGGCTTTTCAGCCATGGTGGAATTCACCGCACCGGTGTTTTGGGGCTTTTTGTGCCTGGTGGGTTTGTCCCTGTTTTGGCTGCGTTGGCGCGACCCGCAAACGCCACGTCCGTTCAAGGTGCCCTTGTACCCCCTGACCCCGGCTGTTTTTTGCCTGGCCTGCGCCTACCTGACCTATTCCAGCATTGGTTATGCCATCAGCCAAAACGCCATCCATGTGGCGCTGTTTTTATTGCTCAGTGGGGTGCTGGCTTTGGGCTTGCTGCACTGGCGCGAAAAACAAATCAAGTCCGATTGAGCGGTCCCGGGCGAGTGCCCGGGCCGCGATGCTTCACTGTTTTTGCGCTGTCAAAGGCACAGACGCACTGACCACTTGCTGCTGGGCTTGCAAACGGCCCGCATCCACCGTGCCGGTGACCTTGGCCACGCTGCCGTCCCCGCGTTGGTATTCAAAGCTGAATTCAGAACCACGCAAACGGCCTTTTTCGACCTTGTGGGTGGTGCCTTGCACATTCAAGCTGCCGTTGAACATTTGGTCTTTTTGCTCCAAACGCAATTGCCCGGTTTGACCGCCCAATTGCACCGACCACTGGCCTTCGATGCGCGCCGGAATGATCCAAAAATAGCCACGTCCCCGGTCACTGTCGATGTTTTCGTCAGGGGTCCAATCGTCCATGTTGAAGGAATTCGACACCACCCGGGTGCCCGGCTTCATTTTTTGCAAAATTGGCTTGAGGCGCAAATTGAGTTGCGGCAGCAGGTACAAGGTGACGACGGTGGCCGATGAAAAGTCTTCCACAAAAATATCGCCGCGGATGATGCGCACCTTGTCTTTGAGACCTGCGCGTTCCACATTTCGCTGGGCCAAGGCCGCCATCTCGGGGTTGTATTCAATGCCCACGGCACGCGCGCCGTGGTTGAGGGCGGCGGCGATGGCAATCTTGCCGTCACCGGCACCCAAGTCATAGACCAAATCTTTGTCGGTGACCTGCGCGGTGCGCAGCATTTTGTCAATCAGTTGATCGGGGGTGGGCACCCAGACCACGTCTTTGCCCGATTGGCCCACGGTGGGCTTGTATTGATCGTCGCCCATGGTTTGGGCCGAGGCGTTGAAGGCCAGGCTCAAGCCCAGCAGGGCAGTCGCCCAAAAGTGTTTTCCAACCTGACGCATGTGTTCGCTCCTTGTTGTGGGGGTTTTGGTTTGATCCGAGGGAGCAGTTTAGTGAAAGACCATACCAGTCGCACAGTCAAGGGAATCGACCCTGGGTCAGCCCAAAACCCCTTGCAAATTGATCACAAATGGGTGCGCAGGCTCCAAATTTCGGGAAACAACACCACATCGAGCATGCGCCGCAAGTACGACACCCCACCCGTGCCGCCGGTGCCACGTTTAAAGCCAATCACCCGCTCCACCGTGGTCAGGTGGCGAAAGCGCCACAACCGAAACGCGTCCTCCAAGTCGGTCAGCTCTTCGCCCAGTTGGTACAAATCCCAGTGCTTTTCCGGGTCGCGGTACACCTGCAACCAAGCTGCCTCCACCACTTCGCTGGCCACATAGGCCTGGGACCAGTCACGCGCTAAGTGGCTGGCCGGTATGGTCAAGCCTCGCCGGGCCAGTAAGCGCAAAGATTGGTCGTACACCGAGGGGGCGTTCAAGGCCAATTGCACTGTGTTGAGCACCTCGGGCCGGTGGGCATGGGGCTGCAGCATCGCTGCTTGCTTATTGCCCATGGCAAATTCAATGCAGCGATATTGGTGGCTTTGAAAGCCGCTGGATGCCGCCAAATAGGGGCGTATGGCCGTGTACTCTGGTGGGGTCATGGTGGCCAACACATCCCAGGCGTGGACCAACTGGGCCATGATGGTGCTGACCCGCGCCATCATTTTGAAGGCCATGCTCAGCCGGTCGCTCTCAATGCACTGAATGGCCGCTGCCAATTCGTGCAGCATCAACTTCATCCACAACTCGCTGGTTTGGTGCTGCACGATGAACAGCATCTCGTCGTGCGCGGGCGACAAGGGGTGCTGGGCCCCCAGAATGGAGCCCAGATGCAGGTAATCGCCATAGGCCATGGCTTGGCTGAAGTCCATGTGCGCTTGGTCCGCCGCCGCCAAGCCAAGTGCTGGCTCGCAATGGGGGCCGATGGGGGCAGAGGAAAAAGGGCAATTCACAAACACCTCCTGGGGTCGTTCAGGCCTGGGACATGGGGCACCACTCAGGTCACTGGGTTGGGTATGGCAAAGCGCGGGTCGCGCCAACTGCCCGAGTCCAGCACATCCTTGAGCGCGGTGACGGCGCGCCACACATCTTCAAAGCCCACATACAAGGGGGTGAAGCCAAAGCGCATGATGTGGGGCTCGCCCCAAGACGGGTTTCCTGCGCGAAAGTCGCCGATCACTTGGCGTTCGATCAAGGCTTGCACCACGGCATAAGCGCCATCGTGGCGGCTGAAGCTCACCTGTGAGCCGCGCTGGGCGTGCGCCAGCGGGGTTTCCAACACCAAGCCATGGCCGGCGCAATGGGTTTGTACCAATCCGATGAAGGCGTCGGTCAAGGCCAACGACTTTTGGCGCAAGGCCGCCATGCCGCCCAAGGGCAGGCTGTGCTCGAATGCGGCCAATCCGCAGCCCAGGGCTGCCATGGCCAACACGGATTGCGAGCCACACAAAAACCGCCCCATGCCTGGGGCTGGCGCATAACTGGGTACAAATGCAAAGGGTTGGGCGTGCCCCCACCAACCCGACAAGGGTTGCTGAGCACGGTGGAGGTGATCGGGGTGGGCCCACACAAACGCCGGTGCACCCGGCCCGCCATTCAAGTACTTGTAGCCACAACCCACGGCGAAATCGGCATGGTCGGCTTTCAACGCCAGTGGCACCGCTCCCGCACTGTGGGCCAAATCCCACACCGCCAAAGCCCCGACATCGTGGGCCCGCTGGCTCCACAAGGCCATGTCCCACATCGACCCGGTGCGGTAATGGACATGGGTGAGCATCAGCACACCCACCTCCGGCGTCAGGTGCTGGGCCAGTTCACCGGCAGGTACACAGCGCAATTGCCAACCGTGTTGGGCACACAAAGACTCGGCCATGTACAAGTCGGTGGGAAAGTTGCCCTGCTCACTGAGCAACACCCGTTGCTGGGGTCGGTCTTGCGTGGCCATGGCCATGGCCACGCTCAAGACCTTGTACAGGTTCACCGAGGTGGTATCGGTCACCACCACTTCACCCTCACCGGCACCCAACCAAGGGGCCAGTCGATCGCCCAGCAAGTGGGGTTGCTCAAACCATTGCGCCGTGTTGTAACTGCGGATCAGGCCCACACCCCACTCTTGCTGCACCACTGCTTGCAAGCGGGGGGCAGTGGCGCGGGGCAGTGCCCCCAATGAATTGCCATCCAAGTAAATCATCCCCGGGGGAATATCAAACAAATCACGCAAGGGCCGCAACGGGTCTTGCACATCCAGGTGTTGGCAAGCTTGCAAAGTCAATGACATGTGAGGACCATCTCTATCTTTCAAAAAATCAACCGCACCCAGGTGCTGTGCAAAGTGGTCGCAAAGTTAGCACCAGGCTCAGGGCAGTGGTGTCGGTTAATAACAACTGGGCCCAAAAAAAGAGGTATCCCAGCTTGCAACAAGTCGCCAACCGGCTGCATGGGGCTTTGTGGCCCCCTGCTACGATTTGCCGCATGCAAACTTTTTTGGTCGGTGGTGCGGTGCGCGACGCCTTGCTCGGAATCCCAGACGCTGACCGCGACTGGGTGGTGGTGGGCAGCACGCCCGACGCCATGGTGGCGGCGGGCTTCACCCCTGTGGGCAAGGACTTTCCCGTGTTTTTGCACCCCCACACCCGCGAAGAACACGCATTGGCCCGCACCGAGCGCAAAACCGCGCCGGGCTACAAAGGCTTTGTGGTGCATGCCGCGCCCGATGTCACGCTCGAGCAAGACCTGGCGCGGCGCGACTTGACCATCAATGCCATCGCCCAAGACGCGCAAGGCCAGTTGATCGACCCGCATGGCGGCCAGCGCGATCTGCACGCCAAACTGTTGCGCCATGTGACCGATGCCTTCCGCGAAGACCCGGTGCGCATCTTGCGCGTGGCCCGCTTTGCGGCCCGCATGCCCAGCTTTGCCGTGGCCCCCGCCACACTGGTTTTGATGCAAGACATGGTGCAAGCGGGCGAGGTGGACGCCTTGGTGCGCGAGCGCGTTTGGCAAGAGCTGGCCAAGGGCTTGATGGCCGCGCGCCCCTCACGCATGTTGCAGGTGCTGCGCGCCTGCGGCGCCTTGGCGCGCTTGTTGCCCGAGGTGGACCGCTTGTACGGCGTGCCGCAACCGGTCGAGCACCACCCCGAAATCGACACCGGCGTGCACTTGGAAATGGTGCTCGACCACAGCGCCGCCATCAACGCCCCACTGGAAGTGCGCTTTGCCGCTCTGTGCCACGACCTGGGCAAAGGCCTGACCCCCGCCGATGCCTTGCCCAGGCACATCGGGCACGAACAGCGCAGCGTGCGCTTGTTGCATGCCGTGGCCACGCGTTTGCATGTGCCCCAAAGTTGCCACGAACTGGCCGAGGTGGTGGCGCGCGAACACGGCCACATCCATGCCAGTGCATCACTGGGTGCCGCAGCGGCCTTGCGCTTGCTGGTGCGCTGCGACGCGCTGCGCCGACCCGAGCGCTTCACCCAAGTGTTGCAAGCCTGCCTGTGCGACGCCCGGGGCCGCTTGGGCTGGCACGAACGCCCCTACCCCCAGGCCGAGCGCTTGCAGGCATTGCTGCGTGCCGCCCTGGCCGTGGACACCGCCAGCGTGGCGCAACAAGCCCAAGCCGAGGGGCTGAATGGCGCGAAAGTGGGCGAGCGCATCGAAGCGGCGCGCATCCATGCGCTATCGGCTTGCCCGGCTTTGTGAGCTTGCGCCAATGCGCTTGCGCACCCATCAAGTACCATAAAGGCCCTTGTCTATCAGACCCTGATCAAGCCCATGAAAAAACTGCTGTCCACCCTTTTGTTGTCCGCCCTGCCCTTCACCGGCTGGGCCCAGGTGGTGCAGTCGGGCGACTGGTTTGATGACATGGCCAAAGACGCCGATCGCTACTACACCCGCGACCGGTTGACGCGTTTGGGCGTGGCGATGGGCATGGGCGCGGTGGTGGCCAACACCAATGCCGATCAAAGCTTGCAAAACAGCATCCAGGGCGGGCGCAGCAGTGGCACCGACAGCTTCAGCACCAGCGTCAAACAATTTGGCGAGTGGAAGTACATGCTGCCCATTTCTTGGGGCATTTCAGCCCTGTTGCCCAAAGACAACGGCGGACTCCAAACCTGGGGCAACTTGAGTTTGCGCGCGATTGTGGTGGGCACGCCTTCGACCTTGATCGGGCAGCGTTTGGCCGGTGCCTCACGCCCGAACGAAGAGGGCGTGGCCGTGCCCGATTCCAAATGGCGTCCATTACAAGACGACAACAGCGTGAGCGGGCATTCGTTTGTCGGCGCGATTCCGTTTTTGGCCATGGCCGAACTCAACAGCGCATCCATCGGTTTGAAAGCCCTGGGCTATGCGGCATCGTTCGCAGTGCCTTTTTCGCGCATGAACGACAACGACCACTACCCGTCACAGGCTGCCTTGGGGTGGTTCATGGCCTATGAGTCGGTGCAAACCGTGATCGAGGGCGGTCAGCGCAAAGCCAACGCTTTGCGCCTGGTACCAATCCAAATGGCCCACGGCCAACTCGGATTGGCGCTGCAAAAAAGCTGGTGATCAGGCTGCCTGCTCGGGCTGGGCTTGGGCACTGGCCATGATGGCATCGACCACTGCACGGTGCGCCAAATTGGGCGTTAAACCTGGGCGCATGGTCAGCACAATCAACCTTGGCAAAGCGGGTTCCACCACCAAAGCCACTTGCAAGCGCTGTTGACTGCGCTCGGGCTCCAAGGCCAAGGGGCCGAGCAGGGTGTGGGCTACGCCTTGCATGGCCGAATCTTTTTGCACCCGCAAAGAGTCCGCCTCCAAAACCACTTGCAGCGCAAAGCCTTGCTGCTGCGCCAAACCGTCGAGGGTGTCGCGCCATGCGCTGGGCTTGCACGGCAACACCAGCGGCAGACCTTGCAAATGTGCAAAAGGCACGGTTTTGCGCCGCGTCAACGGGTCACCCGGCGGCCCCACCAAATAAGTGCCCACGCTTTGCAACACCTGGTCTCCGGCACGCAAACCGGCCGGGTGCACATAGCGCACCGCCAAGTCCACACGGGCACTTTGCAAGCTGTGGTCCATTTGGCTGTCCAAGGCCTCGGTGATGGTCAATCGCACCAAGGGGTGATGCACACGCAGCGCGGCCAGTGCGGGCATCACCACCGGACCCACCGCTGAGGGGATGACGCCCAAACGCACCTCACCCACCGCCACCCCCACGCCATGGCGAATTTCATCTTGCAAGGCCTGGGTTTGCGCCAGCCACCCGCGCACCAAGGGCAGCACCCATTGGCCGTATTCGCTCAACTGCAAACCCCGGGCATGGCGCACAAACAAGGGGGTGCCGCAAGCGGCCTCGAGTTCGGCCAACTGGCGGCTGAGCTGGGGCTGTGCGCGCTCTTGCAGCAAGGCCAAACGGCTCAGGCTGCCTTCTTTGGCCAAGTCGAGAAACAGTTGCCAGGCCGCGGGCCGCATCATGGACAAATCATTCATTCAAGGTATGCCAAAAAAGTTATGCCTGTATTGCAAAAACCATGATTGACAGCATACCCCAGCCCACCTAGCATGCCATCGCATGAAAACCACACACCGATTGCGCGTTGCCGCCGACATTGGCGGCACCTTCACCGACGTTGCTGCTTTTGACGAGCGCGAAGGCCGCTTGCTGCTGGGCAAGACCCTCACCACCCCCGACAAACTGGTACAAGGCATCTTGCAAGGCATGGACAAGGCGGGCGTGTCCTTGCCCGAGGCGCATTTGTTCTTGCATGGCTCCACCGTGGCCATCAACACCATGCTCGAGCGCAGCGGCGCCCGAACCGCCTTGATCACCACCCGTGGCTTTCGCGACATCTACGAAATTGGCCGCATCAACCGACCCGACTCGTTCAACCTGCGGCACCGCAAACACGCCCCCTTGGTGGAACGCGATTTGCGCTTTGAAGTGACCGAGCGCATGTTGGCCAGCGGTGAGGTGCATGCCGAATTGGTCGAGGCCGAGGTGTTGGCCGTCATTGAACGCTTGAAGACCAAACACATTCAAAGTGTGGCCGTGCTGTTTTTGCACGCCTACCGCAACCCCGCCCACGAGCGACGGGTGCGCGAGCTGTTGCGCCAACACCTGCCCGATGCGTTTGTGTCCATCTCCTCCGACCTGTCCCAGGAATACCGCGAATACGAGCGCACTTCCACGGTGGTGGCCAATGCCTACATTGGCCCGCGCGTGGACCGCTATTTGGGTGAAATCGAGCAGACCCTCAAAGAGGTGGATTTCCCCGGTCAATTTTTGGTGGTCCAGTCCACCGGTGGTTTGTACGCTTTGTCTGAGGCGCGGCAAGACTGTGTGCGCATGATGGAGTCGGGCCCAGCCGCTGGGGTGATCGGCACCCAAGCCCTGTGCCAAGCCCTGGGAATAGAAAACGCCATCGCGTTTGACATGGGCGGCACCACCGCCAAAGCCGGTGTGGTGCGCCACCACCAGGCCTTGGTCGCCAACAGCGTGATGATTGGCGGCTACATGACCGGCCTGCCCTTGCTCACCCCGATGATCGACATCCACGAGGTTGGCACCGGCGGGGGCAGTTTGGCCAGCTTGAGCAGCACCGGCGCGTTGCGTGTGGGCCCACAAAGCGCAGGCGCTGCACCAGGCCCGGCCTGTTATGGCTTGGGTGGCTCAGCCCCCACCGTGACCGACGCCAATGTGCTGCTGGGGCGCATCGACCCGGCGCATTTTTTGGGTGGCGAGATGCAACTCGATTTGGCCGCAGCTGAGCGCGCCATGCAAAGCCACATTGCCAAGCCGCTGGGCATGACCACCACCCAAGCCGCGTCGGGTATTTTGCGCATCGCTGCGGCGGCCATGTCGCACGCGGTCAAAGGCGTGACCACCGATCGGGGCTTGGACACCGGTGCCTTTCCCTATTTGTTCGCCTACGGCGGCGCTGGCCCCTTGCACGCCTCCATGGTGGCGCGCGAGTTGCGCATCCCGCATGTGGTGATCCCGCGCGCGCCCGGGCATTTTTCCGCTTTTGGCATGTTGCTGGCCGACTTTCGCCGCGACCTGGTGCGCTCGCACTTCATCACCCTGGCCGAGTTGTCGTTGCCCCAACTCGATGCTTGGTTTGGCGAGTTGGAGGCCGAGGGCTTGCGCACGCTGGACGCGGCCGAAGTCGGCACCCGCAAAATCATGGTGCAACGCCACCTGGACATGCGCTACATCGGCCAAGAGCATGCGGTGACGGTGGAAATCCCTGCCAATGCCTTCAAGCGCAAAAACCTGGATGCGCTCAAAGCGGTGTTCGACGAAGCCCACCGCGAACGCTATGGCAGGGGTTCACCGAACGAGCCCGCCGAAATTGTCAGCCTGCGCAGCACCGTGATCGGGGTGCTGAAAAAACCAGTGCTCGAGACCATTCGCACCGGCACCCGCAAACCCGTTGCCAGCGCCCTGCGTGGTCAGCGCCAGGTTTATTTCGAGCGCGAAGGCTGGCTGAACACCCAGGTTTACCACCGCGATGAACTGCGTGCCAACAACCGATTGGAAGGCCCCGCGCTGATTGAAGAACACGCCACCACCACGGTGTTGCAACCCGGTGACCGCCTGCATGTCGATGCCCACGGCAATTTGCACATCGACGTGGCCCAAACCGAACGCCAGCCCTGAGAGCGCCTGTCACCCATGAACAAAACCCGTCCCAAAACCCAAAAAACAGCTGTCGCTGCGGTCGCAGCCAGGCGCACAGCCGCCATGAAAAAAGCCGACCCCGTGGCCGTCGAGCTGGTGCGCAACAGCTTGGTCGCAGCCACCGAAGAGATGAAGTCGGTGCTGATGCGCACCTCCTACAACATGATCATTTATGAAGCACTGGACTTCACCGTGGGCTTGTTCGACCGCCATGGCCAAACGCTGTCGATTGGTCTGGGCTTGCCCATGTTCATCCGCGGCATGAGCGATGTGGTCAAGGCCAAGATCGACCATTGGGGGCTGGACAATATCCACCCCGGTGATATTTTGTTGACCAACGACGCCTACATCACCGGCGCCCACCTGAACCACTTGACGTTTTCCATCCCAATTTTTCACCAGGGCGAGATCGTTGCGTTTTCCACCTGCATGGCGCACTGGCAAGACATTGGCGGCATCCTCAACGGCGTGACCACCGATATTTATGCCGAAGGCTTGCAAATCCCGTTGGTGAAGTACCACCGCCAAGGGGTGCTCAACGAGGAAATGCGCGAACTGATATTGATGAACGTGCGCCGCCGCGACCGCGCCGCCGGTGACTTGGAAGCCCAGTTGTCGGCCTGCCGCGTGGGGGTCAAGCACCTGGAAGAGATGCTGACACGCCACGGCGAATCGGCTTGGCAATGGGCGATTGACGCCATCATGGACCACACCGAAGCCGAGGCCCGCAACCAAGTTCGCGCCATGCCCAATGGCGTCTACGAGGCCGAGTCCTTCATGGACGACGATGCGGTGGACATTGACCAGCCCGTGCCGATTCGGGTCAAGGTCACCATCAGCGATGACGAAATGACCGTCGACTTGAGTGGCGTGAGCCCCCAGGTGAAAGGCTTTTTCAACTCGGGTGCGGGGGTGGCTTGTGCCCAAGTGGCTTTCAAATGCCTGACCATGCCCAGTGACCACCCGATCAACGATGGCAACTTTCGCCCGCTCAAGGTGATCTTGCCCCCCGGCACCGTGGTCAGCGCCTTGCACCCGTCTGCCATGCGGGTGTGGATGACCTACCCCATGACCGTGGTCGACACCATCTTCAAGGCCGTGGCCCAAGCCATCCCCGAGAAAACCATTGCCGGCCACCATGCCGATTTGGTCATTGCCAATGTCAACGGCATCCACCCGCGTGACGGCAAATTGTGGATTTACCTGGGCGGCCTGATCGGCGGCGGCTGGGGCGCCAAACACAACGAAGACGGCGTCAACGTGACCGTGTGCATGAACGACGGCGACACCCACAACGGGCCCAGCGAACAGGTGGAAAACAAATTTCCCTTGCTGGTCAAGTACTACCAATTGCGCGAAGGCTCGGCGGGTGCGGGCCAGTTCCGTGGCGGCCTGGGCGCGCAAGCCGAGGTGGTGGCATTGACCCGCGTCAACTACCAAACCCGCATCGACCGGGTCAACCACCCGCCCTGGGGTTTGCTGGGCGGACACAGCGCCTTGGGCAATCAAGTGGGTATGCGCAAAAAAGACGGCAGCCTGACCTTGTTCCCCGGCGGCAAGGTGAACATGCGCTTGGAAGCCGGTGAATCCTATGTGCTGCACTCGGGCGGCGGCGGCGGCTTTGGCCCACCGGCCAAGCGCGCGCGCAGCGCGGTATTGCGCGACTTGCAAATGGGCTACATCAGCTGGCATGAAGCCAATGAGGTGTATGGGGTACAACCCACCGACCAAGAAATTGCAAAACACGACTTGGTCGGTGGTCCGGCATGAAACAAGCCCTGGCCCAATTGGGCGCGGCGCAACGCGCGAAACAAGGGCGCACACCGCGCGCCCATGCACGCCCCAAACGTGGATCAGCCAATGGACTGGATCGCCACAGCGAATGTGTGCGCGCCGCCATGCTGTTCGCACGCTGGCAGCGCTGTGGCATGGGCCGCATTTCGTTGATGAACGGTTGCGCCTGTGGCATCGACGCGGCCATTGAAATAGGTGGCCTGGACGCGATGATCTTGGACCACTTGCGCAACCGCTTTGCCCAACAACCTGGCTTGGTGCACCTGTTGACCCCGGCCTTGGCCCAGGCCGATGCGGGCCGCCATGCTTTGTCCGATATGCTGCAAAGCTTGGCCCAGCCAGACAACGAATTGACCACCGCAGAATTGAGCGCCTTGCTCGATGCATTGGGCATCAGCATCGCATCGATTGAAGAACACAGCGCCATGCGCTGACCACCCGCCACCCCAAGGAGAACACCATGACCGTCAAACCCGTGCGCCAACACTTGCGCTTTTGGACAAGCTTGCTGCTGGGCTGCGCCTTGGCCCCGCTGTGGGCGCAAAGTGGCAAATTCCCAGATGGGCCGATCAAAATGATCGTGCCGTTTGCGCCGGGTGGCGGCGTCGATACCGCCGGGCGCTTGATCGCCAAACACATGCAAAGCCGACTCGGCGTGTCGGTGGTGGTGGAAAACCGCGCGGGCGCCAATGGCAGCGTGGGCGGCAAGGTGGTGCAAACCGCCGCTGCCGACGGCCAGACCTTGTTGTTCTCCGGCGCCACCCATGTGCTGGCCAAGCAGGTGATGTCCAAAGCACCTTACGATCCGGTGACCGATTTCGCCCCAGTGGCCCGTGTCGGCGAAGCACCGCTGCTGTTGGTGATTTCACCCAACTTGCCCGAGCAAAAACTCAGTGAGGTGCTCAACTCGGCACGGCAAAACCCCGACAAATGGACCGCTGCCCTGCCCGCCATGGGCGCACCCAGCCATTTGGCCACCCTGCTGCTGGCGCAAAAATCCAACCTGAAAATCACCACCGTGCCTTATAAAGGCACAGCCCCAGCGCTGGTGGACATTGCGGGTGGGCATTCGCAAATTTTGATGGACTCCATCATCGCTTTGCTGCCCATGGCCAAAAGCGGCAAGGTCAAGCCCATCGTGACCACATCGGCCAAGCGCAGCGCCATTGCCCCAGACATCCCCACCGCGGCAGAGAGTGGCGTGCCCGGCTTGGTCTACACCAGTTGGTATGGCATTTGGGCGCCTTTGGGCACACCTGCAGACCGGGTACAAATGCTCAATGCCGCGATCAATGAATCGGTCAACGAACTCAACAAAAGCGGTGCCTTTGCCGCCCTGGGCATTGACGGCATCACCGAAAGCGTGGACCAGTTCACCCGCTTTATCGCGGCCGATGTGGCGCAAAACGCCGAGCTGCTGCGCGGGGCTGGCTTCAAGCCCGAGTAAACATGGGCAAGGGGCAACTGCACCCGAGCGAAACGCTTTGGCACACCGATGCGCACACCGGTGCAAGGGTACGCCAGGTGACCTCCGCCGCTTGCATTCACCACCACCCCTTCTTTTTTGTACCAGCGCATGACCAAGCCATGCGCTACACGTTTTTTGTGTCGCACCGCAGCGGACAGCCGCAAATTTATGCCGAGCTGCGTGCCAGCGGTCAGTTGTTGCAGTTGACCGATCATCCCCACCTGGTCCCCTGGTCACTGCACCCCACACACGATGGCCGCCACCTGTTGTTCACCACCCAAAGCGGTGCCCATCGGCTCGACATGGAGACCTTGCAAGAAGAGGTTCTAGTAGCTTTTGAGCAGCAGCCCAACCAGGCCGAAGGCATGGTGGGTGCGGCCATGGGCACCACCACCTTGTCGGGTGACGACCGCACCTGGGCCATCCCAGTGCGCCACGGCGGGCGCTCGCACATGCTGTTCATCGACTTGCAACAGCAAACCACGCACGAAGCTTTTGACAACACCATCATCGGGCATCCGCAGTTTTGCCCAGATGACCCCCAACTCATTTTTTATGCCGGGCCGATGACCGATCGCCTGTGGATTGGCAGCGTCGATGGGCGCCGCCATGAGCGCTTGTACCAACGCGAGAGCGACCAGCAGTGGATCACCCATGAGAGCTGGATTCCCGGCACCCTGGAGTTGGCCTTTGTCGACTGGCCGCGGGGCATGCAAGCCATTCATGTGCACACCGGTGCCAGGCGGTGGGTCAGCCACTTCCCCGCATGGCATGCGTTTCCAGATGCCACTGGCCAGACCTTCGTGTGCGACACCAACTTTCCAGACATCGGCCTGCACACCTTCGCCGCACGCGGCGAACCCAGCACGGGCCGCGTGCTGTGCCAATCGATGGCCACATCCATCGGCACGCATTGGAATGGGCCCTTTCCCTACAACCACGGGCCCGTGCAGGTGTATGCCCCGCAACACACCCATCCGCACCCGCGTTTTTCACCAGATGGCCGATGGGTGATCTTCACCTCCGACCGCAGCGGGCATGCGCAACTCTATGAATGCGAAGTCATCGGCAAAGCAGATTGAGTGGCAACACGCCAAAAACGGCTGGTATGAATCCCATCATTTCCCAGCTGGGGCAGCCGCTGTGGCGTCTGGCTCCGGCCATCGCCCAGCCAAGTTCTTCAGCAAGGCATTGATGGCCACCAAGCGGCGGGTTTGCACATCAATCAAGCTGCGCTCGGCGCTGAGTTCGCTGGTTTGGGCGGTGACCACCGCCAAGTAACTGACCGCACCAGCCCGGTACTGCGCATCGGTGATGGACAAATTGCGCCGTGCGGCTTGCAAGGCCTGCGCTTGGGCCTGGGCTTGCAAAGCCAACTGCGCGGCGGCCACCAAGTTGTCTTCCAGCTCTTGCATGGCGGTCAGCACGGTTTGTCGGTAGGTGGCCACACTGGCATCGCGCGCAGCCATTGCGTCGGCGCGGGCAGCGCGGCGCAATCCACCATCAAACACCGATTGAACCAATGACGGACCCACCGACCAAAAGACATTGGAAGCACCCACCAAACTGCCAAAGTCTTGGTTGCGGTAGCCGGCGTTGGCCGACAAGGTGAGCGCGGGAAAAAAGGCCGCCTGGGTCACCCCCACTTGGGCGTTGGCCGCGGCCACACGCCGCTCGGCAGCAGCCACATCGGGCCGGCGCAACAACAAGGCGGTGGACAAACGCGTGGGCAATTCGGGCACCACCAAAGCTTGGGTGCGCACCCCCAAGGCCAGGGCCGATGGTGGCTGGCCCAGCAGCACCGCCAAAGCATGGCCCAGTTGTGCGCGCTGGGTGCGCACGTCCAGCCTTTGGGCTTGGGCGGTTTGCCATTGCAACTGGGCTTGGGCCACATCGGCAGCGGACACCACTCCGGCTTGGTAGCGGTATTCGGTCAGCTGCAAAGACTTTTCATAGGCCTGCACCGCCATGTCGAGCACGGCCAATTGTTGGTCAGCACTGCGCACCGACAAATAAGTTTGCACCAAGGTGGATTGCGCCGACAAACGCGCTGCAGCCAGGTCCTCGCGGCTGGCTTGCAAACGGGCTTCGGCCGCACGGTTCAAACCACTCACCCGGCCCCACAGATCCACTTCCCAAGAAACGGGTGCGCTCAAGCTGTAATTGGTACCGGTCACGGTGGCCGGTGTGTTTTCGCTGCGCGACACACCCAAGTTGGCATTCACCGTGGGAAACAAGCTGGCTTGGGCTGTGCCCACTGCGGCCTGGGCTTGGCGCACCCCAGCAGCCATGGCTTGCAAGTTGTGGTTGCCCAGCACCAGTTGCCGCTGCAAATCGTCCAACACCGGGTCTTGAAACAGCTGCCACCAGGACGGGTCGGCGGCGGGCACATCACTGGCCGACTGCCATGGGCCAATGGCCGCTGGTGCGGGCAAGCCCAAGGCGGGCATGGGTTGGGGCTTGAGCCAACCGCATGCCGTCAACAGCAGGGCCATGCTGAACAGCATGCATCGATGGGGTGAAACAAGGCTCATGTGGGCCTCCATTGTGCCGCCGCAGATTTGGGGTCCACAGATGGGCTGCCCGACCACAACCGGGGCCCGAGTACGCGCTGGCGCAAGCGCTCCAAGCCCACAAACACCACCGGCGTGGTGTACAGGGTCAGCAGCTGACTCAACAACAAACCACCCAGCACCGACAGCCCCAAAGGCCAACGCAACTCGGCACCATCGCCCCGGCCCAGCGCCAAGGGCAAGGCCCCCAACATCGCGGCCAAGGTGGTCATCCAAATGGGCCGCACGCGCAATTGGCAAGCCTGGTAGATGGACTGGGCCGCACTCCAGCCCCGGCGCTGTCGCGCCAAGGCAAAGTCGATCATCAAGATCGCGTTCTTTTTGACGATGCCAATCAGCAAGATCACCCCGATCATGGCGATGATGGAAAACTCGGTGTCAAACAGCATCAAGGCCAGCAAGGCACCGACCCCGGCCGAGGGCAAGGTGGACAAAATGGTGATGGGGTGCAACAGGCTTTCATACAGCACACCCAGCACCAAATACAGCGTGACCAAGGCGGCCAAGATCAGCAAGGGTTGGGTCTCCAACGAGCGCTGGTAGGCGTTGACCGTGCCCGAAAAACTGCCCCGCACCGAGACCGGGATTTTCAATTCACCCAAGGCTTTGTCCATCGCTTCGGTGGCTTGCGACAGCGATACACCGGGGACCAAGCTGAAACTGATGGTGTCCGATGGCACGCCGCCTTCGTGGCTGACCGACAAGGCGGTGTGGGTCATCTCCAAGCGGGCGAATGCGCTCAGGGGTACGGCCTGGCCACTGGCATTGATGAATTGCATTTGCTGCAAGGACTCGGGTCCTTGCAGGTACTGGGGCGCCAACTCCATCACCACCCGGTACTGGTTCAGGGGGTGGTAGATGACACCCACTTGGCGCTGGCCGTAGGCGTTGTTCAAGGTGGCGTCGATCATGCGCATGTTCAGACCCAGCCGCGCCAAGGCATCGCGGTCGATCACCAAGGTGGTTTGCAAACCCCGGTCTTCGTAATCGGTGTTGACGTCTTCCAACTCGGGCAAACGGCTGAGGGCCATGCGTATGCGCGGCTCCCACAAACGCAGATCCTCCAAGTCGTCGGTTTTCAAGGTGTATTCGTACTGGGCACTGGAGACGCGGGCACCGATGCGCAGATCTTGGCCGGGCACCAAAAACAAAGAGGCCCCCGCTTGCTTGGCCAGTTTGGGGCGCAAGCGGGCCACCACCTGGTCGGCCGACACATCGCGTTGGTCGCGCGGCTTCAAAGACAAAAACATTTGCGCCGAATTGCGCCTTCCACCACCGGTGAAGCCGGTGACACTCTCCACCGCCGGATCGGCGCGCACGATGGCGATGAACTCGTCCAAGCGTTTTTGCATGGCTTGAAACGAGGTGCTTTGATCGGCCCGGATGGAGCCAAAAATGCGCCCCGTGTCTTGCTGCGGAAAGAAACCCTTGGGAATGGTTTTGTACAAATACACATTCAGCCCAATGGCCGCCAACAGCACCAACCACATCACCGGTTGATGGCGCAGCGCCCACGCCAAGCTGGTGCGGTACAGGCGCCCCGCTTTGGGCCGACGCGCCCACCAGCGCCGCCAGCGACTGGCACCCTGCATTGCCACCACCGGCGCTGCGGGCCGCACCGGTACATGGGCTTGCAACAAAGCCGCACACATCATGGGGGTGGTGGTCAAGGAAATCCACAGCGAGATGAGGATGGCCAAGGACAGCACCACCGCAAATTCATGGAACAAGCGGCCCAGCACCCCGCCCATGAGCAAAATGGGAATGAACACCGCGATCAAGGACAAGCTGATGGACACCACGGTGAATCCAATTTCGCGGCTGCCGCTGAGCGCGGCCTCCTTGGGTGTGGCACCCCTCTCCAGGTGCCGGGTGATGTTCTCCAGCACCACGATGGCGTCATCCACCACAAAGCCGGTGGCAATGGTCAAGGCCATCAAGGACAAGTTGTTCAGGCTGTAGCCCAGCAAATACATGCCAGCAAAGGTGCCCGCCAGCGACACCGGCACCGCCACGCTGGGGATCAGGGCCGAGCGCAGGCGGCGCAAAAACAAACCCACCACCACAATCACCAAGCCCACTGAGATGGCCAGCGCCTTTTGGATTTCGGCCAGGGAGGCGCGGATGGTCAAGGTGCGGTCGGACACCACCTGCATGTCCACCGCGGCCGGGATGGCCGCTTGCAACACCGGCATCAGGGCGCGCACCCGGGCCACCGTCTCAATCACGTTGGCATCGGGCTGCTTGTTGAGCAAGATCAAAATCGCCGGCTCGCCATTGGCCACGCCGTAGTTGCGCACATCCTGCACCGAGTCGCTGACCTGGGCCACGTCGCCCAAGCGCACCGCACGGCCATCGCGGTAGCGCAGCACCAGGGGGGTGTAGTCGTCGGCGCGGCTGGCTTGGTCGTTGGCACCGATTTGCCAGCTGCGCTGGGCATCCTCCACCTGGCCTTTGGGCCGGTTGGCGTTGGTCGCGGCCACGGCCATGCGCACCTCCTCCAGTGCCAGGCCTTGGCTGGCCAGTTTGGCCGGGTCGATTTCGATGCGCACCGCTGGCAAAGCGCCACCACCAATGGTCACCTGCCCCACGCCGTCGACCTGCGACAAACGCTGCGACAACAAGGTGGACGCCACGTCATAGAGCTGACCGCGTGAGAGGTTTTTGGAGGTCAAGGCCAATATCAAAATGGGGGCATCCGCGGGGTTGACCTTGCGGTAACTCGGGTTGCTGGGCATGCCCGTGGGCAACAGGGCGCGCGCGGCATTGATGGCCGCTTGCACATCGCGCGCTGCGCCATTGATGTCTCGGCTGAGGTCGAATTGCAAACTCACCCGGGTGCTGCCCAGCGATGAGTAAGAGGTGATTTCATTGACCCCGGCGATCGAGCCCAAGGCCCGCTCCAATGGCGTGGCCACAGTGGCGGCCATGGTCTCAGGGCTGGCCCCTGGCAAATTGGCTTGCACCGAAATGGTCGGAAACTCGACCTGGGGCAAGGGGGCCACCGGCAATTGGAAATAAGCCAACACCCCCGCCAAGGCCAGCCCCAGGGTGATCAAGGTAGTGGCCACCGGTCTGGCCACAAAGGGGGCTGAAAAATGGGGCGCACCATCGGCCCAGGCATCGCGCACGCGTGTCATGCCCGCACCTGTGAAAAGCGACGGGCAAAAAACAAATAAATCACCGGCGTGGTGTACAGGGTCAGCCACTGGCTCAAAATCAAGCCGCCGACCATGGTCACACCGAGCGGCTGGCGCAGCTCGCTGCCCACGCCGCTGCTGAGCATCAAGGGCAAGGCACTGAGCAAGGCGCACAAGGTGGTCATCAAAATCGGGCGAAAGCGCTGCAAGCAGGCTTGGTGGATGGCCTCGCGCGGCGGCAAGCCTTGCTCGCGCTCGGCGTCGAGTGCAAAGTCAATCATCATGATGGCGTTTTTCTTGACGATGCCTATCAGCAACACGATGCCAATCACCGCGATCATCCCCAGGTCCATGCCCGCCAGCATCAAGGCCAACAGCGCGCCCACGCCGGCCGATGGCAAGGTGGACAAAATGGTGATGGGGTGGATGTAGCTCTCGTACAAAATGCCCAGCACGATGTACATGGTGACCACCGCCGCCAAGATCAACCACAAGGTGTTGACCAGCGAGGCCTGAAACGCCAATGCCGCGCCTTGGAAGCGGGTTTCGATCGACACCGGCATGCCTTCATCCAACATCTCGGCGCGGGCCGCCTCGATGGCGCGCACCGCCTGGCCCAACGCAAAACCCGGCGCTGGATTGAACGACAAGGTGACCGCCGGGTACTGGGCCACATGGGTGATGCTGAGCAAGGCCGGTTTTTCCACCACCTGGGCCAATGACGACAAAGGCACTTGCGCACCACCGGTGGCGGGCACATACAAGCGCTGCAAGGCCGCTGGGCCCAGGCGCTGGGCGCTGGCCACTTCCAGCACCACGCGGTACTGGTTGCTTTGGGTGAAGATGGTGGATATCAAGCGCTGGCCAAAGGCGTTGTACAAGGCCGTGTCAATGGCCGACACACTCACCCCCAAGCGGGCAGCGGCTTCGCGGTCGATTTGCACATAGGCCTGCAAGCCCTGGTCTTGGTAATCACTGGCCGGGTCGCTCAGCTCGGGCATGGCGCGCATGCGCTCGATCAAGCGTTGCGACCAAGCGCCCAAAGTTTGAAGATCGGGCCCACTGAGCATGAACTGGTATTGGGTGCGCGCCACCCGGTCTTCAATGCTCAAGTCCTGCACCGGCTGCACAAAGATGCGCATGCCACTGACTTGGTCACTCAGCCGGGTCAGGCGCTCAACCACCACAGGCAGCGCAGCATCACGTTGGTCTTTGGGCACCAATTGCAAAGTCATGCGCCCGGTGTTCAAGCTGGTGTTGGTGCCGTCCACACCAATGAATGACGTCAAGCTCTGCACCGCCGGGTCGCGCAACAGCACCTCGGCCAAGGCTTGCTGGCGCTGGGCCATGGCTTCAAAGGAGGTGGACTGGGTGGCCTCGGTGATGACTTGCAAACTGCCGGTGTCTTGCAATGGGAAAAAACCTTTGGGCACCCACAGGTACAAGGCCACGGTGCTGGCCAAGCTCAAACCAAACAGCGCCCACACACGACCTGGGTTGTCCAGCACGCGGCCCAAGCTGCGGCCATAGCGCTCGATCCAGCCGTCAATGCTGCGCCCCAGCGCCAGCGACCAAGCAGGGCTGTTTTGCGCCGCATGCGGCCGCAGCAAACGCGCGCACATCATCGGGGTCAGGGTGAGCGAGACCACGGCAGAAATCAAAATCGACACCGCCAAGGTGATGGCGAACTCGTGAAACAAACGCCCCACCACATCGGCCATGAACAACAGCGGGATGAGCACGGCGATCAACGAGAAGGTGAGCGAGATGATGGTGAACCCAATTTGGCGCGAACCGCTCAAGGCAGCGGCCAAAGCGGCTGCGCGCCAATCGCCCGCCTGCGCCTCGCCGTCTTTGGCGCGCTGCTCCAAGTGGCGGGCAATGTTTTCGATCATCACGATCGCGTCATCGACCACAAAGCCACTGGAGATGGTCAAGGCCATCAAGGTCAGGTTGTTGATCGAAAACCCCGCCAGGTACATCACCCCAAAGGTGCCCACCAGCGACAACGGCACAGCCACACTGGGGATCAAGGTGGCGGCGGCGTTGCGCAAAAACAAAAAGATCACCATCACCACCAAGGCCACGGCCAGCATCAGCTCGAACTGAACGTCGCGCACCGATGCGCGGATGGTCACGGTGCGGTCGCTCATCACCTGCAGGTCCACCGAATCGGGCAACTCGGCGCGCAAGCGCGGCAACAAGGCCTGGATGCGGTCCACAGTTTCAATCACATTGGCACCGGGTTGGCGGCGGACGTGCAACACCACGGCTGGTGTTTGGTTGGCCCATGCGGCCAAGCGGCTGTTCTCGGGTGCCTCGACGATGGTGGCCACATCGCGCAGCCGCAAGGGGTTGCCGTTGCGGTAGGCCAGCACCATTTGCCCATATTCTTGGGCCGAACGCAGTTGGTCGTTGGCATCGATGGTCGACGCGCGGTTGGGGCCGTCCAAGCTGCCCTTGGCCTGATTGACATTGGCTTGGTTGATGGCCAGTCTCACGTCTTCGAGCGAAAAGCCCGCCGCTGCCAAAGCCACCGGGTTGACCTGTACCCGCACCGAGGGCCGCTGTCCCCCGGCAATGCTCACCAAGCCCACGCCCGACACC